>Ga0315295_10002440_pt1 | contig 15767 bp, 12 predicted proteins | sample YL17G14_0_MG_FD_204453 | JGI IMG/M metagenome (GOLD analysis project Ga0315295, IMG submission 204453) | Sediment microbial communities from Yellowstone Lake, YNP, Wyoming, USA - YL17G14_0 | ecosystem: Environmental > Aquatic > Freshwater > Lake > Sediment | place: USA: Wyoming | collected...
GTACGGTAAACTTTTTAAGAGGTTCCATCCGCATACCGCAGGTCAAATTCAAGTTTGAACGATTTTGTTGAAGCCGCCCAATTGATGCAGGAAATATACATATACCATGTTTGTCCGGCGGCATATTCAATAGTGTATTTGGGATTCCCGGCAGGGTCGCCGATATAAACGCCCAAGGCTATAACCTCGCCCGGCGTTGACGCCACTCTCACCGGCATATCGGAGATTGGGCCTAAATATACCAGCTCGTCCTGTACGTCCTGTGCGGCCAGATAGCTGAATTGCGCCAAGCCAAAAAACAAAACTAAGCACAAAATAAAACGTTTCATGATTACCTCCTGCGTTTTTCCTTGGTTTCCTCTTAGTGCCTATAATATAGGTTTCTACGGTTGACAGTGTCAAGGCTAGATGGGGCGAGGAGTCTCGCCTTGTCCGTTTCCGGACAAGCTTTCCCGGATTCGGACATGCCGCCAGCCCAATTTTCTATTCTTCCCGAGGCTTTTTTTGGCATGGATTTTGCATACTTATTTATATTAGGTATTTAATGATATGAGGTAAGAAATGCTCTCCAAAACACTCGTCGCCGCCTCCACCAAACCCCTCGTCCTGGCCATCCTGAGAAACGGCGAAAACTATGGATACCAGATCATCCAGTCTGTGCGCCGGATCTCCGGCGGACGGCTGGAGTGGTCTGAGCCCATGCTGTATCCTCTTCTCCAACGAATGGAGAAGGAGGGCCTGGTCAAATCCAAGTGGAGGATCACCGGCAACAAACGATTGCGAAAGTATTATCGGCTGACTGAAAAGGGCATAAAGGAACAGGAACAAGAGACAGCCCAATGGTCGATGATCAACGAGATCTTCGGCCAGGTTCTCAACCCCGCGTTGACGCCCGAGGGTTAATGGGCAAAGAGGCAGGGCAACATGATAGATCGCTCTAAAGAAAAGAAAAGCGCCGCATTCGACCTGGAACAGGCTGTGGGCCGGTGGCTCAAGCTCCTTCGAAGCAGACCGGCCATCCAGGACGGCGATCTCGCCGAGCTCGAAGGATATCTCCGGGACAAGATCGAGGATCTCGTCGGCCAGGGCTTGAGTGAGGAGGCCGCGTTCAGCGCGGCCGAATCCGAATTCGCTCGTGGCGAGGCTCTGGGCGATGATTATTTCCGCGCCCGAAGCAGGTCCCGGTTCGGAGTCCGGCCGCCTGGACAGCCGCCGCGCTTCATGCCGGCCCTCTTGTGGAACTACTCCAAGATCGCCCTCCGCAAGCTCCGGAAGCAACGAGCCTATTCGTTTATCAATATCGCCGGCCTGGCCGTCGGGCTGGCCGCCTGCCTGCTGATCCTGCTCTGGGTCAAGGACGAATTGAGCTACGACAGATATCATGAAAAGGCGGACCGCATCTTCCAGTTGGCCCTGTACGAAGAAATCGGCGGCGCCTCCTCGGAATTGGCCGTGGCCCCCTTCGCGTCGGCGCCGGCCTTCGCCGCCGAGATCCCGGAGGTCGAGACCTATACCCGTCTTCTCGAGGGGGCCCCGCTGGCCGTTGTCGAAGGGCGCACGTTTGACTTGACGGATATCTACTTCACCGACCCGGGGTTCTTCGACATCTTCACCCACGCATTCCTGGCGGGAAACGGTCAGACGGCCCTTGCTTCGCCCGGAGCGCTCGTCCTGACCGAGGAAACGGCCCGGAAGCTCTTCGGACAGGCCGACGTTTTGGGCCGAATCGTCAATTTCAACAACGATTACAACCTTAAAGTGACGGCGGTCATCAAGAACGTCCCGACCAACTCCCACTTCCAGTTCAGCGGCCTTGTATCGCTCAGCACGGTCGCAAATCGGGAGGAAATTCGGCAAGTCATGGAAGACTGGTTCCGCGTCACCGGTTGGGTTTATGTCCTTCTTAAGGGCGGGGCGGACCCTCGGGCCGTGGAGGCGAAAATGGCGGCCGTGACCCTTAAGTACGCCGGCGAGAACCTTCGCCAATCGGGATCGAAGATGGATTTCCGGCTCCAGCCGCTCACCGACATCCGTCTGCGATCCCGCCTTGAGGGCCAGATCGGGCCCACCGGCGATATCCGCTATGTTTACGTCTTCTCCTTGATCGCCGCCTTCATCCTGGTCCTCGCTTGCATCAACTTCATGAACCTGGCCACGGCGCGGTCGGCCGGGCGGGGGAAGGAGGTCGGTCTGCGAAAGGTCATGGGCGCTCCCCGCAGCAACCTGATCCTCCAATTCATGGGGGAGTCGGTCCTCCTGTCGGTCCTCGCTTCCGTAATCGCTGTTGTTCTCGTCGGCCTGGTTCTGCCGTCCTTCAACCGGCTGGCCGGGAAAGCGATTAGCCCGGCCTCCCTGCTGGGCGGAGGCTCTGTCCTCGCCTTGGTCGGCCTGATCCTTCTAACCGGGGTCCTGGGGGGCAGCTATCCCGCCCTGTTTATGTCCTCGTTCCGGCCGGCCGCCGTCCTGAAGGGGAATGTCGGCCGGGGAGTCAAACGGGCCTCGTTCCGGAGTATCCTGGTCGTCTTCCAGTTCTCGGTCTCGATCGTCCTGATGGCCGGCACGTTGATTGTCTTCTCCCAGATGCGTTACATGAAAACCCGCGACCTTGGCTTCGAAAAAGACCGGGTGCTCGTTATCAACATGAGGGACGCGGCCGCGCGCCGGAGCGTGGAGGCGCTGGCGGGCAACCTCAAGTCCAACGCGAATATCGGGGAGGTGACGCTCTCGAGCGGAGTCCCGGGACGCGTCTATTCGACGCTGGTCGTCAGCATGGAAGGGCGGCCCGAACTGGAGAGCTTTCCGGCCTGGACCATCTGGTCCGATTTCGATTTCGTCAAGACCTATGGGATCACCATAGTCCACGGGAGGGATTTCTCGCGGTCCTTCAGTTCCGATTCCGGAGGGGTCTTTCTCATCAACGAGACGGCCGCCAGGCGCATGGGCTGGGGTCCGAATGCGGTCGGCCGGAAGATCGGCTTTGATACGGATGACATGCGGGAGATCGTCGGCATCATGAAGGATTTCCACTACGAATCGCTCAAAGGCCCTATCGAGCCCCTGGTTGTACGGCTGGCTCCCGCCGCGGACTTGGTCCGCCAGGCCCGGTTCCTTTCCTTAAAGCTCCGGCAGGGGGATATCCCGGCGACACTCGCCTTCGTCAAGGAGAAATGGGCGGAGAGGTCCGAGCGCGGCTTCGACTTTTTCTTTGCCGACGAGAATTTCGACGCTCTCTACTGGAGCGAAGAGCGGATCGCCCGGATCATCACTGCCTTCGCCGTCATGGCCGTCTTCGTTGCCTGCCTGGGGCTCTTCGGCCTGGCTTCCTTCGCCGCCGAGCAGCGGACCAAGGAGATCGGCGTCCGCAAGGTGCTCGGGGCGTCCGAGGCCGGGTTAGCGGCCCTCCTGTCGAGGGAATTCCTGAAGTGGGTGCTTCTGGCCAATGCCATCTCCCTTCCGGCGGCTTACTTTATCATCGGCCGGTATTGGCTGGCCAACTTCGCCTACAGGTCAACCCCCGGCATCCTGGTCTTCGCGTCGGTCGCCGGGCTCTCCCTCCTCATCGCCCTTCTGACGGTCAGCTGGCAGGCGGTCCGGGCCGCCGTCGCCAACCCGGTGGACTCGCTGCGCTACGAGTAGCTATCCAAATCGGACGGCCAGTTGCCCGATTTCGGACATAAGATCGGTAGATTTTTTTCACCCCCGCCATAATGTTCAGGAGACAAGGCTGGCATGTTTCTGGCATATGTAATGACGTCGCATATTATGTAAAAGGAAATATGTTATATCCTCAAACACCCTTGTCGCCGCATCAGCCAAGCCGATCATCCTTTCGCTCCTCTTATCCGGAGAGAGCTACGGCTATCAGATCCTCCAGCGGGTCCGCCGAGTCTCCGGCGGCAAGATGGAATGGTCGAGCACCATGCTCTACCCGGTCCTGCGCCGGCTCGAAAAGGACGGCCTCGTCCGCTCCGAATGGCGCGTCTCCGACGAAAACAGGATACGGAAGTACTACGTCCTAACCGCCCAGGGCCGGAAGGAGCTCGCGGCAGAAAAAGAGCGCTGGAGGAGCGTCCAGGACGCTCTCGGGAAGCTCTGGGCGCCCGCCGAGGCCTGCGAATGATCCCCCCCAGGAGGAGATCGATGTTCGACCTTGAACGTGCCATCAAGTCCTGGAGAAGCGGCCTGGCCAAGAGCCCGTCCCTCGAGGATACCTATATCGCCGAACTCGAAGCAGTCCTGGGCGACGAAATCGCGGCCCTCGTTCGCGGGGGGATGGCCGAAGAGGAGGCCTTCCGGCAGGCGTCCGCAGACATGGGCGAAGTATCGACCATCGGCGACGAATTCAAAAAGGTCCGCCGGCCGGGCCGGACGCGCTTCATGCCGGCCCTCATCTGGAATTACCTCAAAGTCTCCGGCCGCAAACTCAAGCGCCAGAAGGCCTATTCCTTCGTCACCATCGCCGGATTGACGATAGGCATGGCCTCTTTTCTTTTCATCGTTCTTTATTGCCGATTCGAACGAAGCTATGACGGCTTCCACCGAAACGAAGACCGCCTCTATCGCGTTCAGAACGACCGTATCTATTCTGCAAGGCACGACCGGAGCGCGGGCTGCACGCCGGGGCTCGGTCCGGCCCTGAAGGAAGAATTCCCCGAGATCGCAGAATTCGCCCGGCTTCTCAACCTCAGCGCAGATTCCAACACCGTCAGCCGGACGGTCGGCACCGAGGACAACTCGGAATCGGCAGACCGGACCATTGCCTTTTTTGAAATCCGGATATTTTTCGCCGACCCGTCGTTCCTCCGGATTTTTTCCTTCCCCCTCATACTGGGCGATGTAAGGGCGGTGCTGGAAGAACCCGACACGGCCGTCTTGACTGAGTCGACAGCCAGGAAATATTTCCGTGACGAGAATCCGCTCGGCCAGACCATAACAGTGACGACGAGGTTTGGCGGACACGACTATCGGGTGTTTGGCGTCTGCCGGGATGTTCCTCCAAATTCGCACCTTAGGTTCGACCTCCTCCTTTCCTATCGGAGACTCGCGGCCCTATGGCCGTCCACCGAAGAACAGCCCTGGAGCAGCAATGCTTTCCTGACGTACCTCCTCCTGGCCCCGTCCGTCAATCCATCGGCGCTCGAAGCGAAATTTCCCCTTTTGGTCAAAAAGTATTCACTTGATTCGGCCGAATTGAAGAGGGAATTTCATCTGCAGCCCCTCAGGACGATCCATCTGACATCCCGGCTGCGTTTTGAGCCGGATGTCAACGGCGACATCAAAACGGTCAGGTTCCTTGAGATCATCGGCCTATTCATCCTTCTCATCGCCTGGGTCAACGCCATTAATTTGGCCACGACCCGATCCCTGCAGAGAGGGAAGGAGGTCTGCGTCCGCAAGACGCTGGGCGCGGAGAGACGGCAGCTCGCCCGGCAATTCCTGCTCGAGTCCGTATTCCATAACGTCCTGGCACTCCTTCTGGCCTTGGGTGTGGTCCTGGCGGTCCTTCCCGCCTTCAGCCGGCTCGTCGGGAAACCCCTGCTGCTGGACGAGTTCGGCGGCGGCTGGATCTGGATCAGCTTGTCCATCCTTGCCGGAGCGATTTTATCCGGATTGTATCCCGCCTTTGTCCTGTCTTCCTTCAGGCCGGCCTTGGCCCTGCGCGGCCCCGCCCAAGGCGTGCTGAGGGGAGCGGCCCTGCGGAAAGGGCTCGTTCTCTTCCAATTCGCCACGGCCATCCTCCTGATCGCTTCGACCCTGATCGTGGGAAAACAGCTAGCCTTCATGCAGAATCAGGATCTCGGCGTCGATCTCGATCAAACCCTCGTCTTGAAAATCCCGGAGGTGCCTGGCTCTGACCAATCGGCGTCCCTCGCTCGAGTCCAGATGTCCGGACTCGCCTCCGTCCGAAACGCGGCGCTTTCGACCAGTGTTCCAGGCCGGGAGTATTCCAACGCGGTCAGTGGCATCCGCCGTCAGTCCGCCGCGGCCGAAGAGGCCCAACAGGCTTTCATCATCGATGTCGATGATAACTACTTCCAATTTTTCTCAATCCCGCTCGTTTGCGGCCGGGGCTTTTCCAGGGGATACGCGTCGGACACCGGGGCCGTTGTCATCAACGAGGAAATGGTGAATGTTCTGGGATTCGAGAGCGCCGAGAAGGCGCTCCTTCAGAACGTCGTCTTGGGTGGATTCGGGGGCGACGTCGTCCAGGTCGTCGGCGTCGTCAAGAATTACCATCACCTGAGCCTGCGTGAAAAGATCGAGCCGGTCACTTATATGCCTCTCTCCCAACCATATTTCCGTAGGGGATATCTCCTTTCCTTGAGGATCGATGCACGATCCATCGGGGTGGCGATATCGTCTATTACCGCAAAATGGAGAGAGATCTTCCCCGGGCAGCCTCTGGAATATTCTTTTCTGGACGATGATTTCAACAGCCAGTACGACATCGACAAACGGTTCGGCCAGGTGTTCGGCCTCTCCTCCCTTCTAGCGATTTTGATCTCATGTCTCGGCTTGTTCGGACTCGCCTCATTCTCCGCCGAGCGACGGACCCGCGAGATCGGAATCCGCAAGGTCTTCGGGGCCACCATCCCCGAGATCGCCGCGATGCTGGCCCGGGAATTCGTCCAGTGGGTCGTTCTGGCCAACCTCATCGCCTGGCCCGTGGCCTGGGTCGTCATGAGCAGGTGGCTCCAGAGATTCGCTTACCGGACGACGGTCGGCTTCGAAACCCTGGCAGGCGCCGCCCTTTTAACGCTTGTGATCGCCCTCACGACAGTCTCCTTCAAGGCCATCAAGTCGGCCGCGGCGAATCCGGTCGAATCGATACGCTGTGAATAAAAGCGGGAAGCGGCAGATAAAAAGAATTGCTAATTTCGAGAAAGTTGTCTATCTTTAGGTTGCTTCGTCGATACTTCGTATGAGAGATTTTTATGAAGCCCTATCGTCAGAAGAAATTAATTTATGTTTTTAAGGAGGCAAGGGAATGAATACGATTGAAAAAGCACTGATGCATGCTCTATTTGTCCATCTGCATCACAACATCGACAAGGCCATTGACTTCAAAGCGATCGATGCCTTGAATAAAAAAGTCAGCAAGCTCTTTCCCAGGGCCTTGATCGTCGGCCCGGGTGATGATGCCGCCGCCTTTAAGTTTCCTGGCATCAAGGGGACCTTCGTGGGCAAGATGGAGAGTCATTGTTCTCCCTGCGTGCCTAGGCCGTATGACGCGGCCGCCACAGGAGCCGGCGGAGCCATGCGCGACGTCGTGGCCATGGGCGCCCGGCCCATTTTTCTGATGAACTTCATCGGCACAAAACCGCTGAACGAGAAATTGATTGTCGGCCCGTGCGGGTTTAGCGGCTCATGCACCTGCGGGAAATGCGTCGAGATGACCAGCAGGGAACGGGTAGATTTAATGGTCAAAGGCCTGAGAGACATGTGCAGCGCCATGGACGTCTTTATCGTCGGCGGCGGGTTTTCGACCTCGTTTTCCGATATCGTACCGGCCGTAGTCGTTTCGGTCGTTGGGAAGCTGCTCACGGCCAGGCCGTTGACCAAACCGGCAAAATCCGCCGGCGACAACATCATCCTCATCGGCCGGACCGGAAACGACGGTAATGATACCCTTTTCCGGGCAGGGCTGGTCAAGGAGATGCGGCCGGCCGTCGCTCTCTTCAAAGAAGAAAGGGTGATCATGGAGTCGACCTTGGCCGCCTTTCGGACCGGCAAGGTCAAGGCCTGCTCCGACCTGGGAGCCGCCGGCATCGGCGCCGCTGTTTGTGAGTCCGCCAGATACGGCGGTTTTGGGGCCCGGGTCAATTTAACCAAAGTGCCGGTTAAGGTCAAGAGCATCACGCCTGAGGAAGTCCTGATCTGTGAATCCCAGGGCAGAATGGTGGTCCAGGTGGCAAAGAAGGATGTCGACCTTTTATTGAAAACGATCCGGGCCAAAGGGGCCAGGGCTGAGGTGATCGGCGAGATCAACGATGACAACAAGGAGGTCTTCGAGTACAAAGGCAAGACCGTAGCCGTCATTCCGAACCATCCTTCCCCGGCCGATTTGGCAGAGCTCTAATGGGAAAGTGAGATGCCGAGAAGACAGGTGAAATCCGAATACGCCAAGGCGGGGGTGGACTATACCAAGATTGAGCCGTTCAAGATGGCCATGGTGGGCGCCGGGAAGAGGACGCTCAAGTTTCCCAATAAACGGGGAGTGTATATCGAGCGGGAAAGCCTGGGCGCCCATGGAGTCGTTTTCCGGTATCGCGGCGCCAAATCCCATTTCTGGTGCATGACCCAGGAAGGCCTGGGAAATAAAAACTGGATTGCGGAATGGATGTATCAACACGCCGGAACCGGGAGGACTTATTACGAGGGCATCGGCATCGACACGGCCCTTATGGCGGCCAATGACGTGATCTGCCAGGGGGCCCTCCCCGTGATCTACACGGACGAAGTGGCGGCGGGCGACAGCGAGTGGTTCATGGACGAGAGGCGAAGCCACGACCTGGCCGAAAGCTTCTATCAGGCCTGTTCGATGTGCGGGATGGCCCTGCCTGCCGGCGAATCACCCGCCCTCCGCTATTTGGTCAAAGCGGAGCCGCCGGTGCGTAGCGCTCCCTCGTTGTCCGGATGTGTAACGGGCATTATCGCTCCTCGAAACAGGCTCGTCACGGGAGAAAAACTGTCTGTCGGAGACCGCATCATCGGGGCGGCATCATCAGGGATTCACGCCAACGGCATTTCCCTGGTGATTAAGCGGGCCTTGGCGCTCAAAGACAAGTTTCTCCACGAACTGCCGAATGGAAAAATCCTGGGCGAGGAGGCGCTCATCCCCACCCGCTCATATGTCAGTCTCGTCGAGGCCCTGCAGGAAAAAAATATCGAGATCCACTCTCTCCTCGGCGGCACGGGGGGAGGGATCTCCAAGATCGCCTATGACAAGAGACCTTTCACCTATCGGATCAAAAAATGGGTGGATGAGATACCGCCGCTTTTCCGGTTTATGCTCGAGGTCGGCGTCAGCCTGAAGGACTGCCTGACCACCTTCAACTGGGGAATCGGGTTCTACATTTTTGTGCCGGAAAAGGAAGTCGACCGAACCCTAAAAACAGGCAAGAAAGCGGGATATGACCTTCTTGAGCTCGGCCAGGTCGAAGCCGGGGAGCGCTCAGTCGTCTTTGAGCCGGAGAAAATCACTCTCCCCGCTATCGAATAATTTTTACAACTCGGCGATTAACTGCATTGCCTGCGTCGGGCTCTAGTTCATATCAGGACAAAGCCCATACGGGCATCAATAGAATGCCGATGTCAGAAACGAGAACCAATATAGACGCAAACGGCACTGAATGCCGTCCTCAAGCCCCCGTAGCGGAGAGGGGACCCGTCGGATTTTCGACGGGGGGAACCGACGGGACTGGTTCCCCGGGGGCCGGGGGAGTGAGGGCGGCTTCAGTGCCGTTTTATTAGCGGGTTTATGAGATCGCCCGCCTTGCCCCCACCACCGAAACGCCGGTGACGGCGGCAACGATGATAAGGCCGCCGATAATGGCGTTAGGGCCGGGCGCTTCGCCCAGGACGAGGAAGACCCAAACCGGGTTGAAAACCGGCTCGATCACCGCGATCAGGTTGGCCGAAACGGCCGAGATGCGCTTGATGGCCGCAGCAAAGAGGATCGCCGAGACGCCGACCTGAAAGATTCCCAGGACGGCGACCGCGCCGACCGCTTTCAGGGAAACCGACGGAATCGGCATAAATATCGAAGAGACGATCCCGATCGCCGCGACCAGCCAATGCGATAGAAGAATCGACTCCAGGGGCGATCCGTCCTTCTGCATCCGCATGAAGACAAAATAAAAGCTGAAGGTCATCGCGGATAAGACGGCGAGCACGTTGCCGAGCGTCCGTCCCCCGCCGAGCTTGTCCATGAACATCGCGATCATCCCCGCGGCGACGAGCGGAAAGGCGATCCAATGTTCTATGCGGGCCCTTTCCTTCAGAAGGACGGCCCCGATGAACGCCGTGAAGATGGGTCCGATATACTGCAGGAGGATGGCGTTAGCCGAAGTCGTGGTCTTGTTGGCCGAAACGAACAACAGCATCGTGGCCGCGCTGGCCAAGGCGGCGGCAACCTGGGGGAAGGACAGGTGGAACTTGGGCCGCTTCAGAAAGAGGAGAATGACAAGCGAGGCGACGAGACTCCGGAAGCCCGCGATGGTCAGAGGATTCCAGTCGATGATCTTGATGAACAGACCGGCGATGCTCCATAGGAAGGCCGTGGCCATCATCGCCAGAATTCCCAGGGTGTTGGCGCGGGTGGTCATTCGTTTTTCTTGGATCGATATTGGGTTTTCGAGGGATGATATCCATGGATGCGGATCGGTGTCAAGGTGGAGGGCGATATTGTCCTATTTCGGACAGTCGGTGTGTCACATCCGGACAACTCGGTTGTTTGAAATAGCCGGCCTTCTGGAAAAACGTTGGCACATTTCTCGCATACATAAAAATTTGAGGTATCTAAAATAATTTAGTATTAGAAGGCCGAAAATGTCCAAAACGCTCATTGCCGCCACCGCCAAACCCATGGTTCTCTCCCTGCTGCTCAAGGGAGAGAGCTATGGATACCGCATCCTCATGGAAGTCACCGAATTATCCGGAGGGACGATCGATTGGTCGGAAGCCTTGCTCTATCCGGTTCTTCATCGGATGGAAAAAGACGGCCTGATTCGAGCCCGCTGGAGAATGACGGACGAAAACAGGATGCGCAAATATTATTCTTTGACCAACGCCGGCCGTCGGGAACTTGAGGTCGAAAAACAGCATTGGCTCCGCATTCACGGTGCGTTCGTCAGGCTTTGGACGCCGGCCGAGCCGGTCGAAGGCTAAAGGAGAAATCCCGTGTTCGATCTGGAAAAAGCTGTCGCTGATTGGCGGAAGACGCTGATGTCCAATCCGTCGCTCGAACCGGGCTTCATCGCGGAGATTGAATCCCATCTGCGGGACAGAATCGACGGCCTTGTCGCCCGCGGCCGGACTCCAGAACAAGCCTTCGGCGAATCGATCAAGATCTTGGGGGATTCGGGTGTCATCGGCTCGGAATTCCACAAGGTCTACACGATTAGGCGCGGAAGCCGGCCGTCCTGGCAGGCGCCCCGATTCGTTCCCGCTCTGGCTTGGAACTATTTCCGGACGGGCGCGCGGGCGATCCGCCGTAATAAGAGCTTTTCAACCATCAACATCGTCGGCCTCGCCCTGGGAATGCTGTGCTTCCTTTTGATCATGGCCTGGGTCCGCAACGAATTGAGCTTCGACCGCTTCCACGAGAACAGGGAGAACCTGTATATGATCCTCAGCCGGGCTCCGGAGGGACGGAGCTGGTCGACAACGACATACGCCCTGCCTCCGGTCCTGGGGGCCGAATATCCCGAAGTTGTGGATTTCGCCCGGGTCTGGCCTTGGCACGGGTCCGTGGTGAAAAAAGGGAATATCCGTTTCTATGAAGAAACAATTACGCTCACCGATCCCGGCTTCTTCCGCATGTTTACTTTCCCGTTCGTCAGGGGGAATCCGGAAACGGCCTTGCGGGAAAAAAACTCTCTTGTCCTTACCGAGGATACTGCCCGGCGGTATTTCGGGGCGGAAGATCCGGTCGGCAAGACCCTGTACCTCGCGGATCCGGGCTTGGATTTTCAGGTGACGGCCGTGGTGAAGAATGTCCCCCCGAATTCGAGCCTGCGCTTCGACATGGTCACGCGCGTGGAATGGCTGGGCGAGGACCGGCTTGCCCGATGGGAAGAGTTCGTCGCCTATGCCTATGTCCGTCTTCGTCCCGGAGTCTCGGTCGACGGTTTCAATCAAAAAATCTCGGGAATTTTCCAGGAGCGCATCAACCCGGATTATAAACCCAAACCTATTCTTCAGCCGTTCTCCGAATCGTATCTCTATTGGGCGGGCCGGCCGGGAAACATCCTCCGCGTTATCCTGTTTTCCTCGATCGCCGCGTTGATTCTGCTTATGGCCTGCGTTAATTTCTTGAACTTGAGCACGATCCAGTCCGCCCAGCGGACGCGGGAGGTTGGACTTCGCAAGTCGATCGGCGCCGGCCGGGGACAGATCATCCGCCAGTTTCTGGGAGAATCTTTGTCGACGTCGTTTGTGGCCATGGCTCTGGCCGTGGGCGCGGCGCCGCTCCTTCTCCCGGCCTTCAACAGTCTGGCAGGGACAAATCTGGTCCTTTTTGGCCCGAACATGGGCGGGCTCATTCTCCTGCTGATCCTGACCGCCTCGGTCGTAGGACTCGCGGCCGGCAGCTATCCCGCGTTCTATCTCTCCTCACTCAAGCTCGTCCAACTGCTCCGCCGTCGTTTCACCCCCGCCGCGGGGGGCGGTGTCTTTCGGAAAATCCTGATCGTCATCCAGTTTTCTACCTCCGTGGCCCTCATTCTCTGCGCCATCATCGTCGCCCGGCAACTTCGCTTCCTCCGCGCCTTCGACCTGGGATTCAACCGGGACCAAATCGTCACCGTATACTCCAATCCCCAGCTTTCTACGCGATTCGATTCGTTCAAGGAGCAATTGCTTGGACACCCCGGAGTTCTTCACGTGACCAGGGCCGCTCAGCGGCCCTTGGACGTCGGCCAAGTCATCGTCGTCGATTGGGAGGGGAATCCCGATCCCGATCCGACCCGGATTGGTTATACCATGATCGACTTCGACTTCTTCGAAACGTTCGAGATGCCCATCGTTCGAGGCCGGGCGCTGTCGGCCGCATTTCCCCAGGACGAAACCGAATCCTGTATCATTAATGAAACCGCGGCCAAAATGTTCGGCGGCGAGGATCCCATCGGCCGGATGCTCTATTGGAGCCAGGGGGCCATCGATCCGAAACTCCGCAACGTCCGGATTGTCGGCGTCGTCAAAGATTTCTACGACCGCTCGCTTCGCGAAGGCATCCGGCCGTTCATCTTCCGCAAATACCTGCCCTGGCTCCAATTCGCGTTCATTAAGGTGGATAAAAACCGGATCTCCGAGGTCTTGCCGGCCATTCGGGAAACTTTCGAAAAATTCTTTCCCGATCACCTCTTTGGTTATGAATTTTTGGACGACGCCTTCAACCGACAATACCGGAACGAAACCCAACAGGGACGGCTGTTCAACGTCTTCAGTTTATTGGCGATCGTCATCGCCGCCCTGGGACTCTTCGGCCTGGCCGCTTTCACCGCCCAAAAAAAGATCAAGGAACTCGGCATCAGGAAGGTCCTGGGGGCTTCTGTTTCGGAACTCGTCATTTTGATGGTGAAAGAGTATCTGGTTTGGATTGCGGTTGCCAACGCGGCGGCCTGGACCGCGGCATTCTTTTTTCTGCGCCAATGGTTGAACCAATTCGCTCAACGGGTTCCGCTCGACCCCCTCGTCTTTCCGTTGGCTTCGGCAGCGATGCTCGTCGTCGTCCTGAGCGTGGTCGGTGTTCAGACGGTGAGGGCAGCGCGGGCCAATCCCGTTGACGCGTTGCGGGTGGAATGAAACTTTATTTTGCGTTATCCCATGGACTCGCCCTGATGAAATTACCGTCCTTGGGCGCCTTTGGCGACAGCGGTCTCCACCCACTTGCCCGACCATTTCATGGTCTCGTGGAATTCGTATTCAGGCGTTTCACGCAGTTTCTGCAGGAAGCGATGGTCGAAGAACCATTCTACCTTTCGATCTGGATGTGATCGTGCCAAGAGGATGCCATAGCGCCAGTTTTTGATGAACCGACCGTCGTTAAAAATGTCTTTCAGCCAGAGGATATATCGGTTCCGTCTCTTTGGCGGTATCGGGGGGGACGCCAACAAGACGTCCGGCTCGACCACAAAAAAGGCATCTTTCTCGAATGCCGCATGGTTCTTCATTCCCTTGCGGTCTCCCTTAAAATGTGCGATGGTGGGATTATTCAATCCCATAAGGTCAACAATCCGGCCGGGATAGATCCGGGCGATGGCGCCGGACGTGACGACGCCTATGGAAGGAAGCTGGGGCAGTTCAGAGAACAGCATCTTCAGCTTCTCACCTTGTGAGATGCTCCCGGCTACCAGGGTGAACTCAATGGCCATTGGACTGTCTCGACGCATGCTATTCCACTTGGGGCCTTACGCCCATGCAAGCAACCAGTACGCTCCCATGAGAAGTGCGGCCACCCAAGCCACCGGGGACTGCCTGGCCCTGGCCAAAAAAACGCCCCGCGGAGTTTCGACCAGAAAGACACCAGCCTTGCTCAACAGGAGTGCTATCGTCAGACACATGATCGGGTATGCCGGCTGATAGAACCGGAACATTTGGAAGTGATCTCCGCCGGTAAGCGCGGGGATCATGAGCAAGACTATCGCTACCAATGCGCATATCTCGTGCGCTTCGATAGGGCGTCTCCTTACTGCAGCGGCATGGCGACCGGCCAGCAGCCGTTTAAACATGCCGCCGATTGTTAACACAGCGCTGACCACGACGGCAAGCACGCCCACTCCGACGAGCTGGCCGCTAGACGCGAACCCGAACAGATAGTCTTTCCCCTTTGTCAGGTTGTAGATCAGCGACGGCGACACTTTGGCGTAGTAGGTGTTGGGAAAAGGATACCCGAAATAGCAGAGGCGGAAGATTGTCAGAGCCGTGACGGTGGCGACAAACGCGCCCACCATTCCAAGGACTAGTCTCGCCGTGTGCGGGTGATCGGTAGATTGCGCGCGAAGCCAGACCAGTCCGATCATCGCAGGAACCAGAATCATGGCCTCGGGGCGTGCCAGTGTCGCGAGGACGATCAGAAGAACGGCCAGGATGTGGCTGCGGGATGTACGGGGCGGATCGATGGCAACATACGTCAAACAGGCAAGGATGAATGCCCAAATACAGGTGTCCATCAATGTGATCGTCATCCAGGTGATGTATGATGGGCTGCTGATGACAAGCAGCAGATAGACGCATTCATAGGGCCATGACCGCTGGCCTCTGGCTGTCGCATAGCCGCGTACGATGTGAAGAAACAAGATCTGCACGATGCAGAGAAGAAAGACGGAAAGCGCAAGCACGCCTCTTTCGCCAAGCCCCAACTTAAAAATGAGCGCACAAAGGAGAGTCCACAGCATCGACGTGAAACCCTCCACGCGTTCGGGATTGTGGCCATAGATCATGCCGTGCCCGGCCGGGAGATTTTCTGAATAGCTGAAGGTGATATTCGCATCATCAATGCCTGTTTGAGGTGACCCATGGAGGCGGTAAGTCATCCACGTGGCAAGCAGAACGAATAAAATAGGGATAAGCGTTTTGAGCTTCGCTTTTAAAGTCTCGGCCATCGGTCGAAATAACTTATTGGACAGTTTAGGGGCCTTTTGAAGGTGTCTTCCCGGCCCGCCTATCGTGACCATTTGAGCCGCTCCGATGCCCAAAAGCCAGTTTTTTAGGGATTCATGCTAAAAACGGCTTTCGACCTTTTCTCATCTATCAGAGTCACGCGGGAGTATTGCCTGGGACGATCAATACCCATATAATTCATGCGTGCACGTCCTGGAAAGAAGTATCCACCGGGGAGTCAATCAGACTTCCCAAGGAGGTGCATCACATCATCATGTCACCTATCCCTAACCGGGCAAGATTCCGAAAGCCGTGGTATAATAAGGGTGTTAATAAGCAAGGGGAAATCCCAGCTATCAACACCTGAATGAGTAAAGGAAGGGGCCGGAGGCCCTGATCGGTCAGACACTCCTCTCCTTTATGACGTTCAAGAATCTTTAAGA
>Ga0315295_10002441_pt1 | contig 15766 bp, 12 predicted proteins | sample YL17G14_0_MG_FD_204453 | JGI IMG/M metagenome (GOLD analysis project Ga0315295, IMG submission 204453) | Sediment microbial communities from Yellowstone Lake, YNP, Wyoming, USA - YL17G14_0 | ecosystem: Environmental > Aquatic > Freshwater > Lake > Sediment | place: USA: Wyoming | collected...
CAGGGCGTGCGGGAGGCCTTCCTCGCCTACCTCGCCGAGGACGGCGTCATCTTCCGCCCCTTCGCGGTGAGCGGGCGCAAGGTCTGGGAGTCGCGCGGCCCGGTGCCCATCCTGCTCCTGTGGGAGCCCGCCTACGCCGAGGTCTCCGCGGCGGGTGACCTCGGGTTCACGACCGGCCCGTGGGAGCTGCGCCCCAACGACCCGGAGCGGCCGTTCGGCTACGGGCACTTCGTCTCGGTCTGGCAGACCCAGCCGGACGGCTCCTGGCGCGTGGTCTTGGACATCGGCACCAGCCATCGCAAGCCCGACCGGGGCATCATGAGCAGGGACTTCACGGCCGGACCCGAGCACCGGGCGGCGAAGACCGCTCAGGAGGCTCCCGACCTGAAGGCGCTCGATCTCGCGTGGACCGCGGACGCGCGCGCACGCGGCTCGGAGGCGGCCTTCACGCGGCGCGCCGCGCCCGACGTGCGCTTCTACCGCGACGGCCTGGTGCCCGTGGTGGGCGTGAGCGGCGCGCGCGAGATGGTGAAGGCCGTCCCGGGGGTGACGCTCTGGGATCCCGAGGCGCAGCTCGTCGCGCGCTCGGGCGACCTGGGCTGCACCTACGGCCTGCTCGAGCGCCGCGCCACGGCCAGCGCCGCGCTCGACTCGAGCGTCTACCTGCACGTCTGGCGCCGGGGCACCGACGGGCGCTGGAAGGTCGCGCTGGCCCTGGAGAACCCGCTGCCGAAGACCGGGAAGTAGCCGAGCGGGATCGGCGCGAGCCCGGGCTAGGCGATCCGCCCCATCTCCGTTGTGCCCGTCGGACTCGGACCGGAGGCGTCGCGTGCCGCGCGCCGCAGGAACCGCCCTGCGCCGCGCTCGACGCTGAGCTTCCCGTCCGCGAAGGCCACGCGCCCGTTCACGACGACGTGCGTCGGGGCGCCCCTGACCTTCATCCCCTCGTACGGGTTGCGGTCGGACCTCGAGTGGTGCGTCTTCGCGCTGCGCACCGAGGTCGTGGCGGGGTCGTAGAGCACGAGGTCGGCGTCGCTGCCGACCGCGATGGTGCCCTTGCGCGGGTAGAGCCCGAAGATGCGGGCGGGGTTCGTGCTGCCGAGCGCCACCATGCGCTGCAGGTCGAAGCGCCCTCCGCACACGCCGTGGGTGTAGAGCAGGGCCAGCCGGTCCTCGACGCCCGGGAGGCCACCGGGGATCCTCGTGAAGTCGTCCTGGCCCAGCCGCCGCTGCTCCATGGTGAAGGCGCAGTGGTCCGAGCCGACGGTGTCGAGCAGGCCGGTCGCGAGCCCGCGCCACAGCGCGTCGTGGTGGCCCTGGTGCAGCGGGCGGATGGGCGGGCTGCACACGTAGGCCGCTGCCTCGAAGCCCGGCTTCGCGAACACGCTGTCGTCCAGCAGCAGGTACTGCGGGCAGGTCTCGCCGTAGCAGCGCTGGCCCGCGAGCCGGGCGCGCTCCAGCTCCTCGCACGCCTCGCGGCAGGTCATGTGGACGAAGTAGACCGCCGTGCCGTGCAGCTTCGCCATCACCAGGGCGCGGTGCGTGGCCTCGCCCTCGAGGCTGCTGGGCCGCGACAGCGGGTGGAACTCGGGCCCGAGGTCGCCCTTGGCCCGCAGCTCCTGCTGCAGCGCCGCCACCGCGTCGCCGTTCTCGGCGTGCACCAGCACCACGGCGCCCAGCCGCGCGGCCTGCTTCATGACCTGGTACAGCTCGGCGTCGCCCACCATGACGGTGCCCTTGTAGGCCAGCAGCACCTTGAATGAGGGGATGCCGTGCCCCTCGGCCACCGCGCGCATCTCCCCGGCCGTGCGCTCGTCCCAGCCCGTGACGCACATGTGGAAGGAGTAGTCGGCGACGGCCTTGCGCGCGCGCTCGTGCCACTGGCCCAGCGCGTCCACCAGCGGCTGGCCCCGCTCGGGCACCACGAAGTCGATGACGGTGGTGGTGCCGCCGGCCACGGCCGAGGCCGTGCCGGTCTCGAAGTCGTCCACCGAGACGGTGCCGGCCACCGGCAACTCCAAATGCACGTGCGGGTCCACGAGGCCCGGGAAGACGTAGCGGCCCGACGCGTCGATCACCTGGTCCTGCGCCGCGCGCTTCTCGAGGCCGGCGCCGATGGCCGCGATGCGGCCGCCGTCCACGTAGAGGTCCGCGACGTAGCGGTCCGCCGCCGTCACGATCTCGCCCTGCTTGATCAACAGGCCCATGGCGTCATCCCTCCTGCCGGCCGCGCCGGTGCGCGGGTCCCGGCCAGCATACACCGGGCCCGCGGCGCGCAGGAACGCTCCGGACGGCCCGGACGAGCCGGGTCCGCGCTCGGCCGACCCGGAGTGCTAGACTGCGGCGGCTCGTCATCCCACGGAGCATGGTCGCTGCACGCCGTGCGGAGCGGCGTCGCCGTGGGGCCCCTCGCCGGAAGGAGCCGGCCGGGAGCCGCGACCCCGGACCCGAGGACGGACATGGGCGAAACCCGCGTGGACCTGCTGCACCTGCTCGAGGACCTGCGTGACGCGTATCCAGGCGCGCTCGAGGAGACCATCCTCACCGAGATCGTGGCGAACTCACTCGACTCGGGGACACGCGTCCTGCGCCTCACCACCGAACCTGCGGCGCGGACACTCACCGTGCTCGATGACGGTACGGGCATGCAGCGCCGCGAGCTGGCGCGCTACCACGACATCGCGGCCAGCACCAAGATCCGCGGCGCGGGCATCGGTTTCGCCGGCGTCGGCATCAAGCTCGGCCTGCTGCTGTGCGAGGAGGTGCTCACCGAGACACGGCGCGGCGCGACCCACGTGGCGACGCGCTGGCACCTTGCCTCGCGCCACAGGGCACCGTGGAAGTGGACGCCGCCCCCCGGGCTCGTGCCCGCACGGGGCACCTCCGTCAGCCTGCGGCTCTCCAACGCGCTCTCGCCGCTGCTCGACCCCGGCTATCTCGAAAGCACGCTGCGGCGGCACTACCAGGCGCTGTTCGAACCGGCGTTCGAGTCGCTCCTGCGCCCGCACTATCCGCACGGCATCCGCTTCGAGGTGAACGGGCGGGCGCTCGAGCCCGAGCACGGCCCCGGGCAGCAGCCTGTGACCGGGGAGTCCGCGCCGCTCGAGATGCGACTCGCCCGCAAGCGCAAGCCCTCGGCCGTGGGTTACCTCGTGCGCGAGGCGCACCCGCTGCCGGAGGAACGCCGGGGGCTCGCCATCAGCACGCTGGGCAAGATCATCAAGCGCGGCTGGGACTGGATCGGACTCACCCCTGCCGCACCCGATCTCATCGGCGGCATCATCGAGGCGCCGGCGCTCGCCGAGTGTCTCACCCTCAACAAGGGCGACTTCATCCGCACCGGTCCGCGCGGCGCCATCTACCTCGCCTACCGCAAGGCGATCCAGGAGGTGGTCACGAGACAACTCGCGGCCTGGGGCGATGCGCGCGAGGCGGCGGAGGAGGCGCGGCGCCGCGTGGCGCGTCCGGTGGAGCGCGACCTCGAACGTGTGCTGGTCGACCTCGCAGACGACTTCCCCCTGCTGGCCTCGCTCGTCGAGCGCCGCGAGGGCGGCCAGCGCAGGCTGCCCATCGGCCGGGGTGGCGATGGGGACGGGCGCGCGCTCGTGGCGACCGCGTTGACCTCGGACCGGGACGCCGCGCCGGAGGACGCACCCGCGCCGCCGGCACCCATCGAATCCCCGGCCGGGACGCCCCCGGCATCCGACGAGGACGCCAGGCCGACGCCCCACGGGCCCGTGACGCTGCCCGGGACGAGCGGGCCGCGGCGCCCGGGCCGCTACGGACTCGCCATCCAGTTCGAGTCTCGCCCCGGCGAGTCCGATCTCGCCCGGCTGGTCGAGTCCACGGTGTGGGTGAACGAGGCGCACCCCGCGTACCGGCGCGCGGCGGCCTCACGCTCCGAGGGCTACCACCTCGCGCTCGCCGTGGCCATGGCCCTCGCTCCGCTCGCGGTCGAGGCCGTGCAGGAGCGTGCGTTCGTCAACGCGTTCCTCGAGTGCTGGGGCGCCGCGCTGGAAACCCCGGGAGGCGGCGCCCGCCGCGGCCTTGCCCGGCGGCGGCGGTAGGCGAAGACTGCCTCCATGCCCTATTCGCGCGACACCAGCCCGGAAGCCGAGCGCGTGCAGGTCGAGCTGCTGCGCCGCCTGACGCCGGCGCAGAGGATCGACCTGGCCGGAGGGCTCAACCAGTTGGGCCGCTCGCTGGTCATGGCGGGACTCCGACAGCGCATGCCAGGGGCCGGCCGGGTCGAGATCGAGCACGCCTTCATACGGCTGACGCTGGGAGACGCACTGGGCAGGATGGTGATCCTGGAGCGCCGGAGACGGGGTCTCGATCCCGACGGCCATGACTGAGGATCCGAAGAGCCTGTTGATCGCCATCGCGCGGCTCCTGGACGGCCTCGGGATCCCCTGCGTCGTGGGTGGCTCCCTGGCGAGCACCGCGTACGGGAGGCCGCGCACCACGCTCGACGCCGACATCGTGATCGAGCTCGGGGCCCATCAGATCGAGCCCCTCGCGACACGACTGGAGGCCGAGTTCTACGTGAGCCGCGAGGCGATGCGTGAAGCGGTCCGCACGCACGGCTCCTTCAACGCGATCCACTTGCTCTCCGTGGTGAAGGTGGACTTCTTCGTCCTCGGGACGAGCCCTTTCGACCGCTCGGAGTTCGAGCGCAGGGTCCCTCAAACCCTCCTGCCGGACGAAGGGGGACGCGTCATGCTCAAGACCCCCGAGGACATCCTCCTGCGCAAGCTCCACTGGTACCGGACGGGCGGTGAGGTCTCCGAGCAGCAGTGGCGGGACGTGCTGGGCGTGCTGCAGGTGCAGAGCGGCCGCCTCGACGAGGTCTACCTGGACCACTGGGCCGAGCAGCTCGGGGTGACCGACCTGCTCGCCAGAGCCCGGCAGGATTCGGTCATCGGCTGAAACACAATCCGCGGCGCTCGTCGGCACCCGCGAGGGGCGGCGGCCGTTCCCCTCCTGCGCCCTACCTCCCCGCCATGCGCTTCACGTCGCGGAACAGGGCGCGCATGTGCTTCCAGGCATGGCGCGCGTCGCGGCCGCCGAGCCGCGCCAGCGGCACCCACTCGGCGCTCGCCGCGTCGTCGTCGGCGCGGGGCTCGCCCTTCCTCCAGCGCGCGAGGAAGTAGAAGTTCATGGTGGGGAACCACCCGAAGCCCCGGATGTAGTAGCGGTCCCAGTAGAAGCCCAGCGTGCGCACGCGCCCCACGGTGAGGCCCGTCTCCTCCTTCAGCTCGCGGCGCGCCGCCTGCTCGATGCCCTCGTTCGCGTCCATGAATCCGCCCGGCACGTCGAGGCAGCCCTTGCGCGGCACGTGGGCGCGCCGCAGCAGCAGCGCGGTGTCGCCGCGGAGCACGATCATCCCGGCGCAGGGCCGCGGGTAGTCGAAGATGAGGTAGCGGCAGCGTGCGCAGCGCAGCTTGCGCGGCCGCTCGCCGCGGGTGCGGCGCACGGGACGGCCGCAGCGCGCACACGGGATGGCGGGGCCGCTCCCCGCCCGCCCGGCACCGCGGACGCGCCGCGCGCGCGCGGCCCCGCGCGCCCCCGCCCGCGCCGCGCTCACGGCGCGACCACCGTCACGACGGCGGGCAGCCGCACGGGCGGCTCGGGGGCCGGGCGGCCGGTGCCGTCCGGCGGCCACTCGCCGAAGCTCGCGTAGCGGAAGCGCCCGGTGCTCACCACCAACTCGGCCTCGAGGCCCCCGTCCATGGCCATGGCGTGCGACAGCTCGAGGGGCGAGGCCTTGAGCAGCTGGGCGAAGTCCCACAGCGTGTAGCCGCCCTCGCTGGTCAGCACGACCAGGCGGCCGCGGCGGTCCTCGGCCACGGCGGTGCGATGGGCGACCTGGTCGCTGTGCCGCACCCGCACGTTGCCCGCGCGGTCGAACAGCATGAAGGACTGGGCGACCTCCTCCCAGCGCAGCGAATCGGGATCGAGCGGCGTCACCGCGAGGTCCACCACCCGGGCGGCCAGCCCCCCGCCGCGCGGGGCCGCGACCAGCGCGGCCCGGAAGCTGGGATGCACCCGGCGCGAGATCACGCGGCCGCCGCTCGCGAGCAGCCCCATGTACGAGAGGTCCGCGTAGTACTGGCCCGCGTTGAACACGGCGAGCGCGCCCGTGCGCCGCTGCCAGTCCAGCACGTCGAGCGGGCGGCCCTCGGACTCCTGGGAGTAGTGGCGCACGCGCAGCTGCACGCGCGCCGGATCGAGGCGCAGCGCGGCGATGGCGGCGGACCCGGAGCGGCAGTAGGGCTCACCCCGCAGCGTGGTGAACTCCACGCCGGGCCGGAGCGCGCGCCAGTGCGTGCCACTGGCCCGCTGCGTGATGAGGAAGATGGCCACCGCGAGCGCGACCAGCGCGCTCACGCGGGCGACCGGAAAGCGGGAACGCATCGTGCGCGGAGTGTGACGGGCGTCCGCGGCGGAGTCAAAGAGGGTCGCGGCGGCGCGGCCGCCGCGGGGCGTCAGGCGGCGCGGTCCTCTTCGGCGGAGTCTTCCTCGGGGCGGTCCCCGTCCGTGGGATCGAAGAACGAGGTCAGCGCGTCGAGGTCACGGCGGGCTTCCGTGTACCCGGGGTGGATCCAGAGCGCGTGCCAGATCAGGCGCATGGCGACCTCCAGGCTGCCCACCTCGATGCAGGCCGCTCCGGCCCGGTACCACAGCACCGGGTCGTGCGGCGAGCAGGACAGACCGCGCAGGGCGTACGACAGCGACTCGCGCTCGTCCCCCTCGCGCAGGGCGATCTCGGCGGCCTCGGCGAAGGCGTGCGCGGCCTCGGCGTTGGGTGCCGGGTCGAGCCCCGGGATGAGCATCTCGAGCTCGTTCATGACGAGCTTGAGCGTGTGCGCCACGTAGGGCTCGAGCCCGAGCGACTTGCGCACCAGCACGCGGTCGGCCAGATGGGCCAGCGCGCGCGTCACGTCGCTCAAGGTCGGGCGCGAGGAATCGGTCACGGACGTCTCCAGGGGACCGGGGCCGCGCCCGTGCATCCGGGCCCGCCTTCGCGGGCAGAGCGGGGGCGAGCGCGGCGCCTCACGGTCCTGCTGCCATTATCGGCGGCGGCACGCAGGACTTGAATGGATATGGAGTTCGGCGGGTGCACGGCACCCCGACCGGCCCCGCCCCGGGCACGGTCGCCTCCTCACCACCCGATCAGCCTCTCCAGCACCGGGTACGTCACCGCCGGATTCCCTCCCACCTGCTCGGGATCCACGATGTCGTGATTGAGGTGAAGCGCGGCGGGGAACTCGTACGTCTCCACCTCGTGCGCCCCGTGCCGGCGCCATGCGCTCACCACCTCGGCGTTGAGCCCATTGTCCACCGCGATGTCCCCGCCCACCGTCACCATGGCGATCGAGCGGCACGCGGGAGCCGTCCGCAGGGCCTCTTCGCGCACCATCCATCCGATCCTCACCACGGCCGCGACCGCGCGCGTGGCGAAGCGCGGGTACACGTGCCTGGGCCCCGGCAGGTCCTGCTTGCGCCTGTCATCCCACCACACGAACACGTTCGGCATCGCGTCCATGAGGCGCGCCACCACCGGCGTCCACCCGCCGCGCGCGCGCGCCACGCCCAGCATGGGAGCGATCAGCACCGCGCGGTCCACATCGGGACGCTCCTGCGCCGCCCACGCGGCGAGCGTGCCGCCGATCGAGAGTCCGGCCACGGTCACGCTGTCACCCAGCCCGTGTGCGGCATCGAGCACGCGATCCACGAACGCGCGCAGCTCCCGGGCCTCGAGGCGCGCCATCTCATCCGTCATGTGGTCGGAGAGACCATGCCGCGGCAGGCGCGGGATCAGCACGTTGGCCCCGTGCTCGAACGCCACGCGTCCCAGCGAATCGAACTGAGCCGGGCAGTTGGTGAGCCCGTGCAGAAGCACGATCACCCGCCGCGTCCGGCCCCCGTGCGTCAGGAACCGCGTGCCGCACTCGCTCGAGATCGCCGGGGTGTCTTCGGCGCTCATCGAGGCCACCAGGCGCAGCGCTTCCGCGTAACTCCGCGCGGGATGCGCGCGGGGCTCGAGCCCCCGGCGCGGCAGTGGGCTCAGCAGCCAGATCCCGGCGAGGACGGCCAGGACGCCCGCGATGGTGAGCGCGCGCCGCATGCGGGGGACGACGGCCCGGGTCGCCTAGCCCCGCGCGAAGCGGGGCGCGGCCGCGCGCAGGAACTGCTCGAGCACGTTGCCCGAGACGAGCAGGCGGTACTCGCGGTCCGAGCGGATGTCGTCGATGGGCGCGATGTCCTCGAGCAGTGCCGCGCGAGCCGCGGCGGATGCCGTGGCCGACGGCTTCGCGCCGAGCAGGACCCGCTCGGCCCGGCGCGCCCGCAGGGTGACGGGCGCCACGCTTCCCAGCGACACGCGCGCCAGGTCCACGCGCCCGTCGCGGCCCAGCCGCAGCAGCCCGGCCAGCACGACCTTCGAGATGCTCTGCGCGCGGCGCGTGCCGACCTTGCGGAAGAACTGCTGCGCGCGCGCCGGGGCGGCCGGCAGGCTCACCGCCGTGATGAGCTCGTCGGGCTCCAGCGCGAGGTCGCGGTAGCCGCGGAACAGGCCGCTGAAGGGCACCTCCCGCGCGCCCCGCACCGAGCGCGCGTGGACCACGGCCTCGAGCACCATGAGCACGGGCAGCGAGTCCCCGGCGGGCGAGGCGTTGGCGATGTTGCCGCCCAGCGTGCCGCGGTTCTGGATCTGCCAGGCGCCGATCTCCGCGGCCGCGGCCGCCAGCGCCGGGTAGCGGCGCCGCACGAGCGCGTGCTCGCGGATCTCGCTGAAGGTGGTCATGGCGCCGAGCACCAGAGCGCCGGCGCGCTCGCGCACGCCCCTCAGCTCGCGCAGGCTGCCCAGGTCGAGGTAGCGCGTGCCGGGGACCTGCCCGGCGTTGAGCGACACGAACAGGTCGGTGCCGCCGGCGAGCGGCACGAGTCGCCCGTGGCCCAGCGAGTCGTGCAGAAGGGCCAGGGCGTGGTCGAGGCTGCGAGGGCGCGCGACCTCGAGCGTGGAGAGCGCGGCCCTCATCGGCGCACCCCCCTGCCCCGCGGAGCGGAGCGGCGCGCCTTCGCAGCCGCGCGTGGGGGGCGCGCGCGGGCCGCGGCACGCGGCTTCCGCGCCGTCGCGGCGGCCCGCACCGCGTCCACGATCTTCTGATAGCCGGTGCAGCGGCACAGGTTGCCGGCCAGGGCCACGCGCACCTCGACCGCCGCCGGCACGCGCCCCTTCGCGCGCTGGAGCAGCGCGTGGGCGGTCACCAGGATGCCGGGCGTGCAGATGCCGCACTGCGTGCCGCCGCGCTCGACGAAGGCGCGCTGCAGCACCGACAGCGCGGGCCCCTTCGCCAGGCCCTCGACGGTCAGGATCCGCGCCCCGTCGGCCTGGACGGCGGGCACGAGGCACGCGTTCACCGCCAGCCCGTCCATGAGCACCGTGCAGGCCCCGCACTCGCCCTCGCCGCAACCCTCCTTGGTGCCGGTGAGGCCGCAGTCCTCGCGCAGCACGTCGAGCAGGCGCTTCATCGGCGGCACGCGCAGGCGCCGCCGGCGCCCGTTGACGGTCAGGCTCAGGGCCACGGAGGCGCTCATCTCGTCCCCTTCCGGTGCGCCAGCGCGCCCAGCAGCCGCTCGGGCGTGACCGGGAGCTCGTCCACGCGCACGCCGGTGGCGTGCGCGACCGCGGCCACGACCGCGGGTGCCGGCACGTCCATGGGCAGCTCGCCCACGCCCTTGGCCCCGAACGGCCCTCCCGAGTACGGGCACTCGACGATCACCACGTCGAGGGGCGGCGCGTCCACGGCGGTGGGGATGATGTAGTTCGTGAGCTGGTGGTTCCAGATGCGCCCGTCCTTCCAGCGCACCTCCTCCAGCAGCGCGAAGCCGAGCCCCTGCAGCGTGCCGCCCTCGATCTGCCCCGTGGCCAGCACCGGGTGGATGGCCTTGCCGATGTCCTGCGCCGTGGTGGCCCGCAGCACGCGCACCTCGCCGGTGTCGAGGTCCACCTCGACCTCGACCGCGATGGCGGCGTACGAGAAGCAGCCGTAGGCGTCGCCCTTGTAGGTGGCGTCGTCCCACTCGATGTGGGACGGCTTCTGGTAGCGGCGCTCGACGCGCAGCAACCCGCGCTCGGCCAGGAAGCGCTTCGCCACCCGCTGGAAGTCGGCCGAGTTCTCGAGCGGGCGCTCGGCGAACAGCTCGAGCCGGTCGCGCATGCCCTGCGCGCACTTCTCCAGCAGTCCGCCCACGACCATGGTGGTGCGCGAGGCCACGGTCGGGCCGCTGTTCGGCACCAAGCCCGTGTCGGGCGTCTCGACCAGCACCAGTCCGGGCGTCACGCCGAGGCGCTCGGCCACCATCTGCGTGAACACGGTGATGGCGCCCTGCCCGATCTCGGTGTTGGCCGCCAGCACGCGGGGGCGCCCGTCGGGCGTCAGGTCCAGCGCTGCCAGCGACTGCAGCATCGTCTCGCCGCTGCCCGTGAAGCCAATGCCGTGCCAGCCGAGCGCGAGCCCGATGCCGCGTCGCAGCCGCCGCCCTCCCGGCGCGAAGCGCCCGGCGCGCTCGGCCCGCCCGGCCGCGGCGTTCTCGCGCTCGTAGCGTCGGCGCTTCCCGGCCCAGCGCGCGCGCGCGACGGTGCGCTCGAGCACCTCGTGCGCACCCACGCTCTCGCGCAGCGTCTGCCCGGTCGGCGTCACGTCACCCACCACGTAGGCGTTGCGGCGCCGCAACTCGAGCGGGTCCAGCCCCAGCTCGGCGGCGACGCGGTTCATGTGGCTCTCCATCGCGAACACGGTCTGCGGCACGCCGAAGCCGCGGAAGGCGCCGTTCGGCGGCGTGTTGGTGGCCACGCAGCGCGCGCGGATCGCGACGTTGGGACAGCGGTACGGCCCGGCCGCGTGGATCGCGCCGCGCGACAGCACCACCGGCGAGAGCGTCACGTAGGCGCCACCGTCCATGACCACGTCCACGTCCGTGGCGAGCAGCGTGCCGTCGCGCTTCAGCCCGGTGCGCACGCGGATGAGCGCGGGATGGCGCTTGGTGGTGGACGCGATGTCCTCGAGGCGGTCGTAGACGATCTTGACCGGGCGGCCGCTCTTCCACGCCAGCAGCGCGGCGTGCCCGCCGATCATCGAGGGGTAGTCCTCCTTGCCCCCGAAGCCTCCACCGGTGACGGTCTGGATGACGCGCACCTTCCCGGGCGGCAGCCCCAGCATGCGCTGCAGCGCGTGGTGGACGTAGTAGGGACACTGCAGCGAGCCGCGCACCACGATGCCGCCCTCGGGGGTGCGCTCGGCGATCATGCCGTTGGTCTCGATGTAGAGCTGCTCCTGGTGCCCGCAGCGGTAGACACCCCGCACCACGACGTCGGCCCCGGCCATGCCCGCCGCGGCGTCGCCGCGGGCGATGCGGATCTCCTTGAAGACGTTGTCCTCGCCGTGGATCCTCACCTGGGCCGCGAGCGCGTCCTCGATGGTGAGCACGGCCTCCAGCGGCTCGACCTCCACGCGCACGGCGCGCGCCGCCGCCTCGGCCCGTTCCGGGTCGGCGTGCGCCACCAGCAGGATGGCCTGGTCCGCGTGGCGGATCTCGTCGGCCACCAGCAGCGGCTGGTCCTCGAGGATGTGCGCCACCACGTTCGCGCCCGGGATGTCCTTGTGGTCGGCGATGACCACCCCATTCCAGTCGAAGGCCGGGTCGAACTCGATCCTGCGGACGAGTCCGCGCGCGACGGTCGAGCGCACCGTGCGGCCGTGGAGCATGCCGGGCAGGCGCAGGTCGTCCACGTAGAGGGCGCGGCCGGTGACCTTCTCGAAGCCCTCGCGCTTGGGAACGTCGGCGCCCACGGCAGGTACGGGCCTGAGGGTGACGCGACGGGCGGGTGGAGTCCTGACGATACGGGTCATTTGGCTCAGGTTACCCTGCGATGCGTCCGGGGTCCATGGTCCTCGGGACCACCGGGCCGGTTTTCCGGGCCCGGACACGCTGGACGCCTCCGCCGTCCGAAGGCCGCCAGGAGCGCGGTTTCCCCCACTTCGTGGTGAAAGCACACGTTGCCGGCCATCGAGCCGGGCCCCTAGAATTGGGTCACCCCTGCCCGACAACACGCACGACTCCCGGGGTCCGATGATCTCTCGGTCGTTCCACATCGCCTTGCCCGTTCTCGTCGCCCTCGCGCTGGACGGCGCTCCGGCCGCCGCGCAGTGGGCCCCCAATGGCATCCCCGTCTGCACGGCCGACGGGGATCAGTCGGCCACGCGGGGCGCGAGTGATGGCACGGGCGGCGCCGTGTTCGTCTGGGTGGACGCGCGCAAGCCCGGGGACCCCGACATCTACGCGCGGCGCGTCCTGGCGAACGGCTGGATCGCGCCGGGCTGGCCGGCCGACGGCACCCCCGTGTGCGCGGCGACGGGCTCCCAGCTGGCGCCCGAGGCCATCTCCGACGGCACCGGCGGCGTCTTCATCCTCTGGCAGGACTCCCGCATGGGCGCAGGAGACCCGGACATCTACCTGCAGCGCCTCAACTCGTCCGGCGCCGTCGCCTCGGGTTGGCCCGCCAACGGGCTGGCCGTGTGCGACACGAGCGGGGTCCAGAGCGACCCGGCGATCACGCCCGACGGCCTGGGCGGGGCCGTGGTGGTGTGGCAGGACTACCGCAGCGGGCGGGGCCTGGACATCTACGCGCAGCGCGTCTCCGCGGCCGGCCGGCGCCTGTGGACCACGCAGGGTGCGGCCGTCTGCACCGACACCCTCGACCAGACCGGGCCGGTGTGCGCGCCCGACGGATCCGGCGGCGCGTTCGTGGCGTGGGAGGACGCGCGCTACTCGACCAACCAGATCTCGGTCTCCGACATCTACGTGCAGCACCTCGCTCCCTCGGGCGCGGTGGCCTCGGGCTGGCCCGTGAACGGCACGCCCGCCACGCCGACCGTGGGCCTGCGGTTCGCCTACGTGCCCACCATGGTGCGCGACACCAGCGGCGGGGCCATCGTGGCGTGGCAGGACTACCGCAACATCAACGGCGGGATCTACGCGCTGCGCCTCACCGCGGCGGGCACCGTCGCCCCCGGCTGGAGCGCGGGCGGAGTGGCGGTGTGCGACACCAGCGGCGACCAGGTGGCGCCGCTGGCCGCGCCCGACGGCGCCGGCGGCGCGGTGATCGTGTGGGAGGACTACCGCAACGGCGGCACCCGCGACCTCTTCGCCCAGCGCATGAGCGAGGCGGGCACGCGGGTCCCCGGCTGGCTCCCGGCCGGGACCGCCGTGTGCACGGCGCCGGGCGACCAGGCCTCCCCGCGCCTCGTGACCGACGGCGGGGCACCCGGCGAAGCCGGGTCCGGCGCGGTCGTGACCTGGTACGACTACCGCGGGGGCAGCAACACGGACATCTACGCGCTGCGCCTCGGCCCGGCGGGAGCCGTGGCGCCCGGCTGGACCGCGAACGGCGTGGCCCTCTGCACCGCGGCCGGTGACCAGCAGACGCCCGCCGCGGTGGCCGACATCGGGGGCGGCGCCATCGTGGCCTGGTCGGACCGCCGCAGCGGCACCAGCTACGACATCTACGCGCAGCGGGTGACCGGGACGGGCCAGGTGGCCCCCTCGGTGGACGTGCCGGGCAGGCCGGCGCCCTTCTTCCGGATGCTCGAGCCGCGGCCCAACCCCGCCTCGGGGGTCGCGATGCTCGACTTCGAGCTGCCCGCTGCGAGCGCGGTGGAGGCGCGCGTCTTCGACCTTGCCGGGCGCGTGGTGCGCACGCTGGCCGGCGGCGAGCACCTCCCCGCCGGCGCGCACCGGCTCGCCTGGGACGGGCGCGACGACGGCGGCCGCCCCGTGGCGGCCGGCGTCTACCTGGTGCGGCTCGTGGCGGGCGGCGAAGCTCAGGTCCGCCGCATCGTGCGCCTGCGCTGACGCGCGGGGCGCGCGCCCGCGCTCGAGCCTGCTCGAGCGCGTGCCGCCAGGTCACGCCCTCGCGGTCGCGCGCGACGTCGAGGTCCTCCTGGCACAGCGGACCCGGCAGACCGCGTCGCGCGGGGCCCGTGCTATCCTGCGGCATGCGTCGTTCCCTGCCCCGGCTCGCGGGAGTGCTGCTCCTCGCCGCGCCCGTCCTGGGGGGCTGCACGCGCGGCGGCCCGGGCGCCGCGCCCGATCCCGCCTCGGCCCCGCGGTACTTCGGCAGCGTGAGCCCGCCGCGCGGGAACGTCCTGCGCTTCAACAACGGCTCCGAGCCCGAGACCATCGACCCGGCCCTGGTCTCGGGCCAGTCGGACGGCCGCATCGCGAGCGCGCTCTTCGAGGGCCTCACGGTGCCCGATCCCCGCACGCTCGAGCCGCGCCCGGGGCAGGCCGCGCGCTGGGAGACCAGCCGGGACGGCCTCACCTGGACCTTCCACCTGAGAGCGGGGCTGCGCTGGAGCGACGGCACGCCGCTCGGCGCGCGCGACTTCGTGTGGTCATGGCTGCGCGTGCTGAGTCCCGGCACGGCCGCGCGCAACGCGGGCCTGCTGCACGTGATCGCGGGCGCGGCGGACCTCAACCAGGGCCTGACGCGCGATCCCGCGGGCGTGGGGCTGGCCGCGCCCGACGACACCACGCTCGTCGTGCGTCTCACGCGGCCGGTCCCCTACCTGCTGCACCTCACCTCGTACCCGACCTTCCTGCCCGTGCCGCGGCACGCGGTGGAGACCGACCGCGAGCGCTGGACGCGGCCCGGGCGCATCGTCTCGAACGGCGCCTTCGTGCTCGAGCGCTGGCGGCAGAACGACCGCTTCGTGCTGGCGCGCAATCCGCGCTATCGGGACGCCGTGCACGTGCGGCTCGACCGCGTCGTGGCCTACTCCGTCGACGACCTCAGCACCGCCGCCAACCTCTACAAGGCGGGCCGGCTCGACTGGAACACCAGCGGCTACGTGCCCGCGCCGTTCCAGCCCGTGATGCGCCGCTACGCGGACTTCCGCAACACGCCCTTCCAGGCGGTCTACTTCTACTCCGTCAACGTGACCCGCCGGCCGCTCGACGACGTGCGGGTGCGGCGCGCGCTGAACCTGGCCGTGGACCGCGAGGCCATCGCGCGCGACCTGCTCAAGGGCACGCGCACGGCGTGGGGCGGCATGACCCCGCAGGGCTACCTCGGCTACGTCGCCCCGCCGGGCCTGCGGCACGATCCGGCGCGGGCGCGCGAGTGGCTCGCGCGCGCCGGCTTCCCGGGCGGCCGGGGCTTCCGCAGGATCGCGATCCTGTTCAGCACGAGCGAGGACCACCGCCGCATCGCCGAGGCCGTGCAGGCCATGTGGACGCGCGAGCTGGGCATCCCGGTCGAGCTGCAGAACATGGAGTTCGGCTCCACCCTGCAGGCGATGAGCGGGCTGCAGTACGACGTGGCGCGGCGCTCCTGGATCGGCGACTACCTCGACCCCAGCACCTTCCTCGAGATCATGCGAAGCGGCAGCGGCAACAACCGCACGGGCTGGAGCGATCCGCGCTACGACCGCCTGCTGCGCGCCGCCGGGGCGGAGCCCGACGCCGCGCGGCGCCTGCGCGTGCTGGCCACGGCCGAGTCGTTGCTGCTCGCCGACGGGCCCGTCATCCCCATCTACCACTACGCCACCGCCGAGCTGGTGAAGCCCTGGGTGCGCGGGATCTGGTCCAACGCCCTCGACACCCACCCGCTCAAGGACGTCTGGATCGATCGCGCCTGGCGGCCGGGCGCGGGCGCCGGGCGGGCATCGCGGAGCGGCCCGTGCGCCGCCGCGGGCGG
>Ga0315295_10002443_pt1 | contig 15765 bp, 15 predicted proteins | sample YL17G14_0_MG_FD_204453 | JGI IMG/M metagenome (GOLD analysis project Ga0315295, IMG submission 204453) | Sediment microbial communities from Yellowstone Lake, YNP, Wyoming, USA - YL17G14_0 | ecosystem: Environmental > Aquatic > Freshwater > Lake > Sediment | place: USA: Wyoming | collected...
ATTGAAGATTACGGGAAGGGTGTAATAAATGCAGATTTGCTTGAGGATCTGGGGAAATTGGCTCATGGCACAAAAAAGATCGTTACCGTAGACCCAAAAGAGGAGCATTTTCAGTATTACAGGCAGGTTACCTCCATCACCCCTAACCGCAAGGAATTAGAGAATGCCGTGAGGAACTTGAAGATAAAGGACAGTGCAAATAGTTTCAGGCTTAATAGCGATAGGCTCTTTACGGATAAAGATATAGACGCGGCAGCCGGAGAAATAATGCGGTACCTCAGGCTTGATTCCGTGCTGGTTACGTTGGGCGAGCTTGGAATGCGGCTTTTTGAGAGAGGCGGACGCATAACGCGCATACCCACTGTCGCGCAGGAAGTCTTTGATGTTTCCGGCGCAGGAGATACTGTCATTTCAGTCTTTACATTGGCGCTTGCCTGTGGCGCGACAAAAGAAGAGGCAGCTCATATCGCAAACTACGCTGCAGGTATTGTAGTAGGAAAGCTGGGGACAGCGACGACCACCAGAAAAGAATTATCAGAAAGGATTAAAAAGGGATAAATGGATGTAATCGGAGTTATTCCGGCTAGATACGCATCAACAAGGCTTGAAGCAAAAGTTCTTGCTGACATTTTAGGCAAACCCCTTATCCAACATGTCTGGGAGCGCGCAAAACAGGCTAAGCTTCTGGATGACCTGATAATTGCCTGCGATGATGAACGGGTGGCTAGTGCCGCAAAAGAGTTCGGCGCAAAAGCTGTCATGACTTCCAAGGACCACTCTACAGGTACAGACAGGATCGCCGAAGTAGTAAATCCTCTGGATGTCAGGATCGTCCTTAATATCCAGGGTGATGAGCCTTTGATACATCCGACGATGATCGATAGCGTTGCGCGAGCGCTGCTGGATGATCATTCGACAGCCATGGCGACCATTGCCAAGAAGATCGAGGACCATCACGCTGTAGCCGACCACAACGTCGTAAAAGTCGTGCTGGATAAGAATAATTTTGCGCTGTATTTTTCCAGGGCCGCTATACCGCATCATCCTGCGAATTCAGAAGTAAAGGCCCCGGTTTATTATAAGCATATCGGGCTTTACGGTTATACCAAGGATTTCTTGTTTACTTTCAGGAATCTTCCTCCTTCAAGCCTGGAAAAGACGGAGCGCCTTGAACAGTTACGCGCGCTGGAGGCGGGTTTCCGCATCAAGGTCGTTGAGACAAAATACGACACAATAAGCGTAGATACTCCGGAGGACCTCCAGAAGGCCAAAGAGTACCTGCAGAGAGAGAAAATATAATGCAGATAGTTTCGGTGAAAGATGTCAAGATCGGAGTCAAGGGTGGGCTTGTTTTGATTGCCGGGCCATGTGTCATCGAATCCGAAAGCCTGTGCCTTGATACTGCAAAGAGGATAAAGGACATTACGCAAAGACTGGATATCCCTTTTATTTTTAAGTCCAGTTTTGATAAGGCAAACCGCCTAGCAATAGATTCCTATCGCGGTCCGGGAGTCAAAAAAGGCCTGGATGTCTTGAGTAAGGTTAAGCAAAAAGTCAAAGTCCCGATACTGACGGATATACATTGCCAGACCGAGATCGAGGCGGTGGCCAAAGTTGCAGATATCATACAGATACCAGCTTTTCTTTGCCGTCAGACTGATATCGTGGTCGCGGCAGCAAGGACTGGAAAAGCAGTGAATATCAAGAAGGGGCAGTTTCTTGCGCCCTGGGATATCCTGCCGATCATCAAGAAAATAGAATCTACGGGAAATAAGCGGATTTTGATCACCGAACGCGGGGTGAGTTTCGGCTACAATAATTTAGTCACTGATTTTCGTTCTTTTGCTATAATGCGCGAGTTTGGTTATCCCGTGATTTACGACGCAACGCACAGCGTGCAGCTGCCAGGAGGCAAAGGCTCAAGCTCCGGCGGGCAGCGTGAATTCGTAGAGGGATTGTCCCGCGCGGCAGTAGCTTTTGGCTGCGACGGATTATTCCTGGAAGTGCACCCCGATCCTGACAAGGCTCCCTGTGACGGTCCTAACATGATAAACCTTGAAAGCCTGGAAAGATTGCTTAAACAGGCGAAGAAGATAGGGAAGTCCTTATGAAAAAGAATATATTAAAAAGAGCAAAAGAAGTCTTGGAAATCGAAGCCTGCGCGATAAGATCCCTGAAATCGCGCATAGGAGGAAATTTTGAGAAAGCACTCCAGATAATCCTGAAGACCAAAGGCAGGGTTGTAGTAAGCGGGATGGGAAAGACCGGCATCATCGGCCAGAAGTTTTCCGCTACACTTGCCTCTACCGGCACGCCAAGTTTATTCCTGCATACTGCCGAGGCTATCCACGGCGATCTGGGAAAGGTCACCAGCGACGACACGGTTATAATCGTCTCAAACAGCGGTTCAACCGACGAGATGAGGCAGCTTCTTCCGATATTGAAAAAAATCGGCTCAAAAATTATCGCCCTGACCGGGAACAAGGAATCTATCCTTGCCAGATACAGCGATGTGATTCTGGATGTCTCGGTGAAGAAGGAGGCCTGTCCTTTGGGCCTGGCTCCCACGGCTTCCACTACCGCGACTCTGGCCATGGCAGATGCATTGGCTGTCTGCCTTCTGGAACAGAAGGGATTCAGGGAAAAAGATTTTGCTTTTTATCACCCGGGAGGAGCGCTGGGCAGGCGCCTTCTGCTTAAAGTAGAAGACATCATGCGCCACGGCACTGCTAACCCGATTGTCAATGAAGAGAAGAGAGTTTCCGAAGTCCTGCTTAAGATTACTCAGGCCAGGGCAGGCTCGGCAGCTGTCGTAGATAGAAAAGGAAAACTAAAAGGAATATTCACTGACGGAGACCTGCGCAGGCATTTGGAGGCGGATGAAAATCTTCCCCGCCGCAAAATTAAAGAAGTAATGACCAAGGGCCCTACAGTGGTGCGCAAGGGGATGCTGGCAGCGGAAGCCTTGCGGATCCTGCGCGAAAAAAAGATTGACGAAGTGCCGGTTGTGGATAAGAATATGCGTCCTGTGGGCCTTCTAGACGTGCAGGATATTTTAAAGGCAGGTTTAGTCTAATTGATGCTTAATACTACCTTTACAGAGGACCTGCGCCAGAAGGCAGGCAAAATAAAACTTTTACTCCTGGATGTCGATGGCGTCTTGACCGACGGCAGGATCATTTATGATTCCCGCGGCCGCGATATGAAGTTTTTTGACGTGCACGACGGACTAGGCGTGCACGTATTAAGAAAAGCCGGGGTCAGGACAATCCTTATCACTGCCAAAGGCTCCCGCGCAATCAGGCCGCGCGCCCGCGATATGCGCGTCGAGGAAGTGATCGAGGATATTTTTCCCAAGTGCAAATCACTGGAGAGGATCACGAAGAAATACAAAGTCGATATAAACGAGATTTGTTTTGTGGGCGATGATCTGGTGGACTTATCGCTTATGAAAAAAGTAGGATTACCCATCGCGGTCTTTAACGCCTGCCCTGAAATAAAACAGGCAGCTGCCTATATCACCCTGAGGGAAGGCGGGCGCGGAGCAGTGCGCGAGGTAGCCGAACTTCTTTTAAAATCGCAGGGAAAATGGCAGGAGGTCTTAAGTGTTTACGATGTTTAAGAAAATCATTATAATCTGCGCTTTTTTATTTCTGGCGGCTCCAGTCCTATATGCAGAGAAAAAGCTTCCGCAGGAAGCCGAATCCGACCAGCAGATAAACGATTTTTCCCTTTCTGGTTACGGCGAAAAAGGAAAAAAGACCTGGGACCTGGCCGGAAAATCCGCGGATATATTTACGGATGTAGTCAAACTCAATGAGGTGGTGGGTAATCTTTACGGAAAAGAGGAAGATATAAAACTGACTGCAGACAGAGGTGATTTTAACAAGACAGACGGCAAGGTACACCTGGAGCAGAATGTAGTGATCACTACTTCCAAAGGCACGAAGCTCAATACTGATACCCTTGACTGGGACAGAAAGAACCAGCTGATCTCGACCAGAGACGTCGTAAATATCCAGAGGGATAATATGGTGATTGTGGCTAAAGGCGCCTCAGGCGAGCCTAATTTAAAGAAGGTAGCGCTGGAGAAAGATGTGAAACTTGACATCAATCCAGCTCCGCAGGAGAGCGAAAAAAGCAGCGCTCTCAAAGAGAAGATCACTATTACCTGCGAAGGGCCGCTGCAGATAGATTATGAAAAAAGCTCGGCCACTTTCAGCAACAATGTAAAAGTTGAGCGGCAGGATTCCGTGATGTACAGCGATAAGATGGACGTTTATTTTACCTCGGGAAATAAAAAAAGCGATGCTGCCAATACACCGGAATCAGGGCTTATGGGTAACAAGATCGATAAAATTGTCGCCCGCGGTAATGTGCGGGTGGTGCGCGGGGAAAATACCTCCTATAGCCAGGAGGCAATATACTCTGCTTCTGATAAAAAGCTTACTCTCACAGGAAGGCCGAAATTAATCATATATTCAGGGGGATCGGAGAGCAATGCATCTACTGGAAATTAAGGGAATCACTAAATCCTATGACGGCAGGGAAGTAGTAAAGGGCGTGGATATTCTGGTCAAGCGCGGAGAGATCGTCGGATTGCTGGGCCCGAACGGCGCAGGAAAGACCACGACCTTTTATATGGTGGTAGGGGTCATATCTCCCAACCGCGGCCAGATCATCTTTGATAACGTGGATATTACAAGGCTGCCGATACACGACCGTGCGCGTTTCGGCATAGGCTACCTTTCCCAGGAGGCTTCCATTTTCCGCAAGCTTACAGTTGAAGATAATATCATGGCAATACTCGAGACATTGCCGATAAGCAGGTTGGAAAGGCAGAGGAGGCTGGTGAATTTACTTGAAGAGCTGAATATCGCGCACCTTGCCAAGAACAGGGCCTACACTTTGTCAGGAGGGGAAAGAAGGCGCCTTGAGATCACGCGCGCATTGGTGACAAATCCTTCTTTCATACTCCTTGATGAGCCGTTTTCAGGAATAGACCCGATCGTCGTGAATGAAGCGCAGCAGATCATAAGGGAGTTAAAGGCAAGGGGCTTGGGGATCCTGCTTACAGACCATAATGTAAGGGAGACGCTTTCCATAACGGATCGCGCCTATCTTATTGCTGACGGGAAGATACTTATTGCTGGTTCGGCGGAAGACCTTATTAATAATCCGCAGGCTCGACAAATATATCTGGGTGATAAGTTTCGGATGTAGGAAAGGAATAAATGAAGACGGAAGTTAAAAAAATAGACAGTGCAAAAAGAGAGATCAATGTAGAGGTAAGCGGTGATGTCGTAAAGAACAAATTTGAGGATGTGTTTGCCAAGATCGGCAAGGAAGCAAAGGTCCCGGGTTTCCGCCCGGGTCATGCCCCTCGAGACCTCCTCGAAAAACACTATTCCGGCGCGGTACACGAACAGGTGCTCAAAGAATTAGTCCCCGAAATCTACAATCAGGCTATAGAAAAGGAAGGCCTGGATGTCATCGAGCTGCCTGAGATCTCCGATGTAAAGCTGGACAGGTCTTCATTAATATTCAAGGCAGTCGTAGAAATTAGCCCCGAGATAGCGCTTAAACATTACAAAGGGGTCAAGGTAAATTACAAGAGAATAACCGTGACAGCCGATGAGATCAAGCGCAGCCTGGATTCCATAAAAGAATCAAGAAAGGCAGATTCCGTGGATGACGGTTTTGCCAGGAGCCTGGGTTATCCGAATAGAGAGGAATTGGAAAAAGCGGTGGAGAGGCAGCTTTTTATACAGAAGGAAAATCAGGAGCGCTCAAGGATCGAGGGGGAGATCGTTGAGCGCCTGATGAAGGACCTTGATTTCAAGGCGCCGCAGTCGCTGGTAGACCGTCAGCTGCATGAGATGCTCAGGCAGGCAAAGATGGACCTGGCTTTAAAAGGAGTGCAGCGTCAGCAAATAGAGGAACATGAAAAAAAATTAACCGAGGAGTTAAAGCCCGATGCACTTAAACAGGTGAGGGTCTATCTTGTGTTAGCCGAGGTCGCCAAGAGGGAGAAGATCGCCAATGACGACCACATGCCGCGCCGGGTAATGGAATTCTTATTGAAAGAAGCTGATTGGAAGGAATCAGCTTAAAAAAGCGGAGGTAAAGATGGGTATGAAAAATCAGACGCTGGTCCCGATGGTCATCGAGCAGACGCCGCGCGGTTACGAACGCGCCTACGATATCTATTCTCGCCTTTTAAAGGACCGCATATTATTTATCGGCACACCGATCGATGATTACGTGGCAAACCTCGTCATCGCGCAGATGCTTTTCCTGCAGATGGAGGATGTGGCCAAGGATATAAATGTCTATGTCAATTCTCCCGGAGGTTCAGTTACGTCTGGCCTTGCGATATATGACACCATGCAATTCGTCAAATGCGACGTCTCTACTTATTGCGTCGGGCAGGCTTCCAGTATGGGCGCCCTTCTTTTATGCGCAGGGACAAAAGGCAAGCGCCACGCGCTTCCCAATTCCCGCATCATGATCCATCAGCCATGGGGAGGGATCCAGGGGGCGGCAGAAGATATATCCCGCCATGCCAAGGAGATCCTGAATATGCGCGATAAGATAAACGAGATCCTGGCCAAGCATACAGGCCAATCATTTGAAAAGGTACAGAAGGATACGGACAGGGATTATTTCATGTCTGCCGATGAATGCAGGGATTACGGTTTGATTGACGAAGTAATCATGCCGCAGAAGCTTAAAAAATAACTTAATCACTTAATAACTTAATAACCCAGCTCAGAAAGGATGCAAGCATGAGGAAGAATTATCTTTTGACTCCCGGACCCACACCTTTGCCGCCGCAAGTCTCTGAAGCAATGGCGCGGCCGATAATCCATCACCGCACTCCGCAATTCCAGGAGATACTGAAACAGGCTACAGAAGGATTGAAATACGTGTTCCAGACGAAGTATGACGTCTTTATCTTAGCCGCCTCCGGTACCGGAGCAATGGAGGCAGCAGTGATAAACCTGCTTTCTCCCGGTGATACCGCGATTACCGTGGAGGCCGGAAAGTTCGGCGAGCGCTGGACCGAGCTCTGCAAGGCTTACGGCATCAACGCTGATGTGATCCAGGTTGAATGGGGCAAGGCAGTTGACCCCAGGGAAATTGAAAAAAGATTAAAAGCGAATTCAAAGATCAAAGCGGTGTTTACTACTTTGTGCGAGACTTCAACCGGCGTTGCGACTGATATCGAAGCAATAGGCAGGATCGTAAAAGACACGGAAGCTGCCTTAGTCGTGGATGCCATAAGCGGCCTGGGGGCGATAGATATAAAGAGCGATGCTTGGGGCTGCGACATGGTGGTTGCAGGTTCGCAAAAAGGGCTTATGCTTCCTCCGGGACTTGGTTTTATTTCCGCAAGCCCCAAAGCACTGAAATTAATCGAGGCTTCCAAATGCCCGAGATACTATTTTGATTTAAGAAAAGCCAAGAAGGCGATTGATAAGACCGATACCCCTTTTACCCCGGCGATCACTCTGATCATTGCTTTGAATGAAGCATTGTCGATGATCAAGCAGGATGGCCTTGAGAATGTATTCGCACGCCACAGCAAAATGGCGGATGCAACCAGGGCCGCAGCAAAGGGGCTGGGCCTTGAGCTGTTTGCTCCTGATGCTTATTCGGATGTGGTGACTGCAGTCAAGGTACCCGCGGGCATCGACGGAGAGAAATTAGTCAAGACCATGCGCGATACCTACGGCGTCACTATTGCCGGAGGCCAGGATGAATTAAAAGGCAAGGTATTCAGGATCGCCCACATGGGTTTTATTGAAGAGTTTGATATCATTGCTGGTATTTCCTGCCTGGAAAAAGTCCTGCATCAGATGGGGTATAAATTTACCTTAGGGCAGGGAGTAAAAGCAGCGGAAGAAGTTTTTGCAAAATGAAGCTCCTCGGGCCTTAAGCCCTGAGGTTCTATAGCGAAAGTATAATATTCAGGAGGTTTCTTTATGAAAAAGATATTGGTGAGCGACCCCCTTTCTGAAGAGGGGCTTAAAATTCTCAAGGATGTAAAAGATTTCCAGGTCGATGTAAATACTGAATTAAAGCCAGAGGCATTAAAGGAAGTCATAAAGAATTATGACGCGCTTGTCGTAAGAAGCGCCACAAAAGTGAACAAGGATATAATCGGCGCTGCCTCTAATTTAAAGGTCATCGGCCGCGCTGGCGTGGGCCTTGATAACGTGGACCTTGAGGCCGCCACACAAAAAGGCATCATCGTCATGAATACCCCCGGCGGAAATACTATTTCTACCGCCGAGCATACCATGAGCATGATCCTGGCGCTTTCCAGGAACATCCCTCAGGCAGCGGCTTCCACCAAAAAAGGCGAATGGAAGCGTTCCAAATTCATGGGCGTCGAGCTTTACGGCAAGATCCTCGGAGTTGTGGGTTTTGGTAGGATAGGTAAGGAAGTCGCCAAGCGCTGCCAGTCATTCGGGATGAATATACTTGCGTTTGACCCGTTCCTCTCAAAAGAAGTGGCAGAAGCCATCGGAGTTGAAGTGGTGGATTTAAAGGACCTGCTCAAGAATTCAGATTATATCACCGTGCACACCCCCATGACCGAGGAGACAAAGCATATGATCTCAACTGAGGAGTTTGCGGCCATGAAAAAGGGCGTGCGGATCATCAACTGTGCGCGCGGCGGCATCATTGATGAGCAGGCCCTCGTTGTCGCTATAAAGGAAGGTAAAGTCGGCGGAGCTGCGCTTGATGTATTTGAACAGGAGCCGGTATCGCCGGAAAATGAATTATTGAAACTGGATAATGTGATCGTCACACCTCATCTGGGCGCCTCTACCGAAGAGGCCCAGGTCAACGTCGCCATAGAAGTAGCGGAAATCGTGCGCGATGCGCTTTTGGGAAGAGGCATACGCAATGCGGCTAATTACCCGTGTTTAGAACCGGAAGTCTATAAGATCCTTGAGCCGTATATAAATTTAGGAGAAAGGTTGGGAAGTTTCACCGCTCAGTTAGTAGAAGGCAGATTCCAGGAGATGAACATCACTTACAGCGGCGAGATAAACAAGCATGATTTAAGCCCGCTGACCATGGCGATTATTAAGGGCGCGCTTTCTCCGATCCTCAAGGAAACGGTGAATTTTATCAATGCGGTATCGCTGGCCAAGGAAAGAGGCATCAGGATCAATGAGTCAAAATCCTCAAAAGAAGTGGAGTTCGTCAATCTCGTGCAGCTTGAGATCAAGACCGATAAAGAGACAAAGAAGATCGCAGGGACATTGTCTAGCAATAAACAGCCCAGGATCGTCAAGATCGACGAATATTATGTGGAACTCTATCCGGTCGGAGAAATGATATTTATCAACAACTGGGATAAGCCGGGTATTATAGGAAATCTGGGGACCATGCTGGGCAAGCACAATATCAACATCGCTGCCATGACCTTTGGCCGCGACACTCTTGGAGGAAGAGCTATCAGCGTGCTGAACGTAGATAGCCCGGTTTCTCAGGAGATCATGGAAAAAATGAAAAAAATAGAGAATATTCTGACGGTAAAAAGTTTAAGGTTATGAAAAGATCAAGATTAATATTTTCTTTCTGTTTCTTGGCCTGTCTTGCCAGCAATACTGCCTTTGCAAAGGATATCACCATCCTCTTTACCGGCGATACGCATGCCATGATCTATCACTGCAACTGTCCGCTAGAGCCCGATGGTGGAGTGGCGCGCAGAGCTGCTTTAATCAAGCAGCTAAGAAAAGAAGACCCGCATGCTCTTCTCCTGGACGCGGGAGGTTTTTTCGGCGGTGGTCTTATGGATGAATATACCCAGAACGCCGAGCTTGACAAGCAACGCACCCTCGTGAACCTGAAGGCGATGGAAAAGATGAAATATGATGCGGTAGCGGTAGGAGACGATGAGTTCAGTTTCGGAAGGCAGTTTTTCCAGGAGAATATCAGCAAGACGAAATTGAACTTTCTCTCATGCAATCTGAAGGCCGACAAGGTATCCCCGTTTATAATAAAAAATATTTCCGGGGTAAATGTCGGTATTATCGCCGTTTCAAATCTGGCAACCAGGCAGAAGGCTGACGGGCTCGAGGTCACAGAGCCCAGGGCCGCAGTTGCTGAAGCGCTAAAGGAAGCAAGAAATAAAGGGGCGAGTATGATCGTCCTCCTCAGCCGTTTGGGAGAAAAGGACGATACGAATTTAATAAGCGAGGTGGAAGGGATAGACGTCCTTATTATAGGTAAGAGCCGTTCAAGAGAAGAAGTTTCAAGCAAGGTGGGCAATACCATAGTCCTTCGTCCGGCCTGGCAGGGCAGGAGATTAGGCAAGGCCGTAATCAGCATAAAAGATAACAGGATTGCCGGTTTCAAGGTCGAAGAACCAAGGGTTTCCGACAATATAGCGGATGATCCGGATATTCTTTCCATATTGCCGCAGTGCTTCTCTGACAGCAATTGCAAGAAGGAAGGCTTTGACGGTGTTTGCGTCAATCCCGGAGTGCTTGGCGCAAAATGTTCTTTCAAAAAGGCAGGCGAAATCAACCTTTTGGTCATATCAAGCAATGATTGTATCGCCTGCGGTACGGAAGCGACAGTCAATTCTTTAAAGGCGCAGTTTCCCGGGCTCATCGTTTCGAATTTGTACTATCCAGATAAAAAAGCCTCTAAGCTGATCAGCGATCTGGGCATCGCGGGGCTGCCGGCTTTCGTTTTTGACAAAACGATCGAGAAAGAAAAGGATTTTGACGGCTTTAAAGAAAAATTACTGCCAAAGGGAGATTATTATCTGCTTAAACCGCTCTATGGAGGCCTGGCATATTTCTTGAACAGAGAGCAGGCTAAGGGTAGATTCGATCTGTTCATCAGCCTGACCGATAAAGATGCTTCCAAGATCCTGGAAGCGGTAAAGGATTTTGATCCGAAGTTGCATTTTCTGGCGGTTGAGCAGATGGGTTTCTTTGAAGCCGCCGGCGGAGCTTTTGAGGTGGAGGAATACATGCGCAGCGTCTGCGTCCAGAAGCACTATCCGGAATTTTTCTGGGATTATATCAGCTGTCGCGCAAAGAACATGAGCAGTTCCTGGTGGGAAGATTGCCTTGGTAAATACAATGTGGAGAAAATAAAGACTTGCTCCAGGGGGATGGAAGGTGTTTTGCTTCTTAAGGAAAACATCAGCCTGAATAAGGACTTGCAGATCATGTACGGGCCGGCATATTTAGTGGACAACCAGCAGATCTTTACGACAAAAAGCGCACCGACAAAAGAAGAACTTAAGAAAGCAATGAAGAGGTGAAAAAATGAGCGATAAGTCAAAGATTTACATTATCGATGTCACTAACCGCGACGGCGTGCAGACCTCGCGCATCTGTCTATCTAAATTACAGAAGACGATGATCAACATGTACCTGAATGAATTCGGGGCGTTCCAGTCGGAATTCGGGTTCCCGCTGACGCACCATGAGACAAATTACCTGAACGCCAATCTTGAGTTGGCGGCAAAGGGCGCACTTTCCCCGATAAGGCTGGGCGGCTGGCTGCGCGCGACAAAGGAAGACGTCAAGGCTGCATTTAGCCTGGTATCAAAACTGAAGCATCTAAATCTATCGATCTCTACATCCGACCAGATGATCACGCATAAATTTAAGGGCAAGCTTGACCATGCCAGCATCATCAAGGAGATGAGTGAGGCAGTAAATGAGGCGCGTAAACACGGAGCTGAATCTATCGGCGTAAATGCGGAAGATGCCTCGCGCACGGGAATGCCTTATCTTATTGAATTTTCTTTGGCAGCAAAGGATGCCGGCGCAGACAGAATCCGTTATTGCGATACCCTCGGATACGATACGCCGTTCAGTATTTATGAAAGAATAAAGCTTCTGGCTGAAGCGGTTAAGATGCCGATCGAAGTCCATTGCCATAACGACCTGGGGCTTGTCGTGGCAAATTCTATCGCCGGAGCAAGGGCAGCCAATGATTCCGGATGTGACGCTTACATCAATACCTGCGTAAACGGAATGGGCGAGCGCGCTGGTAACGCGGATTTGATTTCCGTGGTCCTGGCAATCAGATACGGCAGCGGAATGCAGGATTATAAACTTTCTGAAAGTGTCAACCTGAAGATGGCATGGAAGATCTGTAAATATGCCTCTTACGCCTTCGGCGTGCCTATCCCCATCAATCAGCCGGGTATCGGAGCCAATGCCTTTGCCCATGAATCCGGGATCCACGCGGATGGGGCACTGAAGGACAGGCGAAATTACGAGCTCTATGATTTTGAGGAGTTGGGCCGCGGAGAGCCCGAGATCATCGAGACCGGAAGAAAAATAACCGCCGGTGAGTATTCAGGCATAAAGGGTTTCCGCAATGTCTATGAAAAGCTGGAAGTAGAGTTTCGTGACGACAAAGAAGCGACAGAGATCCTGGAGCTGGTCAGGTACGCAAACGTCCATAACCAGAAACCCCTTATAGATGAGGAGCTGAAGTTTATCGCCAGCTATCCCGATATCGCGCGAAAAATCTTCACCATGTCACCATAATGAATATAGTACTTGTCGGCACGCAATGGGGAGATGAAGGAAAGGGCAAGATAATTGATATCTTGTCCGAGAAGGTAGATTTCATCGTCCGCTATCAGGGCGGCAATAATGCCGGGCATACCGTGGTAGTGGGCAATAAAGGGTATATTTTTCATCTTATCCCGTCGGGGATCCTTCACAGGGGAAAGATCTGCTGTATCGGTAACGGCGTGGTGATCGACCCGGCCGTGCTTTTGCATGAAATGGAGGAGCTAAAAAAGGCAGGGATCGATTTCAGGAGGCGCCTGAAGATCTCTACCCTTGCCCACGTGATCATGCCTTATCACAGGATACTGGATCAGCTGCGCGAGACAAAAAGAGATAACAAGATAGGCACCACGGGACGGGGCATAGGGCCCAGTTATGCGGATAAAATAAACCGCTGCGGCATCCGGATGGTCGACCTTTTGAACCCCGCAGTCTTTCGCGACAAATTAAAGGACAACTTAAAGGAGAAAAACGAGATATTCAGGAAGGTTTACGGCCACTCAGGCTTTGATTTTAATAAGGTCTACCAAGAATACCTAAGGTACGGCAGGATGCTTTCGCCTTACATCTGCAACAGCGCTTTATTGCTTAATAACGCCGTGCGCCAGAAAAAGGATATTCTTTTTGAGGGCGCGCAAGGCACTTTCTTAGATATCGATTTCGGCACCTATCCTTTTGTCACTTCCTCATCGGCAACCGCAGGAGGCGCCTGTACCGGTACAGGGATTTCTCCCGTCCATATAGACAAGGTCATAGGCGTCTGCAAGGCATATACTACAAGAGTCGGAGAAGGTCCGTTTCCTACAGAATTCGCCCCTCAATTCGGGAAGTTTGTCCGCGAGAAAGGCAATGAATTCGGGGCAACCACGGGCCGTCCGCGCAGATGCGGTTGGTTCGACAGTGTCCTGGTAAAGGAAGCGGTACTCATAAACGGGATCAGGGAATTGGCAGTCATGAAATTAGATGTGCTGGATGGCCTGAAGACGATCAAGATCTGCACGGCATATAAATATAAAGGTAAGCTGTTTAGGGAATTCCCCCATGATTTTGCGGTGTTATCCTGCGCAAAACCTATTTATAAGGAGTTCCCGGGCTGGAATAAAACGATAAATAAGCCAAGAACTTATAAGGACCTGCAACCTAATGCCAGGGCATACCTGGCGGTTCTTCAGGATATGCTAAAAACCAGGATTTCCATAGTGTCTTTTGGTTCTGCCAGAGAAGACACTTTCTTTGTAAAATAGACTTGACTATCGATATAGGCTGTGATATATTTAAACTCTACAAAAAGGAGGCTTGGCATGAGAAATAACCTGTTAAAAACCGCTCTTATAATCTTTGTCTGTTTTGCTTTTGCGGGGTGCACCTTCGTCATACAGAAGGGAAGGCGTTCCGATATGGAGACGATAAAGGAGTTATCTGCCCAGGTAGAGGACTTGGCTGCTGCCAAGAGGCTGCTTGAGGAAAGACTTGGTACGGAAATTTCTGATAAACAGGTAAAGCTGCAGATGATGGAGAAAGGGCTGGTCATCACCGTCGTGGGAGACCTGCTTTTTGATTCCGGTAAGGCAAAGATAAGGCAGGAAGCCTATACCTTGCTCGAAAAGATCGCCCGCGTCCTTAAGGAAAACATGGCCAATTTTAACGTTGGAATTGAGGGGTATACTGACAACCAGCCGATAAAATATTCGGGCTGGAAAACAAATTGGGAGTTATCTACCGCTAGAGCATTGAGCGTTCTGCATTACATTGCCGATGAGCAGGGAATTTCACCTGAACGCCTTTCCGCAATCGGTTACGGAGAATACAGGCCGGTTGCCTCAAACGATATCAGAGAAGGCCGTCAGCAAAACCGCAGGGTTGAGATCGTGATCCAGCCCAGGGTCTGCAAGGTCAAAGGCGCAGGTGATACGGGGCTACAAGAACCTCCGGAAAACCTGAAATGAAGCTCCTCGGGCTTTAAGCCTTAAGGCTTCTGTAGCGAAATACTTGAGCGGCCAAGCTCCATCCGCGCCACAAATGGCGCTAGTTTATTACCGCGAAAGTAAAAACCAAAATAAAATCTCGAAATAGTAAATGGAAGAAGGTCTCAAGAACAGGGTCATCCTCATTCTGGGTATATTTTGCCTGATCCTTCTCATCGGCAATATCAGCTCCTGCAGTGATGCAATCCGTCAGAGAGCAGCGCGCGATAAGGAGATGTTTTCGCGCCTGGATACCGAGGAGAGAGTGAGCAAGTATACCAACGAGAAAGCAGCCTTTGAGAAGCAGATTGAAGAAGAGAGGGCGGCAATTGAGACGCTCAAGAAAGACCTGGTGCAGGAGCAGCTCTCAAACCAGAATTTGAAAGATGAGCTCCAGAAGATGACGCAGCTCAAAGAAACGCTCGAGGAAGACCTCAAAGAAGCTTTGGTAAAGAAGAAATGATGGAATAGGGGGAGAAAAGAGCGAGCTATTATCTGTTCGAAAAAAAAGGGGATAAAATCCCCTTTTTTGTTGGGGGAAAACGGGATTGGACAAAGATACTATACCTAAACATATAGCTTTTATCATGGACGGCAACGGCCGCTGGGCTAAGGAACACGGACTGCCCCGCAGCGCAGGGCATCGCGAAGGAGCAGAGCGGGTGCGCGATATTGTTGAAGCTGCTTCTGAGTTGGGCGTGAAGGTAGTGACATTTTTCGCGTTCTCCACTGAAAACTGGAGCAGGCCCAAAAGCGAGATAGAAATCCTTATGCGTTACCTCGAGCATTATCTTGACCGCGAGATAAAACAATTGCATAAGAATAATGTGCGATTTCTCGTCATCGGAGGAGGGGATCCTCTTCCCAAATACCTGCAGAAAAGAATAAGGCAAGCTGAGGAGCTGACGCGCGATAATAAAAAATTGACCCTGGCCCTTGCGCTTAATTACGGCTCAAGGCAGGAGATAGTCGAGGCGGCAAAAAGATTCGCCGTGGATGTATCTATCGGAAAACTAAAACCTGAAGAGCTGGACACCAAGCGATTTAGCAGGTATCTTTATACCGCGGGACTTCTTGACCCTGACCTGCTGGTGCGCACAAGCGGAGAGATGCGCATAAGCAATTTCCTGCTCTGGCAGCTTTCGTACGCCGAGCTTTATTTTCCTGACAAGTATTGGCCAGATTTCAGGCGGGCTGACCTGGTCGAGGCGATAGAAGAGTATCAGAGA
>Ga0315295_10002444_pt1 | contig 15765 bp, 14 predicted proteins | sample YL17G14_0_MG_FD_204453 | JGI IMG/M metagenome (GOLD analysis project Ga0315295, IMG submission 204453) | Sediment microbial communities from Yellowstone Lake, YNP, Wyoming, USA - YL17G14_0 | ecosystem: Environmental > Aquatic > Freshwater > Lake > Sediment | place: USA: Wyoming | collected...
GAAGAATTGGTGGGGTAAAGACCCCACCCTACCAAAATGGATTCCCGCTAACGACATGCGGGAATGACATTGCGACGCCAGGTGGGAATGACCCTTCTTCGCTATCGCTACGAAGGGCAGGCCCCTCGACGCGCTTCTCTTCGAGTTTGTTTGGGTTTGATTGGGTTTGTTTTGAATAATAGTTCATAGTTCATAGTTCGTTGTTCATAGTTATAATTCCTTGATTTTACTAAACTTACAAACATTTGGAGGTTTTAGCAAATTGGGTTTGTTTTGCATAAATGACTCATAGCCACAGAGTAAATGTACATTTTGTAGCCACAGAGAACACAGAGCACACAGAGAAAAATAGTTCATTGGTTAATTGGTTAATTGGTTATTCCCATAAGGGGTTTCCGCTTCGCTCCAAGGTTATTGGACATTTATTGATCCTTAGTATGGTTGACTTTACGACTATATTTGATTGGAACTGCTGTCCCAATTCGTGCGGGACTCCGCGTGCTTGCCCACTTCTGGTGGGCATATCGTGAACTACACGAGTTCACATTAGTATTATACCAAATTCTGTATATTTTTCAATAAAAATTTTGAAAGCAAGAAGAATAAAAGATTAGCCACGAAAAGGCACAAAAGTAACCACGAATTCACACGAATAGACACAAATTTTTCAGACGATGCGTGCGTATGGGTGTGATTCATCTTTGTCGGTAGATTATTTTCCACGACGTGGCACGGGCTTCCAGCCCGTGAAAACACGGCCAAGATGGCCGTGCCACTTTCTTTACCTATAAACGTGAATCGCATCCTTCCTTATCCTCTCGTATAATCCCCGACCCCTGAACCCCGACCGTTCTTACGGCCGAAAATACGCTGTCACGCCGTTTTCATAGACCTTTCTCTCCCAATCCGGCTTAACGGCTGTCTTGAAAAGATGCTCCTCCAGAAACTCCATCTCCACCCCAACTATCACAACCGCCGGCGGCGATTTCTCAACCAATTCCCCTAATGTCTTTGGCCCAACGGTATGCGTTATAGCAAGCTCCTGGGCAGTCATAAAATCGCCAACCCTGTAAATAATCGAGCCGGCGGACAGCTCGGTATAAATCTCGCAGCCCCCCTCAAGGGCGAAGAGGGGAGCTAACGTAAGCGCCAGTTTTGGCTCTCTGGTTCTTTGCGCAATATCTTCTGAAACCTTATGCAGTTGAATCGGCACCCAACTTTCCGGCTCAAAAAGCATCACAGTCCTGACCACCACAGTCGGGCTTGAAGCGACCGCCATAAACACGCACACAATTACCAAAGCCGCCGCTATTTTGAAATGCTTATTCTGACCATCCTCGCTGGCAAGTTCTCGTAAGTATAGTAGGGGATAAGCAATGCCGATTACCAGAAATGGGACCGGCATCGCCAGATACTGCTTCCATATCGTTGGCGGTATAAAAGCAATAATAAAAAATGTTAGCGGCAGCAGGGCGGCAAGTAACAGGTTTTTCCCATCCGTGATTTTTAATCTCTGACGAAGGTGTATTACTATTATGCAAAGATAAACTGCTACCGCAATAAGCACCAAATACCCCGGCGTCGTGATAGAATTTAACGTCAGGTCGAATTTGTTGTGGACCATACCTATTCTTTTCAGCCATTCGCCGTAGAGCACGGGTATTCTGACAATGTTTAAGAAAAATGCCCGCGGTGCCTGGGCTATCACCAACACAGGCCAGACCGATACGCCCGCCGCCGCAATTAAAAATGGCAGGATTGTCTTAACCCTTTGTCTCGCCGACTGGGCCGGCTGGACCAGCAGCATCACCAGGAACAACAGCTCAACCAGCACGCCGGTTACCCGCATCCAGGTCGCGAAGGTCAAAAGACCACTCATCGCTGCAATTTTCCAGTATCTTGATTTTAGCTGAAAATCGGCGGAGATAAATATCCAAAAAGACAGCACCACGCATAAGATTACAACATCATGATTCCAGGCGTACCCATTGGCGTAATCCACAAGCGGATTGAATACATACAGCACAGCAGCCGCCAGGCCCAGGATTGCTCCAGCGGTTGGAAAATCCTTAAAGATGCGCCGGTATATCCCCACAATACACACCAGCACAGCGACATCGCAAAAAGTAGAAACGATTCTGCCTGTAAGTAAATAGTGTGTTGTGTTTAATGTTTTGAACAAGGCCGCATAAAGTAATGGGTGGTAAGGCATCTGGGATGGGTATGAAAAATCCCTGTAAATCATCTTGCCCTCAGCCATCAGTGCTCCGCCGGTGCAGTACATTTGCTCATCCCGGCCGAGGGGCTTGGTCATACTGTTCGCCAGTATCGCAAGCGAGAGGAAAACCAGCACTAAAATAGCAGCAATGTTGATGCTTTTTGCTGACATCTTATTTACTCAAACTGACCGATACGATGACATCAGTAATTATAAGTCCTTTATTTGTAAGAGAACATAGTAACTTGTCATTCTGAGCGAAACGAAGTGAAGCGAAGAATCTGGCCATCGAACAAATAGTTTTTTCTTCTGCTACGGCCAGATGCTTCGCCTCTCGGCTCAGCATGACAATAAAATCGGTCAGTTTGAGTTATTTATTACCCGATTCCGGACTTTACGCTCCGGATGTTCGGCTATTTCCTGGCTGTGATTTGGGCAGGGTCATCTTGAATATGCTCCCCTCGCCGACTCTTGATTCGATGCAAATGCGTCCCCCGTGTGCATCTATTATCTTTTTGCAAAAGGCCAGCCCAAGCCCGGCGCCCGAACGTCCGGATAGTGAGTCTCTACCGACCTTGGTAGTGAAAAACGGTTCGAAGGTATTTCTTAGATTCTCCGGTTCTATTCCCTCGCCCGTGTCGGCAACTTCTATCTGAACCGCATCTATATCCTCCTGGGCTCTGATGGTCAGGACGCCGCCTCGCGGCAGCATCGCATCACGCGCATTGAGTATCAAGTTCATTAAGACCTGCTGAATTTGAACAGGCACTGCCCGGACCGTCAAATCTTCAGGAACCTGGATATTTACGGTTATTCCATCCTTTGTAAAATCCCTGCAAAGGCACGTAAAGACCTCTTCAATCAAAGTAACCAGCCGTGCGTTCTTTTTCTCATCCATCCTGCCGCTTGCTAATGCGAGCATACTTGTCATTATTTCCGAGGCACGCTGGCAATTTTGCACCATCTTTTGAAGTGCCTTCTCGACCAGTGCTCTATCCTCGGGGTTACCAAGAGCAAGACTCGCATAGCTTTTCAGCGGCGTAAGCAGGTTATTGATTTCGTGGGCTATCATATAGCTGATAGTCCCGATGTTGGCAAGGTTTTGCAGTTGCGCAATCTGGGACTTTAAGCCGTCATTTTCCTCCTGCAGGTCTGTCATAGATTTGTGCAGTGAAAGGCGTTTTTCAATAATACTTGTCAACTGAGCACTCCTGTTATAAAATTTAGTTTACATCTATGAGCCGTCATCTAACGGATACTCTGCTTCACAGATACTTTATCGACTTTTAACATACTTTTTCTTGAACCGTGCTCCCGGCAGGCCGGGATACGAAAAATGAACGAGCAGAGGATTTTAGAAGAGCTTTTGGCATTGCTGGAAGCAAATGGCGTTGCAATCCGCAATGAGCCGCTCGGCGGAAGCGGCGGGGGGCTTTGCACCGTAAAAGGCAAGCAGATTTTCTTTGTGGATACGCAGGCCCCATCAGCCGAGGTTGCGGCGCTTTGTGCAGCAGCGGTCGCCAGAGTGACAGACATTGAAAAGCTCTACATCAGGCCGCAAATCCGTCAGTTTATCGAAGCTCACAACGATACGACTTCCCGGAAGGTAACGTGATGGCAAAGAGCAAATGCTTGTCAATAACTATTATCTGTCTGGTGACAGGATTCAGTATATCAAAGACCGTAGCAATGGCAGCTACCACAAAAGAACCTGACACACTTGTTAATTCATTAGGTATGAAATTTGTCCGCATCCAGCCAGGCTCCTTTCTGATGGGGCAGGAAAAAGGCGGCGACTGGGACGAGCGGCCCGTCCACAAGGTTACCATTACCAGCCACTTTTATATGGCTGTAACCGAGGTCACTAACGCCCAGTTCGAGCAGTTCAACCCCGAACACCGCAGGATTCGCGGGAAGCTCGGCTTCTCTAACGAGGATGGTGAAGCAGTCATTTTCGTAAGCTGGCACGAGGCAGCCAAATTCTGTGAATGGCTCTCCAAAAAAGAAGGCAGACCCTACCGCCTGCCTACCGAAGCCGAGTGGGAGTATGCCTGCAGAGCCGGCACTACGACCGCCTACCACACCGGTGACACTCTTCCTGCCGGTTATCACAAGAATCAGGTGGAAACCTGGGAGCTTAAGCCGGTCCCGCTGCGCGTCGCAGCCACACCGGCTAACCGATGGGGCCTGTTCGATATGCACGGCAATGTGGAGGAATGGTGCCACGACTGGTATGGGCCGTATGAAAAAAGCGACCAAACCGACCCTGTCGGCCGTGCTGCCGGCGACTTCAAAGTAACTCGTGGCGGCAGTCACAGTACGCCGTTGTCGTATCTGCGTTCAGCAAACCGACTCGGCACTCTGCCGGAGGATAAAAGTTATCTGATTGGCTTTCGTATGGTAATTGGCGAGCTGCCGAATACAAAACCAATTCCTCTCCCATCGCCGCCACTGAACCAGCAAAATGTCAATCAGCAAGTTCCCGCAGACCTGATGAAAGGTCCTGACCCGAACAAGCCATATTTCAGCGGTCCCATCGAGTATGTCAAAATCCCACCGGGTCCGGACGGCCCGATGTATTCGGAGCACAACCACGACCCTGCAATTGTTGCCTGTCCCAACGGCGACCTGTTAGCGATATGGTATTCCTGTCGAACCGAAGCCGGCCGTGAGCTGACCATACTGGCAAGCCGCCTGCGATACGGCTGCAACCAATGGGAGCCGGCCTCCGTCTTCTGGGATGCCCCGGACCGTAACGACCACGCTCCCGCTCTCTGGTTTGATGGCCAGAACACCATTTACCACTTTAACGGTCTTTCTGCAGCGGCTACCTGGGGCAACCTCGCTCTGATAATGCGCACATCCACCGATAATGGCGCCACGTGGTCTGCCGCTCGTCTCATCAATCCTGAGCACGGCCTTCGCCACCAGCCGGTCCAATCGGTCATCCGAACCAGCGAGGGCTTCATTATTCTACCCTGCGACGCAGTGGCAGGGGGGAGTGGTGGTACAGCCATCCACATCAGCCGCGATGCCGGCAAAACGTGGGTTGACCCCGGTGACGGTCGGCCTGAACCTAAATTCGCCTCCGGCACAACGGGCGCCTGGATAGCCGGCATTCACGCCGGCATCGTCCAGCTTAAAAATGGAACTCTTATGGCCCTCGGACGAGGCAATGACATCGACGGCCGTATGCCAATGAGTCTCTCCAAAGATATGGGCCAGACCTGGACTTACTTGCCCACCGAGTTCCCACCAATCGGCGGCGGACAGCGACTGGTCATCAGACGACTTCAAGAGGGACCAATCCTGTTAGTCAGCTTCACTAACCCCGGGCAGGGAATGTCTCTCCCCGATGCTGCCGGCAAGTTGCGTCAGATGTATGGTATGTTCGCAGCGATTTCATTCGATGAAGGAAAGACCTGGCCCGTCAAGCGTCTGATTACAGCAGGGGGGCCACCCAAAAAAATCGATGGCGGCGGCAATACCGGCTGGTTCACAATGGACCAAACCCACGCCGAACCAAAAGGATACTTGGCAATCACACAAGCGCCTAACGGCTTAATTCATTTGATTAGCAGTAAACTACATTACGCCTTTAATCTTGGCTGGCTCAAAGAGACGATGCAGAAAGAAAAGGAGTAGCGAAAAATGGCAGCGAAAAAAGTAGCTATTATGGTTGATGAAATGTATCAGGTCCTCGAGGTCTGGTTCCCTTACTACCGGCTCAGGGAAGCGGGCTTGCAGGTTAATTTCGTTGCGGCAGAGGCAAAAAAAGAATATCATTCAAAAGAAGGATACCTCTGCGTCTCCGAGATTGCAGCTAAAAGCGCCAGGGCCGGCGACTACGACTGTATGGTCGTGCCGGGCGGTTTCGCGCCTGATTTTATGCGCAGGAGCGCAGATGTTATAAAATTCGCAAACGATATGGTAAATGCAGGCAAAATCATAGCTGCAATATGTCACGGCGGGTGGCTGTTGTGCAGCACACAAATTTTCAAAGGCAAAAAGGCAACCTGTTTTATGGCAATTAAAGACGATATTAAAAACGCCGGAGCCGAGTATATAGACGCCGAATGCGTTGTGGACGGCAACCTGATTACATCACGTAAGCCCGATGACCTGCCGGCCTTTTGCACGGCTATCCTGAAAGCTCTGGGAAAATAATGGATAAACACAAACAGGATTCCCTATGAAGCAGACAAAACCACAAAAAGAGCTGGAAAAAACCCCCGTAGTGCTGGTTGTTGACGATAATCAGCAGAACCTTGAGCTGTTACAGGTCTATCTTGAGGACATCGACTGCCGGACTATCCCCGCACGCAACGGTCTGGAAGCACTGGAGATTATAAAAAGAGAACCTCCTGATTTGATTCTGCTCGATGTGATGATGCCCAAAATGAGCGGCTTTGAGGTCTGCAAGCGGATAAAAAACGACCCCAAAACCAGCGACATTCCCGTGATAATGGTAACCGCCCTCAATGAGTTCAGGGACATCGAACGCGGTATCGATTCGGGCACGGACGATTTTCTAAGTAAGCCCGTGAACAAATTGGAGCTTCTAACGCGGGTTAAAACTATGCTTAAATTAAAACACTTAAGCGATAAACTTGAGCGCACGCTGGCGTATTTGAGCGAGATAGAAAAACTGGCACAAGTACCCGAACCGGATTCGGAGTGATTTTTTATTCGCAGCAGGGGGGTAGTAACGGCTGATAATTCGCTTTTATAGGCGCAACAGCCCCTACACCACACACAGTCCCCACGTCCGCCACAGAAAACCAACGCCACGGTAACTAATCCCCCAAAGCGCAATTAACATCCTTTCGCATACTGTCGATACTATACTGCAGGCAGTGGTGAACCGTCATCCTGAGCGAATCAAAAATCGTAAATTCGGACGAGGGATGTATGAGCAGATTGCTGGAAATTTTCGGCAGGGCGATAACGGTCGATACCGCCGATTTAATATGGCACTGGCTGGATATCCACCAGCAGCATACAAAAGCCAGTCGTGACTTCCCACAATATCAGCAACTCAGTAAAGTCATCGAGCTGGCCTGCGATATGAAGCTGGATGCAGCCCAGCAGCAGTTACGGCTTTATCTTTTTGAAAACCCTTCCTGCACACACGGTCGCATGGCTGCGGCGGCACTGTCTCTGCATAATAACCAAATTCAGGAGGCAGTCGAGGAGCTGAACTCCATTTATCTTCGCCAGCCGACCAACACTATGGCCCTTTATGCCCTTGGCCATTGCTATGAACGACTCGGCAGGGAATCTGAAGCGGTCGAATTCTATCAGGATTGTCTGAAATTCAAGAACTATTTACAGCTTCCAGCCCAGCGATTGGCCGCCATTTATTTTAAGAACCGCCAGCTCGAAAAAACCATTCAGCAATACGAACTGTTAAAAAACCAGTATCCTGATGATATTTCGACGCTCGTAACACTCGGTCATTTATATATCGCTGTCGCCAGATACGATGAAGCCATCGAAACGTTTAACACCGCGATTTTGATACATCCCGACAATTTCCACACGCAGGATGATGACATCGACCAGCTTATCCGCGATGGCGAGCTTCACGAAGCACTGGAACGGCTGGAGGATTTGTCCGACCAGCAGCCCGACAGAGCCGACCTGCTTATGAAACGTGCCGATGTTCTTGGTATGCTGGACGCCGCTGACCAGGCCATTGCTCAATACCAGGAAGCGATTTCCCTTTGTCCAGACTTTCTTGAGGCAACTATTAAGCTCGGAACGCAGTACCTGCAGCTAAACGAACACTGCCTTGCCGCAGAACAGTTCAACAAAGCAGTTGAGATAAATGACAGCATCGTTGATGCTTACATCGGCCTGGCAATCGCCCAAAAGTCAGCCGTGAACGTATTAGATGCCCTGGGAACACTGTCTCTGGCCGCCGCACTTCAGCCAAATAGTTCATTGCTGTTCGCCGAAACAGCCACCCTGCAATTTCGGCTCGGCCTTAGTGAGGATTTATCCGCCATCCGTGTGGCGGATTCGCCGTTCGATTGTGTTCTCGAACCGCCGGACCTGACCGAGGCCGTGATTACAGCCCATAGGCATCAAATTGCCAACCACCCACAAAATCCGGACCTGCATTATCGCCTGGGTATTCTCTTTCTGAGTGTAGGAAACATCACCGATGCCATTAACGCATTTCAAAATGCTTTGCAGATAAACCCTGCGTATCACCGTGCCCGCAGCAAGCTCGCTATATGCCTGTTTGAAACAGACCAGAATTTAGCAGCCCTCAAGCAAATGGTTGGTCCCGATTGCCTCGATAAAGACACCCTCGAACTCCATTATAAGACAGCATTACTCTATTGCGACAAGCTAAAGTTCGCATCATCGCTTATGAACCTTGAGCGCTATATGCACAATAATTTTACCTCCGCAGACCCCACCGTAAACGTTTCGATAGTTCTTCAAAACTTAGGCCTGTTAGACCGTGCGACCGTTATGTGGGACAACCTCTACGAGACCGCCAAACATGCCATCGAGACAGACCAGCCGTTTTCGCAATTTTAACCGCCGCAGGCGGTAAACCCCCAAAAACCGCTTCAGAACCCCAGAATCCCCAAAACCAGCCCTTTTGCCTGAAAAATAGCTGAATGAAACATAACATATATTATGGGACGTTATTTGCCTGTTAATTCTTCGGTTTTGGGATTTGCGGGGCGCAACTTAAGGGGTTGTCACTTCGTACCATTTAAGCGACCGCGTGATATTCAAGACCCTATGATGTTCTCGGGTGATTCACGCAGCGATAATGGCTTGCCTAAAATTTCGTAATGCAAAATTACCTTCCGCACTTTCTCAGGGTCGGCATAATCAGACAAAATCCCAGCCAGATACGCCGGCACAGGAAGTTCCGAAGGCGATGGAACACCTTCTGGTTTGCTGGGAGTCCTAACAGCAGGTTCTATTGCCTGTCCCACAGGTGGCGAAACCGGGCTAACCTTGGGCTGACCCGCTCCTGCTTCGGATACCGCTGGCGACCTGCCGAAGGTGGGAGCAGCTTGTCCGGTTACAGCTTCAAGTATCTGGCCGACAACCTCTGTCCATTCTGCAGCAGGCCGAACCGTAACCTCACGGGGAGTCTGTGGGCCGCCTGCGGTGTGTGCAGGACGGGGCTGAACATCCACAATCCGCTGTTTTCTCATCCCCCCTCCTGCCGCTGGCAGTCTCTGACCGGCCTTGCGTGGCAAGCCAGAGGGGGTTCCTTGTTCTTGCCCTTCCGCCTTACTGTTTTTTTTGGCCTTAACAATGCTGCCCAGCGCATAGATAACCGCCACGATAACAAACACAAGCAACTGTACCCACCCGTTATCCTGGAAATCCGGCCATCGTGCACCACAGATTACTTGTGCTAAAAAATCGTTCATCATTTCTTCCTATTCTATTTCTTTCTTCTTTGGCTGTGCGATAGACTCCCTCATCGAGGTATCGGCTACGATATTCTTCATCCGGTAGTAGTCCATTATGCCGAGATTGCCTTTCTTGAAGGCCTCGGCTATTGCCAGCGGCACCTTTGCTTCATTTTCGACAACCAGTGCCCGCATTTCCTGCTCACGTGCAAATGCCATGGCCCTGCGTTTTTCTGCCTCCGCCTGTGCCCGAGCTAAATCTGCTTGGGCCTGGTGCTTCTGCAGATCCGCCCCGACGTTCACACCTACATCGACATCTGCAATATCGATGGATAAAATCTCGAAAGCCGTCCCCGCGTCCAGCCCCTTCTGAAGCACTGCCTTGGAGATGCTGTCGGGGCTTTCCAGCACGTGCTTGTATGTTATCGAACTGCCGATAGTCGTAACAATTCCTTCGCCTACACGGGCTATAATCGTCTCTTCAGTCGCACCTCCGATTAACCTTTGAATATTGGCACGCACCGTAACCCGCGCCTTTGCTTTCAACTGAATGCCGTCCTGGGCAACGGCATCGATTGTATCCTTGCCCTTCTTTGGGTCCGGACAATCAATAACCTTCGGATTGACGCTCGTCTGCACTGCATCGAGGATGTCACGACCGGCTAAATCAATCGCCGTCGCCGTCCGCAGTGACAAATCAATATTCGCCCTATTAGCCGCAATCAACGCCTGTACCACCCTTTGCACCCGCCCCCCTGCTAAATAATGGCTCTCCAAATCCCGCGTCGTCAAAGTCAGCCCCGCCTGAACGGCGGTTATTTTGCTTATGACTATGAGGTTGCGAGGTACTCTTCGCAGCCACATCCCAATAAGCTCAGAAAATTTAACATCCGCACGCGACAGCTTCGCCTGCAGCCACAATCTGAAAAACGCTAAGAAAACGAAGAAGAATACTACTACCAAAAGTATAAGTATGACCAAAAGTGCCATTCCAATAGATTTTGCCCAATTGTCTACCGCCAGAATTGTATTTGTTAAGCTATACATTTTTTTCCCCTTTCATTAACTTTCTTCCATTACCCGCACCGTTAATTGCGTGCTCTGCACACGGATAACCTTAACCTTTTTACCTTTATCAACAACATAACCACTTTCCGCCACACATTCAACCCTTTGGCCTGAAAAATCACACATCCCGACCGGCCGCAATGGCGTAATCACCACCCCGACAGCGCCGAGCAGCCCTTTTAATTCGGGCGTATCCGGTATGGCGTCACCGTGCTGACGCTCCGGCGGGATGAGAGTGACGCTTTTGCCAAACCTGGTCTTCGGGAATATCTTGTAAGCGACAGCTATAACCGAGGGTATCATTACAATGGCGACACCTATTCCCGCCCAGCCGGCAGCAATACTGTGCCGAAAGAATATCGCCACCCCGCCAATCAAACAGACAAGCGCACAGACACCCAGCAGCCCGCCGCTTGGCACAAACACCTCAGCTAATATCAAGGCGGCACACGCAAAATATAGAAAAATCGCAAAAGCCAGCCACCAGCCCATCCGTTATTCCTCGCAGATGTTCATCATTTATAGTTCATCAACTACGAACTATGAACTATAAACTCATTGCTCCTTAACCACAACCCTATTTCCATAAATAGCGGTTATTTTAACCTTGGTTCCTATTTCAAGGAATGCGGCCTCGGCGACCACATCGACCACCGCCTCGCCGAATTTTGCTCTTCCCGCAGGCCTTAGTGTCGAAACGACTACCCCGGTATCGCCCACATTTACGCTTCCGGCCTTACTGTCAGGCGTAATTGTCATACTCACTTCCACTTCACCCCCCTGCTTTGCTTGAGTCGGCACAAGCATCAGCCCGCTGAGAAACTGCATTTTAGGCAGATATTTTCCCAGCAGCCACGCTAAAATGACAAATCCCACAAAGCCCAGCGATAGCCCCACTGCCCCATCTGTAAATACTTCCCAGTCAAAATCGGTTTGCGGCCAGGGCAACCTGTCCGGCGAGTTTCTGACAAGCATCCCGAACACGCCGGCCAATATACATATTATCCCTAAAACGCCGGCAATGCCGAAGCCGGGCAGGACAAAGATTTCTACTACCAGCAATAGTACCCCTACGCCGAACAGTGCCACTTCTGCCCAGTTTGCCAGTCCCACTAAGTATTTGCTGCCGATGATGAGTGCAAAGCATATAACCGCCACCAGTCCCGGCAGTCCCACGCCCGGCGTGCTGAATTCAACATAGACCCCAAGCAACGCAAGCATAACAAGCACAGCCATTACCGCAGGAGAATTTAGCCATCGCACCATTTCCTCCGACCAGGTGGTCTTGAGCACCATCGGCTCACCGACAAAACTTACCCCATCTCGCTTCGCCAGAAACTCAAGCGCCCCTGCCAGGTCTTTGACCTGCGCCCTCGCTATGCCGTATTCGTAAGCTTTGGAAGCCGTCAGCGTCAGCAGCTCGTCGCTTCTGACGATTAACTCTTTTTTGTCAAGCTCATACTTATTAGGGTCACCGGGAAGCTGGTCGCCTCCAAAAAATTCATACACGCCCGTTTGCAGATTCTTTACTCTGTAAACCTCCGTCTGCATACTGACCATCGCTTTCAATAGCATTGCCGGATAGCCGTTTGCCTCAGCAGCCCGCATAAAGGCCGCACGGACAAAGCTTTCGGCCTTCTCCCGCTCCACGCCTTCGAGTTTAGCACCGAGCGCAATTGGAGCGCAGTCCCCTATCGTCGTATTCTCGCGCATTATTATGTCCTGGCAGGACACGCTTATCATCGCACCGGCTGATATTGCTTCGCTCGTTATGTATGCCACCGTCCGGGCCTTCTTGCCTACCTCAAGTATTAGATGCTTGGATATATTGTCAGCCGACTCTAAAAGTCCCCCGTATGTCCCTATTTCGTAGATTAAATACCCTGCACCTGAATCGAGAGCGATTTTGGTTCTGCGTTTGATGGATTTGAACAGCCCATCATCAATCATACCTTTACAGACGATTACCGCTGCCTTTGTGCTTACCCCCTCTGTGGCAGGCGAACTATTCGGTTCGACAGCCCGAACAGAAATGGTGAATAACAACACGCACCACAGAATAATTAACGTTATCCGAAATGTACCATTCATACGAGAGGTAATGACATCTATTTCGTCATTCTTCCATAAGCGTAAATCCGCTTTTGGTATCCAGACCATCTGAAATCTTCGGTTCGATTTCTGTCCATTGCAGGCCGCCTATCGCTGCCTGTGCGATATTGGTCAGGTGGTCCCCGATTTTCTCAACATTGTCAACTAAATCGATAAATATCAGCCCTGTTTCTGGCGTGCAGACCCCTTCGGTCATCCGCCGGACATGACTGCGGCGAAAGTCCAACTGTGCTTTGTTGAGCCGCTTTTCAATGACTAAAGCCGCTCTCGCTGCCTTATTGTCATTATTCTCAAGGGCTGTTATGACATCGTCAAACATCTCGCCTGCCTCTTCTCTTAGCTTCTCTGCTTCGGCCATCGCCGGCTCGCTAAAGGAAAGTTTCTGGTCAATCTTTCGCTGCGCAATTTCGACAATATTGACAGCGTGGTCCCCAATCCGTTCGAGGTCGTTAACGGCGTGCAAAAACACCGGCAATTTAACAGATATCCTGTCAGATGTGCCTCTGCTTACCAATGCCGAAAGATACGATGTGATTTCAAACTGGAGCGAATCGATAAAATCTTCCATCTCTCTGGCCGAGTCGAGTTTCTTCCTGTCATCCTCAATAATCCCATCAATGGCCTGTCTGAACGCCCTTTTTGCCATTTTTGCCATACGAACGATTTCGTGCTTTGCCTGCTCCAGAGCTATTTCCGGCGTGTCAAGAAGGTGCCTCTCGAGCACCACCGGTGCCATCGCTATCTCGCTGGGTCTGGTCGGCACTATCTTTGTTACCACTTTCGCCAATAAACCTGATAACGGCAGGAATATCCCGGCGTTCAAAATGTTAAACATACTGTGAGCAACTGCAATAGACGCCGCAACAGTACCGGCCCCAAGTTCCCAGGGAGATATCGCAAGAACCAAGGCACGATACCAGCCGAGGCAAACAAACGGATAAGCGATGATACAACCAAAGACGTTAAACATTGTGTGGGCCCAGGCAGCGCGTTTGGCGGTCCGGTTTGTCGGAATCGCTGCAAGCTGAGCGGTGATTGTCGTGCCGATATTGCTGCCCAGAACAAATGGTATAGCAACATTAAGTGCTGTTTCCCAATTGCTGCCGAACGCGCCTTTCATTGCCAGCAACTGTATAATCCCGATGAACGCCGAGCTGCTTTGAATAAGCATCGTCCCCGCACACCCGAGGCAAATAGCCAACAAGGGCTTGCCGCCGAGAGCCACGAAAAGTTCCTGCACACTTTTGCTATGCTCTAACGGGTCGAAGGCATCTCTCATAAAACCGATGCCGAGAAACAATATTCCAAACCCCAGCATTGTTTCCCCGATGCTCTTTATTTTTTGCGTCCTGCCCCCGATGTAAAGAAGAACCCCCAAACCCACCGCCGGCAGAGCGTATGTTGAAATGTCGAGCCACTCCAGCCCCGAAATAGACACGAGCCACGCCGTTGCTGTTGTGCCCACGTTTACCCCGATAATGACGCCTATCGCCTGCTTGAGTGTAAGCAGCCCGGCGTTGACAAGACCGACAATCATTACGGCGGTGGTAGAGCTGAATCGGATTATAGCAGTAACACCTGTGCCCACCAAAAACCCCATAAAGATGTTACTTGTCATTGATTCAAGAATTTTTTTAAGCTTTTGGCCTGCGGCCTTCTTGAGGCCCTCCGACATTAACAGCATCCCGAACAAAAACAGCCCCAGCCCCCCCACCGTGCCGAAAATCATCTCCCTGATATTCACATGGGTTCCTTTATAGAATCATCTGATAATCGCAGCACCGGCGAAGAGCAAGTGCCAAATACGCACATCGTATCCTGCTAAGTTTTGACACTTTTATCCGTTTTCACTCAAGCGGTCAAGACAAAACCAAAAATCCGTCTCATATCTCGTCATTCGCATTTCGTCGTTTGTATTTCGCATCTCGAACGACGAGCGACGATGAATCACAAGGCCAGCCGGTGCAAAATCTCAACCCCCTGCCGAATCTTCTGGTCGCTGGTTGCATAACTTATCCTGAAATGCGTATCTTTCTCGCTGAACACATTGCCGGGTATGATAAGCACCCTGTTCTTAATCGCCTTTTCTACAAATTCCGTTGCCGATTTGCCTGGTGCTTTCACAAACGCATAAAACGCCCCGCTCGGCTTAACAATCTCGAACCTGTCTTTCAAACCCTCATAAAGAATGTCTCTTTTTTTTCTGTATGCGGCAACAAAATCGCTCGTATCGTAATCCAGTGCCGCGATAGCCGCCTTCTGGAAAGGCGTCGGCGCACAGACAAAGGTATATTGTTGAATCTTTGTCATTTCTTCGATTACGTTCTTGAGTGACTCGTGGGCCGCAACGTATCCCAGCCGCCAGCCAGTCATCGCATAACTTTTGCCGAAACCCCGCAATAAAAGCGTCTTTTCATAGTGATTAGCGATACTCGAAAAGCTGCTGTCATAACAGAATTTCTCATAAATTTGGTCGCTTATAACCAGAATATCCTTTTTAGCCGCAATCTCGGCCAGTGCTTTTATCTCCTGCTCGGAATACACCGCACCGGTCGGATTGCAGGGCGAGTTGACAATAATCATTTTGGTTTTGGCTGTTATCCCCCCTGCTATTTTCTCGACAGGCAGCTTAAAATCAGGGTAACTATCAACAAAGACGCATCTTCCGCCAAGCATATTGACTAACTGCTTGTAAATTACAAAGTAAGGGTCGGGTATGATGACTTCATCGCCGGGGTCAATAAGAGCCAGAAACGCCAGGAGTAGCCCCCCGCTCACGCCGCTGGTTACCAGAACTGCAGGATTCGCCCAGCCGAATTCTTTCCTGACCTTGCCTGCTATTTTCTCCCGCAATAGATTATCGCCCGCCGTCTGCGAATATTTGTTTTGCCCTGCCTGAATTGCCTTTATCGCTTCTTCTTTTAGCTCCTGTGGCGTATCGAAGTCCGGCTGGCCTATCGAAAAGTCCACAGG
>Ga0315295_10002445_pt1 | contig 15759 bp, 13 predicted proteins | sample YL17G14_0_MG_FD_204453 | JGI IMG/M metagenome (GOLD analysis project Ga0315295, IMG submission 204453) | Sediment microbial communities from Yellowstone Lake, YNP, Wyoming, USA - YL17G14_0 | ecosystem: Environmental > Aquatic > Freshwater > Lake > Sediment | place: USA: Wyoming | collected...
GGCGCGTATTGGGCATCGAGCCGCAACCGCAGGGCGCGGCTTCGGCGCGGCAACGGGGCATCGAAGTCATAGAGGGGACGTTGGATGAGACGCGTCTTCCGGAGGCCTGCGCCGACTGGGTGGTCCTAAACCATGTCCTGGAGCACGCTTCTGATCCTTTTGAATTCCTCGGCGGGGTTTTTCGTCTGCTCAAGCCGGGAGGATGCCTGGCGTTGCGGGTGCCGAATGTCTTGAGCCTGGGGCATCGATGGTTCGGTCGCGCTTGCTACCTTCTGGACCCGCCGCGCCATCTTTTCGGTTTCTCCCCGAAGAGTCTTGGTCGATTGCTCTCTCGCTTTTCTTTTGCCGAGATCAGCATGAAGATGCTTTCCAAGGCCGCGGGATCGACGTTCGACCACAGCGTCCGCATCCGGCGTAACGGCCAGACAGATCCGTTCCTTTCGCGGCGGGAAAAGGGCCGGACGGGGTTTGTGTTTTTGGAAAATCTGCTGTGTCTTATGGGTTTTCCCGTCGGGGAAGAGATAGAAGTCATCGCGCGCAAGTGAGTCAGGCACAATGCGGTCAAGGGAGTCTTTTCCATGAAGATCCTTTTATGCGCTCCGTGGGATGAGACGGTCCTGGGGCGCATCGCGTCGTACGCGTATCGGGCCCTCGGTGACATGGGTCACGCCGTCGAGGTGTTTGATTTTCGCCAAAGGAAATACAGTCGGTGGCCCCTGGTGCAGCCGCTGAAACGGGCGCTGAGAAAGATCTGGCCCCAGGTGCCGTCGCCCTACGGCGTGCCTGCGATACGCGATGCCGTAGACCGGGACGTCAACCAGCGGCTTGTGGCGCGTTGCCGCTCGTTTGCGCCGGACCTGCTTTTGGTCTTTTGCGGTGAGAACATCGGTGTCACGACGCTTGAGGCAGCCAGGGAGATGGGGATCATCACGGCGAACTGGTTTCATGATTCCTTGATCTATGTGTCGCGGCGCGATCTCGTGCGCGACGTCCTGCCTGTGTACGACATCCTTTTTCTTGTCGATGATCTAGATGTCCTGAAAAAAACAGGCGCCCTTTTCACGCGGGCGCGGACGCTGCCGCTCGCCTGTTTTCCCGAGGTGCACCGGCCCTTGGCTCTGTCCGATGACGAGAAAAGGCGCTGGGGAGCGGACGTGGCCTTTGTCGGGACCGTGACGCCTGGCCGGGTCCGGATCCTTAGGAAGCTGACGGGTTTTCATTTGGGTATCTGGGGGGCCTGGTCGGAACGCGATCCCGCCCTGGCGGCGTTTTACCGCGGAAGGAACGTGCGCGGCGAGGACGCGGTGAAGATCTACAACGCCTCGAAAGTGAACCTCGATATCCACGTCATGTGGGGCGTCCGCGAAGAGTGGTATAATGTGACGCCGCGGGTCTTCGAGGTGCCGGCGTGCGGCGGGTTTCTCTTGACGTGCGCCGTCCGTCAATTGGAGACCCTCTACACGCCCGGAGAGGAGATGGCGGTCGTCCGCGATGCGGACGCGCTGGCGGGCCGCGTGCGCTATTATCTGGATCACGAGCCGGAACGCATCGCCTTGGCGCAGAGGGCGCTTGCGCGCGCCCGCCGGGAACATACGTACACGCAGCGGCTCCGGATTCTCATCCAGGCTGTCGAGGACTTTAGGAAGAGAGGGACAGGATGAGTCAGGTCGATGACTATTTTTTGAGGTTCTTGGAGGCCACCTCTACCGGCTATTCTTCCTTTTCCAATCGCTATATGTTCTGGATGCGGCGCGCCAGGACCGAGCAGGCCGTGGAAAGGGCGCTGCGGGAAAGGCGCGGGGACGCTGCGCTTCCGAAGATCCTCGACATCGGCTGCGGCAACGGAGCCCTTCTTTTGTATCTGATCAATACCGTGGGTCAGCGTTTCTCCCTGGAGGCGACGGGCGTGGATATCTCGGCTTTTGACATCGAGATCGCCCGCCGGCAGATCGCGTTCTTCGGCGTGCCGAACTGCCGTTTCGAAGTCGCGGACGGACAGCAGTTGCCTTTCGCCGACGCGTCTTTCGACGTGGTGACGGCCCTTGAGATCATCGAGCACCTGGCTGATCCGGGAAATCTGTTGAAGGAGATACGCCGCGTCCTCAAGCCGGGCGGGACAGCGGTCCTGACGACGCCCAACGGCGACACGCGACTGCCGGTCGCCCTGTTTCGTTTTTTTAACGCCGTGACGTTCGGGGCCTTGCGCAAGATCTTCCGGCTCGACGTGCGGACGAAAGGCGACGAACAAGACAAACAGGTCCTGCGCCTCACGGACCCCGACGATGTGAACACGCGCTTTAAGCACATCTCGGTCCATGGAGCGCGCGATTGGAGGCGTCTGTCGCAGCAACAGAGTTTTCAGGTGCGTTCGATCCGGGGCACCGGTGGCTTGATCTGGGGCGGGCCGCCCTTAGACCGCCACCGCGTCCTTTTTGCGCTGAGCGTCCTGTTGGATGCGGTCTTGGACTTTTTTTGGTGTTCGGCGCTCTGGTCGGAGACCTTGGTGTTGGACCTTCGCAAGGGAAAAGGGGAGGCATGATGGAACCGGTTCCGCTGGACGGACTGCAACCGAGCGCGGCGCCGGGCGTGCACGAAACGGTGCTGGGTTTTTTCCCAGGTTCGTTGCGCGGCAATGCCTTGGACGCTCCCGCAGGTCACGGACGCCTGTCCCTGGCGCTCAAGGCAAAAGGGTTTGATGTCTGGGCGCTGGATATCGTGCCGCCCAACCTGGAAGGATGGGGGGTCCATTGTCAGGGAGCAGATATGAACAAGGCATTGCCTTGTCCGGACGCCTTCTTCGATGCCGTCGTGTGCGTCGAAGGCATAGAGCATCTCGAAAACCCACATGCCGTGATCCGGGAGTTTGGCCGCGTCCTCAAGGCTGGCGGCACGCTCATCGTGACGACGCCGAACATCCAGAACCTGGCCTCGCGCGTGAAATTCCTTTTTTTCGGCAGTTTCCGGTATTTCAACGCGAAGGTCGACATCGTGGACCGGTCGCTGGCCGGCCACATCAACCCGGTCTCTTTTACAGAGCTCGAGATGGTCCTTTCGCGCAGTGGATTTGAGGTGACGGCCGTCGGGACGAACCGTCTGATGCGGCCGTTCGGCGGGCCCGTCCTTCTGGCCGTGTCGCGTTTCATCAACCGCTGGTTCAATAAGGCGTTTCATGAACGGCTGCAGACGCCGGAGCTGCTCTTCGGAGAGGTCCTGATCGTGCGGGCCAGGAGGAGGGCGTCATGATCGGGCTCTCCGTTGTCGTCATCACGAAAGACGAAGCGCGCCGCATCGCGGCGTGCCTGGAGAGCGTCGCGTGGGCCGATGAGATCATCGTCGTCGACGATCAGAGCGCGGACGCGACCCGCGAGATCGCCGCGCGTTTCACGGACAAGATCTTTGTCAGGCCGCTGGACGGTTTCAGCCAGCAAAAGCAGTTCGGCGTGGACCAGGCGCGCGGCCCGTGGATCCTGTCTCTTGACGCGGATGAGCGTATCCCTGCGGACCTGGCGCAGGAGATCCGGCAGGTCATCGCGCGGGACACGTCGCACGCGGCCTTCCGCATCTGGCGCAAGAGTTTTTATCTGGGCAGGTGGATCCGGCACGGGGACTGGTATGTGCCGATCGTGCGGCTCTTTCGGAAAGACAAGGCGCGCTTCAACGGCCGGCTGGTGCATGAGACCCCTGTTGTTTCGGGAGAGGTGGGTTGCCTGACCAGGCCTTTTCTCCATGAGACCTATGACAGCGTCCAGCAGCACATGGCCAAGCTGAACCTCTACTCGACCCTCGACGCGCGCGTCTTCTTTGAAGCGGGGCGCCGCATCCGGAGAAGGAATACCTTGGCGGCTTTCGTCCTGAAACCCGTCTATGTTTTTTTCAGAAAGTATATCCTGCAACGCGCTTTTCTCGACGGGCTGGAAGGTTTGTTGATCAGTTGGATGACGGTCCTCAATGTGATAGCCACCCACATGAAACTCTGGGAGATGACGAAAAAGGAGGCGGGGGCTGCGCGATGACCACCCGGGGTCTTCTTAGAGAGGCGTATCTGGTCCTGCGTTTTTGCGGCCTGCTGTCCCTGTGGGTCGCCACGCGGCTGACGCTCAAAAAAGTCCATTTCGAGACGGTCCGGACAATCCTTGTCGTGCGCCACGACCGCATCGGGGACATGGTGCTGACGACCCCGCTTTTTCAGGTATTGCGTCGGGTCTTTGTCAACGCCCGTATCATCGTGTTGGGTTCGCGCGTCAACGCGGCTGTCGTCGAGAACCATCCGTGCGTGGATGAGGTGATGGTGTTTGAGGACGAGAAGCGTTTCCGGCAGTTTTGCCGGTCTGTCAAGATCGACCTGGCCATTGACGCGTATTACTCGTATATTTTTCGCCCCGCCTGGATGACGGTCGTTTCCGGAGCGCGTTACCGGTTGGGCTTTGAGAAAGCCGGCCGGGAAATCTGTTTCAACCTCAGCGGGCCCAGAGAAGGAGGACAGCAGCACATGGTGGACCATCTCCTGGACCTGGTCCGGTCTTTGGGTGTGGCGGTCCAGGATAAACAACCGCGTCTGTATTTGAGTGGTACAGAAAGACAGTGGGCCGGGGATTTTTTGGCTCATGAAGGCATAGGGGATGATGCGATCCTGGTAGCATTTCATCCGGGAGCGTATTATCCATCCCAGCGCTGGCCGCTGGAGCGGTTCATCGCGCTGGGCCAACGGCTGCTTGACGCCGAGCCGGCCGCGCGGCTTCTGGTTTTCGGCGGCCCGAGGGAAAACGACCTTCTCGAGCAGGTCCGGCGGACTCTCACGGACGGCCGCGTCAAGGTCTTTTTGGGGTTGGGCCTGAGGCAGTTCATGGCGCTCGTGTCGTTGTGCCGCGCCTCCGTGTGCAATAACTCCGGCGCGCTGCACATCTCGTGCGGGTTGGGGGTGCCCACGGTCTCCTGGCTGGGGCCGGCTGACCCGGTCTTATGGCGGCCGCGCGGCCCGCAGGACATCCTTGTGGGCAAACAGGTGTCCTGTCAGCCCTGTTATCGCGATGTGTGCGGCCGGCACAGATGTCTGCTCGATATTACGGTCGATGACGTCTGGAAGGCGCTTCAGAAACAGTTAAGTTCGACGAGTTGACGATAGATAGCAAATGGAATGGACTATAGACTATAGACGATAGACTATAGGCCAAAGCCGGTGGACGCTTAAATAGAGATTGAGCCAGGCCGAGAATAGAGGATCGAGAATAGTCCCGGCAAAAATCCATCGAATTGCCTGAACGAAAAACCGGACTCTGCAAAGGCTGTTTGCGTTGACTATTCTCTATCTTCTATTCTCTATTCTCGATTTTCCGTCGTCTATCGTCGATAGTCTATCGTCTATTGTCCATTCTGTTTGTTTTTCTGGAACTTAAGCTATGACGAAGATCAACATACTCTACATCACCTGTTTCGGGTCGATGCGGGGAGGCGGGCAGAGGAGCCTGCATCTGCTCATCAAGCATCTCGACAAGACGCGGTTCCGGCCTTTTCTTGTCGTGCCGGAGGCCGGCGAGTTGAAGGAAGCCGTCGAGAGACTGGGCGTGACGGTATTTGTCCTGCCGCTGGGCCGTTTGCGCAGCCTGGATGTTCGCGGGATCGTCAAAGGTTTCTGTGGTTTGCGCCGCATCATCGTCGAGACGGACGCCGACATCATCTCTACCGATTCTGTCCGGGAGACGGTCTATGCCGGCCTGCTCGGCCGCTGGCAGCGCGTGCCGGTCGTGCTCCACCTGCGCGTGACCGACACCCATAGGCTTATCGACAGGATGCTGTACTTGTTGGCGGACCGCCTGATCGCCGTTTCGCACGCGGCAGCCCGGCGCTTTGCCGGCATGGATAAGAAAAAGAAGGTGACGGTCGTCTACAACGGGGCGGAGTTGGACACGTATCGGCCGCTTCCGCCGCGCAGCCGGGACGGCATGTTGCGTGTCGGTTACTTCGGCCGCCTGGAGATGCGCAAAGGTGTCGATATCCTTATTCGGGCCGTCAAGCGTCTCGGGGGCAAGCCGCTGTGTGTCCATATTTTCGGAGAAGGAGAGGCAGCCTATGAAGACCATCTGAAGAAGTTGGCTTCAGGGGACGACCGGATCGTCTTTGAAGGGTTTGTTGCCGACACGGCCGGCCGGATGGGACAGGTGGATGCGGTGGTCCTGCCGTCGCGTTTCGGAGAAGGGCTGTCGCGGGCCCTTATTGAAGCCATGGCTCTGGCGCGGCCGGTCATCGTCAGCGACATCCCCAGCAACCCGGAGCTTCTCGGTCCCGACTTGGGAGGGACATTTGTTTTCCACAACGGCGACGATGCGGACCTGGCCAGGTTGTTCGCAGGGATCCTGGAACAGCCGGACCTTCTTGTTCAAGCCGGCGCCACGGGGCGTCGGCGCGCAGAGGTTTTTTTTGACCTTGAAAAGAACACGCGCTCGATTGAATCCGTCTACCGCATGACCGTTGCGTCCCCGCCGGGACTCGATATCGACGCCCGGGCATACGATGCCGATGTCGAGCGCGAAGGGCTGGAGTATCAGGTTGGCCATTATTACGAGCCGACCGATGCGGCGATGGCGCGGCGCATCGACGTGGTGGCCCGGCACATCGACCTCCGGCCAGGGGAGAGGGTCCTTGACATCGGCTGTGGTGTCGGCACCTTCGCCTTTCACGCGGCAAAAAAAGGGGCGCGGGGTATAGGCGTGGACTTCTCCCGTAAGTCTTTAGAGGCCGCGCGTATCTTGACGGCGCGCTATGGACTCGAGGACCGGACGTCTTTTGTCGCCGCCGAGGCGTCAGCCCTGCCTTTTCGAAACGGGGCTTTTGATAAGGTGGTGGCGGCTGACTTTGTGGAACATATCACGGACAGGCAGAAGGTCAAGCTGATGCGCGAGATGGTCCGCGTCCTTTCGGACGACGGCGCGATCGTCGTGTTCACGCCCAATAAGATCCGCGAGGACGTGGGCCGGTGGTACCGGATGGCGCGGCACTGTCTTTTGGGCGAAAAGATGCCGCAGAACGTACTGCATTTTGGCTTGACGGACCGCCGGTCCTTTGAAAGGGTCCTCAAAGACATGGGATTGTCTTTTGATTTTTTTTATTACGATATGACACGGCCTTTCCTTGCGCACTGGCCGCTCGTGCGGCATATCCTCAGCCTGAATCTTTTATGGGTCATCCGAAAGAGAAGATAACCCCGGAGATGCTGGTCCGGGATGCGCGCACGGTCCTTGTCGTCAACCTGGGCGGGATCGGAGACCTCTTTTTGTCGTCTGCGGCCCTGCGCGCCTTGCGGTCGCACTCCGCAGGGGCCCGCATCGTTTTTTGCGGCGTCCCGCGCACAGCCGCTTTTGCCAGAAGCCTGGGATATTTTGACGACGTGAGACCTTTTCTGGGTTACGAGGAAGGGGCGCGGCGTTTCGAATGGGGAAGGTTGGGTCCTTTTCTCCGGTTGCTGGCTGGTTTGAGGCACGAGCGGTTCGACCTTGCCGTCAATATGCGCACCCTCCATTCACGCACAGGAGCCTGGAAGATGGCCTTTCTGTTTTTCGCCATCGCTGCGCGAGTGAAGGCGGGCCGGGACACGGACGGCCGCGGGTTCTTTTTTGATATCAAGGTCGCCGAGACGACGCGGGGAGAAAAGCACGAGACGGAATATGACCTGGATACGGTGCGCGCTTTGGGCGTGCCGGTATCCGATGCATCGCTCCATGTGGATATTCCGGAAGCGGCCCGTAAAGCGGTTGCTGATTTCCTGAGCCACAGCGGTATCGCCGGGACAGATCGCGTGATAGGGGTCAATCCCGGGGGTGCCTTGTCGCATCGGTGGCCTTTGGTTCATTTTGGCACGGCTTTGAAACAGCTTTTGGACCGCAAGTCCGGCGTCGTCGTGGTGACAGGCGGCAAGGGAGAGCAGGGGTTGGGGGAGGCCTTGGTCCGGGCGCTGAGCGGATACCGCGTGGTGAACGCCGCAGGCAGCCTGTCGTGGGATCAATTGAGCGCCCTGCTGGAGAGATGTGATCTTTTCATTACCAATGACACGGGGCCGATGCATGTGGCGGCAGTCTTGAAGAGGCCCCTGGTGGCGATTTTCGGGCCGGGGTATCTGGTCCGCTTTGACCCGCGGCGCTTCTCGGATAAGGCGATCGTCCTGCATGAAAAGGCGGTCTGTGCGCCGTGCGATCGGCTCGCGTGCCGCGACCTGCGGTGCTTGAAGCGCATCACGCCCCAGGCGGTGGCCGCGGCCGGCCTGGAGCTTTTGGAGCGGGAACGGAACCAGTAACGTTGAGAGCGGCGTATGGCGTATAGCATATGGCGTATGGCAACCTTGGATAGATCGCCACGAAGACCGATGTCCGAAATCCGAAATCCGAAAGACCTTATCGGAATTCGGACGATGGACTTCGGTCCTCGGACGTTGCGCGGTTTTGCCATAAGCCATACGCCATAAGCCATTCGCTATACAACTCGTTGAACTTGTTTTCCTGGTGATGTTATGGATCCGTTGAACATAAGCGATTTCGTGTGTCCGTCGTGTCGGGCCCCCTTAAAGCGGGAGAGTGAGGCACTGGTGTGCGTATCGTGTCATGCTCGTTTTCCGGTGCAGGACGGCGTGCCGGATTTTCGTCTTGTCCGCGACCGGTATTGGGGCGAGTATCCGCCGGAGACGATGGACCGTCTGTTGGACGAATGCCGGCGCAAAGGGTGGCGGGACGGCTTGAGAGATTTTTTTAAGACGCTCAACCCCGGTTACTACGAGTACCTGACAGACGAGAAACGGTCCCATTGGAGCTATCTGTTTTCGCTGTCCAAAGAGGCGAAGGTCTTGGATGCCGGCTGTGGCTGGGGCCTTCTGTCTTTTTCCCTCGTCAAGCATTTTGGCAACGTCTATGGCCTTGATATCGTCCGCCAGCGCTCGGCGTTTGTCAGGATGAGGGCCGAGCAAGATCATGTCAGCCGCGTGATCCCGGTCTCGGGCCAAGCGACGCACCTGCCGTTTGGCGACGACTTTTTCGATCTTGTCGTGCTCAACGGCGTCCTCGAGTGGATACCGAGCACTGAGGACGGCGATCCGCAGAAAGTCCAGGAGGCGGCGCTCAGAGAGGTCTACAGGGTCCTCAAGCCGGGAGGCACCTTGTATCTGGCCATCGAAAACCGCTGGGCTGCCATCAACTTTTTAGGGTTCCGCGATACCCATTCCGGCCTGCGTTTTGCCCCGATCCTCCCCAGGGGGCTGGCGCAGATTTACAGCCGCCTGGCGCGCAAAAAGGACTTCAGGGAATATACCTACACCTATGGAGAGCACCGACGTCTGCTCAAAAAGGCGGGATTTGCTTCAGCGTGTTTCTGCGCGCCGCTGCCGTCTTACAGGCGTTTTTATTTCATCCTTCCGATTGAAGATACCCGGCGCGTGCGGTTTTTCATCAAGAAGCTCGTATCGTCGCGCAACTTTCTGCAGCGATTTTTCGTCATGATCACGGACAGACTGCGTCTCTACGGCCTTGTCCGGTATTTTGTCCCGGATTTCAGCATCCTGGCCAAGAAAGAGGGCGGGCAGGCATCCGAGGAAGAGGCCTACCACGGGATCCTTCATCAGGGCGATGAGCGCGTCACCCAGTTTATTTTTAAAGAGGAGGAACTTCAGCCCCGTTTTGTCCATAAGATCTATGAAAGGGCCCAGGCGTCGGAACGCCAGATCATGTGCGATCTGATGGGGCGTGTCTATGCGCATGCCGATCCTTGCCTCGCCGGTTCTGTCCCTCGCATCTATTCCTGCCAGTGCCGGGACTCTTATTTTGTCGTTCAAGAAGAGTTTGTGGCGGGTGTGTCGTTGCGGTTGGCAGCCGAGCAGCCGTCTTTTCGTTGGAAACGTCACTTCCTGGACAACCTCATGCTGGCCACCGACTGGCTATCGGCGTTTCACGCCGCTTTTCCCGCCGGGCGCTGTGTCTTTGCGAAAGAACATGTGGCTGTCTTGTTAGAAGAGGTGGAGGCGTATTGTCGATGCGGGTTGGCCCGGGTGGAAAAGAACGCTACGGCCGTTCCCGGGGTGGTGCGGCACGGCGACTTTCGTCCTGCCAATGTGATACGTTTCGGCAACAGCCTGAAGGTCATCGACTGGGACCGTTATGCGCTTCAGGGCGTGCCCCTGCTCGATCTCATGGAGTTTATCATCCGGTATGTGCACGCGCATCTCATCAAACAGAGCAGTGCGATCAACCTTACGCCGGCCGTGTTTTTGGCCTATCTCAAGCTCATCTATCTGCGCGACTCGGCCCTGTCCCGGGGCGTGCGGCTGGCCATCAACCGTTATGCGCAAGCGCTTAGCCTGGACGCGCAGCAGACGGACATCTTGCTGACATATTGGGCGCACCGCATGTTTTATCCGCGCGATAAAAGGATTTTCGTTTCTTTTGAGAAGGCGTGAGGCAGATGATCAGTCGCATCTATTACTGGTTGCACCAGAGAGTCTCTGTCCCTGAAGAGAGGGGAGAGTTTTCCGCCGGCTATTGGCAGGCAAAGGTCCGGCGCCTTGCCGGCGAGATATGCGCTTCTTACAGCGGCCGCGTTCTGGAGGTGGCGTGCGGCGAGGGACTTTTTCTTTCCCGGCTGTTACGCCAGAACGCATCGATCGAAGCCTGGGGGGTAGATTCCTGGCCGCAGATCCTGGGCCGCGCCCGGCAGCGGCTGGCCGGACAGGGGTTGCCCGAGGCGCGCTTGATCGAGGCAGACGCCCAGCACCTGCCCCTGGAAGACATGTTTTTCGACGCGGTCTTCTGCATCAATTCTTTTATGTGTCTGCCGGACTTTGAGACGGCGCAGCGCGTCCTGGCTGAGATGGCCCGTGTCTGCAAGCCCGGAGGCCGTCTCGTCGTCGAGTTCCGCAACAAGGCGAACGCCCTCTTGCGCGCCAAGTACGCGCTGGCCAGGTATTATGACGCGACGGCCCGGCAACACCCTTTGAGCACTTTTTACGAGAGGGATATCGTCGCCCTTCTCAAAAAAGATAATTTTGTGGTGCGGCAGGCGCGCTACGTCGATTTTCCGATAAAGAAGTGGGCGCCGATCATCATCCTTGAGGCCCAAAAGAATGTCTAGAAGGATCCCCCTTGTAGGGTACCCCGTGCGTTTCAGCGATTGGTGCATGGCCTGGGCCGGCTGTGTCGGCGCGGCTGCCCAGGAGCGGTTCGGCCGCGAGCTGGCCGCCCTTGCCGGAAAAGAGGCGGGCTTCCTCGTCAACTCCGGCAAGGCCGCGTTCCTGCTTCTTCTGCGGGCGCTGCGGCTGATGAGTTCGCGCCAGGAGGTGTTGTTGCCCTGCTACACCGCGCCGGGCCTTGTCGTCGCCGTTCAAATGGCCGGCCTCAAGCCCGTATGCTGCGATATCTCGCTCGACGATTTTAACGCCGATGCCGACGATGCGCGGCGCAGGATCAATGACCGTACGCTGGCGGTCGTCGGTGTCCATATGTTCGGCATCCCTTGGGCAGCGGCGGCGACCCTGCGCGCACAGCTGCCTGAGAGTGTTTTTTTTATCGAAGACTGCGCCCAGGCTTTCGGGGCGACCTGGCGCAACGTGCCGGTGGGCTCTTTCGCAGACGCGTCATTTTATAGTTTTAACCGCGGAAAGAACCTGCCGGCCTACGAAGGCGGGTGCATCGTGACATCGCACGGCCGTCTCCTGGCTCTCTTGCGGGAACAGTTGGACGCACTCAAGGGGCCGCGGGTCCTGGACCGCTTTGACAGTATTTTGAAACTGGGAGGATTGTATTTGGCTTTCAAGCCCCGCGTGTATGGGATGCTTGCCCCGTGGATTGTCCGGTACAAAGAGACGCAGGTGCCGGTGGACATCGCCGTGTCGCGCACCACGTCTTTTCAGGCCGCTTTCGCCAGGCGTCTTTTGCTTTCGAGCGAGGCGGCCTTTTTGAGGCGGCGGCAAAACGCCGCGGCCCTGATGCAGGGCCTTTCCGGGGCAAAGGGGATCGCCTTGCCGCGATGGCCGTCGGACGCGCGGCCTGTCTTGAACCGCTTTCCGATCGTCGTCGAGGATGCCCGCCGCGTTGAGAAGATCATCGAAGGTCTCGGCAGCCGCGGCATAGAAGCGTCGCGGCTGTACGGCCGGCCGCTGCACCACATCTTCGATCTGGGCTACGCCGCGTCGGAGTTTCCGCAGGCTGTCTATTTTGCCGAGCGGCTGGTGACGTTGCCTGTGCATCCGTTGGTCGAGGAGCGCGATATCGACGTGATGATCAGCGCCGTCAAGGGAGCGCTGTGAGCGGCGTATGGCTTATGGCGTATAGCGTATGGTAAAACAGCACGACGTCCGAGGACCGAAGTCCGAGGTCCGAATTCCGATGCGGTCTTTCGGACTTCGGATTTCGGACATCGGTCTTCGTGTCGATCTATCCATGGTTGCCATAAGCCATATGCCATAAGCCATAAGCTGTCTGGTTTATGGGTGTTAAGGAGAAGGGATGATCCCGTTGCGAAATTCAAAACGCTTTTTGAGCAAGACCCTCAGGCAGCCGGGGTATGCGGTCCGGGTCGCCTTAAGGAGGCTCAGGGCGTATGCGGCTTATAAGCGCGGCGACGGCGTGAGCTCGCCGCCGGAGGCGATCACGTTTTTTTTGACGCGGCTGTGCAACCTGCGCTGTAGGATGTGCGGCCAGTGGGGCGATCAGGGGGTGACGAAGAAGGAGGGGGGCGACGGCCTGCGCAACGTCCTGTCCGCCGACGCTGTCTGCCGCGCGCTCGGTGAGGTCAGGGCCTTGCGGCCGAACATCACGCTTTTCGGCGGTGAACCCTTTTTACATCCGGAGATTCTACGGATCATGACGGCCGTGAAAGAAAGCGGCCTGCACGGCCTTGTCATCACGAACGGTACGCTCCTTGACCGGTTTGCGCGCGAGGTCGTCGAGATGGGCTGGGATGAGCTCAATATCTCGGTGGACGGCGACAAGGCGCTCCACGAAGAGATCCGCGGCCTACCGGGCGTCTTTGACAAGATCACGAGCGGCATCGGCATGGTGAACGCCGCCAAGAGAAAGATGCGGCGAAAGACCCCGCTCATCAACCTCCAGTGCACGATCAGCAAATATAATTATGAGCGCCTGGAAGTCCTCCTGGATGTCGCTCGTCAGGCCCAGGCAGACTCGCTTACTTTTCATCATCTGATCTTTCTGGGCAACAAAGTCCTTGAGGAACATAAGCGCGTGGACCAGATGCTGGGCTGTTCTTCCCGGGACTGGGAGGGTTTTGCCTTTGAGCCAGGGATAGATCCGAAGCGACTCTTTGAAAAGATGAGCGACGTCTTGAGCCGGCCGGCCCCGTTCAGCGTCGATTTTTATCCCAATCTATCTGAGCAAGGTCTCGCGGAGTACTACCTGCGTCCGGATTACATGCCTTCTGAATATGCGCCGCGCTGCGTCAGTCCGTGGGTTTGCGCTTATGTGTTTCCCGACGGCAGCATGCGGCCGTGCCTCAACTGTTCTTTCACGTTCGGCAACATAAACGAAACAGGATTCATGAAGGCCTGGAACAGCCCGGAGGCCCTGCGGTATCGACGGGAGTTGAAGAAGGAAGGGATCTTTCCGGCTTGTAGAAGGTGTACGGACTTATATAGATATTAGTTAGCGATGGTTAATAGCGGTTAATAACGGTTAAGAGCGGTTAACAACGGTTGCGGAAGATAATGCGAAAAGAACCCTATGAAGATCTCAAGTTTTATCAGAATATTTGTTTTATACGACGAACCATCTATAGAATAACGGAAAGGTTTCACAAAACACATCTGCGTTTGGTTGGTCAAATGAGAGATGCCGCCAGGAGCGCGAAACAAAATATCCGGGAAGGCTATAGGAAAGACTCGGTGGGCGAATTTGCTCATGGCATAAAGCAGCATGGGCTCCTTGCATGAACTTGAAGGAGATGTGGATGATTGTTCCGAGGATGGTTTGATAACAAAGGAAGAATATCTTAACCTCAAAGATTTATTCGGAAAAACCAGCTATCAAATGGACCGCTATTTAGATGCTTTGTATAAAATGAGTAAAGAAGGCAAATGGAAGTCCCGTTTCGTCAGCAACCGCTATTAACCGTTATTAACCGCTATTAACCGATGTTAACCGATATTGATCACAAGATCCGCATAGCGCATATCATCACCCGCATGGACAGGGGAGGGGCGCCGGACATTGTTCGGCTGCTGGCGGAAAAATGCGATCCCTTGCGGTTCGAGGTGACGCTGGTCTACGGCCTGACGCGGGAGCCGTCCGATGCGACACGCTGGCTGTTGGCAAGTCTTAAAGACAGGACGATCATGGTCCCGTCGCTGAGGCGTGCCCTCAATCCCTTTTTCGACGTTTGCGCGTTTTTTTCTCTTTATCGTATTTTGAAGAAAGGGCGTTTCGACCTTGTCCATACCCACACGGCCAAGGCCGGCGTGCTGGGCCGTATCACCGCGCGGCTGGCCGGCGTGCGTGCCGTCGTCCATTCGCCGCACGGACATGATTTCTACGGATATTTCGGGTCTTTTGGGAGTTTTTGGGTCGTATGGGTCGAGCGGTGGGCGTCCCGTTTCTGTGATTGCATCCACGTCTTGACTCAGCTCGAAAAAGGGGACATGGTCGTCCGCCGTATCTGTCCGGCTGAAAAGATCCGCGTGATTGCCAGTGGTGTCAGCGCGCCTGCCCAGGATGCAGCGTTGCGCGCGCCGTCGGAAACGTCCTGCGTTGGTTTTGTCGGACGGTTCGAGACGGTGAAGGGCCCGGAATATTTTATCGAGGCGGCGGCTGAGATTGCTGCAAAATTCCCGAGGGTGAGATTTCTCATGGCAGGGGACGGCTCTTTGCGCGCTGACCTGGAAAAGCAGGCCCGGCGGCTCGGCCTCGGGGACAAACTGACGTTTGCCGGCTGGGTCGAGGATGTCGACACGGCGCTGCGGCAGATCGACATCCTCGTTGTTGCGTCGCTCAATGAAGGGGTCGGCCGCGTGATCCTGGAAGCGGCGGCGCGCGGCATCCCGTCTGTCGCCACGCGCGTGGGCGGTATCCCCGAGGTGGTGCGCGACAATGAGACCGGCATCCTTGTCGCGTCCCGCGACGCCAAGGGATTGGCCGGCGCGGTCTTGCGCCTGCTTCAGGATACAGCGATGTATCGGAGATTGCAGGAAGCAGGTATGCGCCTGGTCAGGGAGGAGTACAGCGAAGGCAAAATGATCGCTGAATTCACACATTTATACAACGAGCTAAAATATGAGGCATAAGTCAGCATTTATTCATATTTGTTTTTTCACTGTGATCTTCCTGTTTCCGGCAATCCCCTTCGCAGAAGAGCCGGACGGGTTCATGTACCGCTGGATACCGGTAGGCCTTCAGACAAGCACAAAGGTCAGCGACGGATCCTTTGGCATGGCCGAGTTCGTTGACGCTGCCCATGAGGCAGGGCTTAACGTCTTGATCGTCACAGACCGCGATTCTATGCGCTGGGAGTATGGGCTATGGCCTTTGCGGCGTCTGCTCAAAAAGGTTGTCGAGATGCCATCGATCTCGACTTATGGAGTTAATAAGTACTTGCAAGACATAGAGTTTTATTCCAATAAATATCCAGATCTGATATTGATCCCAGGCACGGAGACAGCGCCTTTATATTATTGGAAGGGAAATCCGCTGACGCGCTCTTTGAAGATCTGTGACTGGCATAAGCATATTCTGGTCGTGGGTCTCACAGACCCCGAGGACTATAAACAGCTTCCCGTTGTGT
>Ga0315295_10002448_pt1 | contig 15752 bp, 23 predicted proteins | sample YL17G14_0_MG_FD_204453 | JGI IMG/M metagenome (GOLD analysis project Ga0315295, IMG submission 204453) | Sediment microbial communities from Yellowstone Lake, YNP, Wyoming, USA - YL17G14_0 | ecosystem: Environmental > Aquatic > Freshwater > Lake > Sediment | place: USA: Wyoming | collected...
GGCGGACAAGGCTTGGAGGCACTTCGACTCCCATTCCAGTCGCTCCTTCTCCTCACCCTCGGAGGCCAGGATCGTAGCCGCGACCGCAGCCCGGAACTTCTCGTCGGGAGAGAGGATCGCGATGCCGACCACACCCTTGTGAGCTTCCTGCATCGCGAAGCGCAGCTTCTCCTTCAGATCGCCCTTGAAGTCCTTGAGGTGCTCCTTGATCACAGACGCTTCGAGAATCAACACGTTCGACATCTTAGCCCTCCTTCAGATGAGTCAGATCCTCGATGGGTACGCCAGGGAAGTGATCCAGGCAGTAGGCCATTCCGTTTCCCTGAGCCACGTCCATAGTCACCGAGGTATCACCCTTGAACGGGTAGCAGCCCTCGGGGAGACCGACGTGCAGGATCACCTTGTCCGTTCCAGAGCGAACGATGGTGATGCGCTTGACTTCCAGGTAGACAGGCATCCTACTCCTCCATGGCCTCGATGGCTGCGTCCAGCTTGCTGCGCATCACGTCCTCGCGCGCTACGGCCTCGTCCCACTTCTCCTCGTCCCGGACCTCCAGGACGTGCTTCCGCACCAAGTCGGTCAGGACGAGAGGGTCCAGAGCGTCCAGCTCCCACGACTCGTCGCCATGCCGGGTGATGTACGAGGCAGCACGAGAGTCGGACAACTTCGCCGGGTTCGGCGGGGGCTCGTACTCCTCGATCTGCGGCCAGGTCAGCGCGAGCCGAACCACCTCCAGCTCGTGAGTGCATTGACTGGTTTTCGCGAACTGCCGAAGGCGATCCTCGACGTCCCTGTCCATGTCGAGGCCGCTCGGATCGTGGTCGCCGAAGTAGAGCACCAGGACGTGCTGACCACCGCCCCTCTCCAGGCTTCCACGCAGGATCTTACCGAGGGCCTTGCCCCGCTGGTACATCAGGGATGAGGAGGCGTACCCACGGTTCGCGGTGTACGGGATGTCCAGCTCGCGGCACACGGGCTCCAGGATGCTAGAAACAGCATCCTTCTCCGCGATCACCTCGACCCGCGTCGGCTGGTTTTCCCACTTGTCGATTGCGAACTGTCTGGCGGCGACCCGGACGATCTCGGCCGGGCTGTCCCAGTGCGACGGGGTCACGGTCTCGCGGACGCGGTCGATGATGCGGTCCCAGTCGATCAGGCCGGCGAGCCGAGCATCGCTCACGATGTTGCCGATGCGCTTGTAGCTCTGGTCGGTGTTGGGGATGTACCCCCGGGCGACGAGCCTGTAGTAGAGACCTCGGAGGGACAGGTCGATGCCCTGGGCGGCGAACTCGTTCAGGATCTCGTTGCACCGCTCGATGATCTCAAGAGCATCCCTCTTGAAATCCTTGCCTGTGATGAAAGCCTCACGCACCGTTCACCTCCACAGCCAATCTAACCATCACTTGCGAAGTGTCAAGACCACCATCTCCGCGAGCTTCTTGTGCCCCTTGTAGTTGAGGTGCAGACCGTCCCCGGCGTCGTACTCCTTGAGCAGGGTGTCTTCCTGATCGGACAGGTACCGAGTGTCGACCATGCGGATGTAGCCCTCCCAGCGCGACTCCATCATCGAGTTGAGCAGGTACGAGCAGGCAGAACCATGCCACGACTTCGGCTCCCCGAACCATCCGTGGTGCTTCACTACGACGGGCGTCGAGTCTGAGAACTCGATCTTCCGCACCAGACGTTCAAGCCTATTGAAGACGATGTAGGGATCCGAATTCGCATCCGCGCAGTCGTTGAGCCCCGCGTACAGCACCACGTAGGTGGGCTTCTTCGCGAGCGCCTTGTCGACCAGCTTATGGATTCGCTTGATCCGCGCCCCTTGCACTGCGTACCGGTACAGTGGCGTGTGCAGGGCCTTGGCCGCGATCTCAGGGTAGTACCCGGCCGTGATGCTGTCCCCCACGAAGACCACCGTGTCGGTGGGCTGGAACAGCGCGAGCGCGAGGATGAGAAGGAGTGTGTTCATTTCGACCACCTGTACTTTTCTTCTCCAGGGTTGCGAGCGAACAGATTCTCTCGGGTTGTCCCCAGCTCTTCACAGATCTTCTGAATGGTGCGGTCTCTTAGAGGCTTGTCCTTGAAACCACCCTGGCGAAAGATCCCTGTGTGGTAGATGGTCGAGATGAGCTTCTGACCGTCCTCGGTCTCGTAGAGCCTCAAGCTCATGATCTCGCGGATACCCTCGGAACTCTCTTCCTCGGAGAGGTAGATCCGGTACGTGCTGCCGTCACCGTGAGCGAAGCTCTCCGGAGCGTTTGCATGGTGGTCTTGGATGGCGTCCGTAACAGAGCCCTCGGACTCGATCCACTCGGAGACCACCGGCTTGAGGACTCGGAACTTCATCCTCCGTTCACCCATGCGGTCTCTTCCTCTTTTTCGGCCGCTCTCGGCTGCCTAAGCAGCTCGACGTCCTCGTTCTCGAAGATGCCCATGATGCTGTTGCCGTCCTCGTCCTTCCAGTCGTTGTGCTTCACGTTGAACGAGATCTCGGGAGCGGCCGGGTCGGGGTGGATCTCGATCACCTTGGAGTAACCCCCAGGATACGAACCCATCCGAGGCGTCACGACGGTCCGGCCGATGAGGCGCTTCCCCATGTTCTTAACAAGTGCCTTCGCGAGAGTCATGGCTCTTCTTCCTTCTCAGGAGCCCCAAGCCCCCGGGTGACGTGGATGTTCTTCGAGTCTCTCACCCCGGCAGTAACGTGCTCTGTCCCGGTCCACTTCCTGTCCGGGGGCTTCTCTTCCGTCAGGTTCGGCTCCACCACCTTGACCATCTCGTCCGCGACCGTCGAGTACGAGAGGGCCAATGCCGTCGTTGGGGCGTCCGCAGGGTTCGCAGCCTCCTGGTCCTTCAGCTCTTCGAGCCTCGTGTGGAGCCCCACGACGATGCCGTAGCAGTATTCGGACTTGGCCTTGGTGCGGTACTCCTCCCAGGTACGGAACCGCAGCTGCATGAGCTTGGAGACGTTCCACACGAAGTCCTTGACCTTGTACTTCTTGGAGAGAATTCGGATCTGGTTGAGGACCGACTCGAAGGCGTACGAGGAGGCCTCAGTGGCGATAGCGACCCCACAGAAGATGACCACACCTTTCTGGGCCTTCAGAGCGGGAATATACAGGGCCTTGCATGAAAAGTATTCCGCGATGATGACCGCCAGAGACAACACCCACTGCGCCGGCTTCCTCATCGCCAACTCGACCGTCGTTGCACCGCCCTCGGAGGGGCCACCCTTGCGTAGGGTGGTGCCCTCCAGCTCCGACTCTTCGATCCCGTGCTGGAGCATCAGTCTGCGCGCTGTCTCCAGAGCGAGCTGTGCTTCATGGTCTACGGAAGCTGGGTCGTCTGCATCGATCACGGCCCTCTCGGCTCTGTTGAACAAGAGCCGAATCTTCTCGATCAGGGCTTTGCGGCGGTCGGTGCTCACTTCTTCTTCCTGGAGGCCTTGTGCAGCTCGGCGTACCACTTGATCCACATCGCCTTGTCATCCTCAATGGAGAGCTGGAAGTAGTCGTCATACCGCTTCTTCAGCTTCTTCACCTCCCAGCCACGCACGACAAATCCCCAGATGAAGCCGCCTCCGAAGAGGACGATGAAAGCACCACAGATCACCCATAGGATATTCATGAATTCAGTTCCCGCTCACGACCCTCATCGAGCTTGCGAACGGCGTCTCGCATGATCTCGTCGCTCTCACTTTTTGTCAGAGACTTCCAAATGGCATTGATCCTCTTCGTAATCTTGCTCTTCGCTGCTTTGAAGTTCCCCGCGCCCCGTGCGTACAGCCGGGATCGCAGACGCTCCAGTTTGGTGATTTCACGCAGAGCGCGTGCAGCATTTGTGCTCAATGGCATCTACTTCTTCTCCTCGGTCCCGTAGCTCTTCTTGAACACCTTGGTACGCATGTCTTCCTGGAACTTCCACCAGAGGTCTCTGCACCTGAGGAAGTATTCCGTCTGAAGACGCCCGAACTCCTTCGCTGCCGCCTCCAGGTGAGGATCGAAAGTAGGGTCCTCCTCGATCTTCTGCAAGAGCGTCTTGATCTGCTCCTTGGCTTCCTCAACCTGGGTCTTCGGCTCGTCCATCTACTTCACCAGCTTCCCCATCGCCGCGTTGAGCGCCTGCATCTTAGCTGTGTCTCCTCCGTGGTCGGGATGGTACTTCTGCGCCAGCGCGCGGTAGGCCGCCTTCACGACCTCGGTCGGTGCTCCTGGAACCAGGTACAGCGTGGCCCAAGGTCCCGCAGGGGCGTTCTCCACGAAGTTCACTGCACCCTTGCAGCGCTCCTTCTTGTGCAGCACCACCCAGCTACCACCCTCGCCATCCTTCCAGAGCAGGATCTCCTCGCCCAGCATGATCCGGCCCATGCACTCGTTGCACCGGGTCTCGTACTTCGAAGCCATGATCAGGATGCGGTGGTGGGTGCAGACCTTCCATCCAGCCCGACGTGCTGCACCCCCTGGCTCCAGGTTCTCCCCGCAGAGTGGGCACACCTCAGCCATTGGAGATCTTCGTCCTGTACAGGTCCGCCGTCAGAGCAGGGTGATCAGCTAGAGGACGAATGATGCAGGTGCTCACCAGAGAGTTATTCCCAAGGATCAGACGCCCTTCGATGGTCAGCTTGTACGCTGTAGGCCTGCCCATCAGAGCATGGAGAGCCACACCCACACGAGTCCCCCAGAACCAGCTCCGAAGACGCTGTCTCCATGTCCGGCCGCAGGGGTTCTTCTGTGTAATTTCCGTGCTCATGGGTTCCTCATAAACGGCTTGAGCATGTCCTCTGCCGACTTCGCGTTCGAGATCAGCACATTGGCAAGCGCTCGGGCCTGGTTAGGGGAGAAGACGATGTGCCCGACACCGTTGCGGTCCTTGTCGAGATTGAGCACGACCTCACCGTCGGTGTTCACTCCGACTTCCAAGTAGCCCTCTATCTTGTCTGCCATGATTGCTCCTTGTGCTCTCTGAACTATAGCCAGCCACAATAAGAAGTCAAGAGGTCTTTCGACGATCCTTGAGCCGCTCCTGCGGCTTCAACTTCTGGACCAATTCTGAGGGGTCTGGAAGCTCCGCCACGCGGCGCTTGTTGCCGCAGGGCAGGCACACCGGGGTCGAGGTCTTCTCGTGCCAGTAGCGTGTTGGGGCCCCGCAGAAGAAGCACCGGCCGCAGATCCAGGAGTCCTCGCCACCCTTCTTCGGGGAGAGCTGTTCCTTGAGGTGGATCACCGGCTACTCGTGCGCAACCTCTTGCGTCTCGGACACCGGCAGCGTGGGCATGGTGCCCTCCTCGACGGGGTACTCCTCCTCGTCGAGAACGGGCTCCTCGGACAGCGGCTCCAGCGGGATGCCCTCGGAGGTGAGGCGGGCGTGCAGCTTCGCGGACTCTCTCCGGTACTCCACCGCCATCGCCGTAGCCAGCTTGACCTTGCTCCGCTTCCTCTCCACGTCGAGCTTGAGGTTCCCGATGTCCTCCTTCAGGCTCTCGATGACCTTGTTGGCGACCACGAGCTTGCTCTTCGCCTCGCAGGTCTCCTTCACCGCCAGGTTGCGGATGTCTTCGACTTCGCGAAAGATCTTGTCGTGAGCCTTGATCACCTCGTCCCGGTCGGACACGATGGACTTCGCCGCCGCCAGCTCGGTCTCGGCCTTCTTCAAGAGGTTGAGAGTGATCGCGTGCAGATCTTTCTCTGCCTCCAGCTGCTTCAGCGGCACCACCTCCGCGACATCCCCCAGGGTAGCCTTGGGCGAGCCCTCGGACTTGGCAGCGATCACCTTCTCTTCGGCCTTCTCGGTCTTCCCCGTCTTCTCGTTCATCAGGTCCCTCCAGAGGTATGTTGTGGCTATAGCAAGCCAGGCTCTTAACTATATAGATGCCGGGAAGAAAGTCAAGGGCAAATCAACGAGCGTCGTGCAGATGGATGATGGTGGGGCTGGTCTTGTCCTGGAACAGAGCGCCTGCGCAGTAGAACTGCGTGATGGCTCTCTCCTCGGGCTCCTTCATCGGGTAGTGGGATCGCTTCTCTTTGTGTTCGTGACCCATGAGCACGTAGTCCGCCTGGCCGAGCACCGTGTCGAAGAACTTCTTGGCGTCCTGGAGACGGCAGAACCACTCCGCGTAGAAGGGAGTGTGGTGCATGATGACGATGCTGACCATCCGGCTCTTGTACGTCCGCGCGAGGAACTTCTTCAGCTCGCGCCTCTGCCAGAACCCGACCCTGCCCTGGGAGAAGTCGACGATGCTTCCATGAACCATACAAGTGTCCAGTGCCAGGATCTGCCCGACCACGAACCCGTCGACCTTCAGCTCGGTGAGGTCGTGGACCTCCAGATCCTCGCAGAGCCGGTACCAACGTCCTGCGGCCTTGGGGTCGTAGAAGCTCCCGAGAAGCCCCAGATCGTGGTTCCCCGGGCACATGACGATGCGCCCCTTGAACGGCAGGAGCATCTCCAAGGCCTGTGCGTACTGGCACTCCAAGCCGTCGTCGGTGATGTCGCCCGTGACGATGAGCTTATCGGTCGAGCCGACGAGCTTTAGAGCCCCGTGCAGCTTTTCGCGGACCGCCTTGTTCTCCCTCGGAAGGGCTTTGATGTGCAGATCGCTGACGTGTATGAGACGCATTGAGCACCTCCTTGCTCGGAAGAATATCCTCCGGATCGCCGTCGCCCATCGTAACATACTCATGGGACCCATCCGTCTCTTTCTCGACGGATTTGATCCTGTGGAAGGCCCTTCGTACCTTGGGCAACGCCGCCTTCAAAAGCTCCATCGCTGCGGTAAGGCTACCCACAGGACCCGGCTCATGGAGATCGTTCATCCGGTCCCTGGCAGCCCCCAGAATGAGGTCGTACGTTTCCATGTTCGTGATGCAGTTCTTCAGGCCCTTGAGGACCGCGGTACGGACCTCACGGTTGGTCGCAGGGGTGTGCTGGTTCTTGCGGTACATCGGCAGCTAGGGCTCGGTGACCTCTTCGAAGTCCTCTCCCAACATGTCCGTCTGGCTGGCGAGCCACGGAACGAGATCGCCCTGGGCGGTCTTCATGAAGATGTACGGCAGGGTCATCTTCGAGTTCACGTCCGGCTTCTGGAGGGCGATCCACAAACCCTTTCCGTTCCAGCCGGCCCTGCGGAACTTCTTCCCCGGGAACGCCTTCAGCTCGCGGACGACCGTGGCGAAGTCGACGGGCGTGGGGGAGTCATCCCCCGTCCAGTTGAGCTGCTCGCAGTTCACGGTGCCGACCCCCTCGGAGGTCTTCGTGGCATCCGCGAGCGCGAGGTTCGGAACGCCGAACTCGACGCGGCCGGGGCCGGGGGGATCGAACAGCCGGAAGACCGACCCCCTCTTGATGGCCTCGAACTCCGCCGGCTCCCACTTGCCCGTCTGGGTGTTCAGGATGTCGCACTGACGCTGATTCTTCTCCATGGTCTACCTCGTGTCCTTCTTCCCTCTCCTCAGAGGGGTGATGTCGTAACGCTCTTCCCAGAGCTTCCCTGTGCCCCTACAAGGCGTACAGTGCGTGGTGTTATCCCAAGTAGAGGGCTCGTGCTTCTGCCCCGTGCCGTGGCACTTGCGACACGCAGGATCCCCACCCTTGCACTCGCAGTCCTCAGGGTAGTAGTGAATGATGCGCTCCACGATACCACCCCCCTTGCAGTAGTTGCACTCGAACGAGTCCCACCCGAGCTGCTTCAGCTCCTTCTCGTGGCAAGGACACGGGCGGAACTTCTCGGGGATCTGCGAGCAGGTGCAGCCGTTCGTCTGGTCGACACGGTCCGTGACCATCTCCACGGATCCGCAGACCTTGCAGATGAGGTGGTACCCCTCTTCGTAGCTGTCCAGGCGGTCGACCCAGTGGCCGTTCGCGCAGTAGTAGACGACGTAGCCTTCGTAGCTCATGCAAGGTCCTTTCGCGGCGCACCGCAGTTGGTGCACTTCTCTTCCCACCGCACGATTTTGCTACAATACTCGCACCGCACCCCACCCAGAGCTGCAATGAACTCAGAGCTGGTCATGCCCATCTTCCGAAGAACACCAGCGGGACCGGTAGCTGAGGTCTTAGGCTTCGGAGGAGCTTTTTGAGATACGCACCCCATGACCACCTCAGCCTTTTTTATTTTTCAAATCTTCAGCTACACCGGACAAGTCCTCCACAGCGGATGCGATATTTGCGACTTCATCCGCGATTCCACCCAAAAGCTCTCGCTGATTACCCTGGGAGATCGCGTCACCAATACGATCCCCTGCATCCTTCACCTCTGCGGACAATACTAATATCGCTTCAGCTATGTTGGAAGGAAGAGATTCTCTGCGAAAAGCAAAGTCCTCGCTTACCATAAAACAGTTTCCAAGAGTCTCACACAACCGGTCCATATCTTCCTTAGTGGTCATACCAGCCTCCTTCTTTCCCCAGGATCCTAGTGCGGCAGCTCGGCCGCGTCCACCATCATGTCGCCGTCATTGTAGTACAGAACCAGCTGCTCAGCGCCTTCGTTCGTGGTGGGGTAGGCCTCGAACATCTCATCCCACACGTCCGGCTTCTCGACCGCTTTGATGATCGCCCGAACCTTGTGCTCTTCCGAGATGAAGTGGAACTTCACTTTCGCTCCGCTCCCAAAGGCCCACACCACCACGACGAAGTTCTTCACGTTGTCCTCCTACTCGGGCTTCCGAGCCTTCTTGCCGGCGGCCTCCTCGGGCTTCTCGGACCTGCCGAGCCCCTTGCCGATCCTCTCGATGAGGCTGTCGATGCCCAGCCCGCCGAACCTGGACTTGAGCAGCTCGACGACGTCCTTGTCCTCGAACATCGCCAGCGGGCCGAGCGCCGTCGCCAGCGTCCCCGCCGTGTTGCTCTCCGCCAGCATCCTGAGGGTCGCGATGAGCTGCGGATCCACGGCCTCGCCGAGGACCTTCGCCTTCTCGGCCTCGGCCACGAGCAGCTTGATCTGGAGGTCGATCTCCTGGGTCCTCGCCCCGATGCGGAACTCGAAGTTCTCCTCCTCCTTGGTGAGGTTGCTGGTGAACTCGGCCTTGTCGATGACGATGCCCTTCTCGACCTCCACCAGCTTGCTCTCCAGGTGAGCCAGAGCTTTGGTGTGCTCGATGGCCTCCATCTCCTGGGCCCTCTTGAGCGCGTCGATGGCGAAGCCCTCCCGGGTCTTCGCCAGCGTATCGCGGATCTTCGCCGCGGTCGCTTCACCCTCGGCCTTGGTCTCCTCTTCGTTCAGGCTGAGCGCCGTCAGCTCCTCGGTCCTCAGGACGCGGGCCTTGGCCTCCTCGATCTCCAGGGCATCGATGAGGGCCTTGCGCGCCCTGGCGTCGAGCTTGGCGGCCAGGGACTGGTCGGCCAGCTGGACCTTGTGCACCTCGACGTCGTACACCTTCATGGAGTTCTCGGAGAAGTAGAGCCCCTTGCGCTCGCCGTTCTCGACCTTCGCCCCCAGGATGATGTCCCGGATGATGTTGATGGCGTTGCCGTAGAAGTCCCGGATCGAGATCGCCTGGACGGCGTTCTTCAGCCGGCTCCGGGCGTGGTCGCAGAGGAACTTCACGTAGTTCTCCACGTCGAACCACTTCGCCTTCTGCTCGCCGTCGAAGTCCACCCGGTAGGACAGCTTGATGTGGACCGGGCACATGTCCTTGGTCTCGACAGCGATGACGTCGGAGACGATGTTGTTCTTGGCCCGCAGGTAGACCGTCTCGATGAGCTTGTCGGACGTCTTCGGCGTCCCCGTGGACAGGCTCAGCGGCTCCAGGGTCTCGTCGTAGTCGAGCAGCAGGGTCGTCGGACCCTCGACCACGCGGCGGGTACCGTCCTTCTTGACGACCATGACGGCGTACCCGTTCCACACGTTGACGGTGACCACCCCGTCGTACTTGCTGTCGAGGGTCAAGGTGCGCGGCGCGTTGTAGCGGGTGGCCCGGTCGAACTCGTCGCCACCGATGCCCTCCGCCACGTTGCCGAAGCCCTCCGGGGCCACAGCCATGTCGAGGAGCATGGAAGAAGAGAAGACCGCACTGGCTGTCGCTGCCGCCATGTTGACCGAGGAGCCGCCCTTGTCGAAGCCCCGGGAGGTCATCTGACGGCGGACGGCCGAGTCCTCCACATAGGTCTGGGAGTTGTCACTGATCAGATTCATCAGCTCCGCGTTGAACTGCGCGGCGACCGAGTTGCCGGGGTAGTACAGCTGGACCTGCTTCTGGGAGAGGATCCTCCGCACGATGACCTCGGTGCGGGGGTCGGGCAGCATCATCTTCGGCCCCTTGGTGGTCTCGATCTTGCCACCCATGCGGTCGAGAACGTACCGCCCCTCGCCCTCGGGGATGATGACGGCGTGGTGCCGGTCCTTGCCGTCGTACCGGATGACGGCATGCTCCGGCCTCGGGAAGTAGATCTTCTGCTCCTTGCCGGTGATGAACAGCTCGTCGCCCTCGCTGTACTTCTTCCCGCCCTCCTCGTAGGCCTTGATGACCTTGATGTAGAGGCCGGAGATCTCGTTCAGCTCGATGGCCCGGAACTTCTTCGCGGCCACGCCCTTGGCGGTCTTGTCCTCCACGAACCACTGCGTGGGCTTCGGAAATACCACCGCCGGCCCGCGGACGTACTCCTTGTTCCCGTCCTCGTCCTGGAGGATGCAGTATTGGAGCTGCTCCAGGGTGATCGCGCTCTGGACGAAGTCGGCCGAGCCCGACGTGGTGTTGCCCATCTGGGCGACCTCCACGCCGTCTGGCGGGATGTAGAAGTGGACCTTGGTCCCCTTGACGATGAAGAGCTGGCCGATGGGCAGTGCGGTGGCGAGGCTTGAGGTCGGATCGGGCGCGTCCTTGCTCTCGTTCCCGGACTTCGCGGGCTTCTCGATCTTGTCGAGGCCGTCATAGATGGACAGATCCGACGGGCGGTTCTTCAAGGCCTTGACGAAGAGGTCCGTGTCGTAGACGCGGACCACGAGGTACTGGTTGGACCTCAGGGTGTGGCCCTTGATCACCTTCACCATCTGGCCCGGCCAGAGCGCGAAGGAGTCGGGACCGGAGATGTTGACCTTGCGGCCGATGTCGAGCCCGGCGACGGTGAGATCGTTGATCCCCTTCTCCGGATGCTTCTGCTTGGTGGCCGGGTTCTTGATGTGGCAGTACCAGCCCTCCGGGATCACGACGAACCGCTGGATGGCGGCGCTGCTGCCGGCGGGCATGAAGCGCTTCTTCTCGTTGTCCCACACCACGAGCTGATCCGTGTTGGACAAGCTGTGCTTGTAGGGCCCTACCACGACGCTGACGATGCCCTTCGTCTTGTCGAGGTAGAAGGTGAACTCGTTGGGAGCCAGGACCAGCTCGGCTTCTCGGACGGGGACTTGCTCGGTCATCTTTTTTCTCCTGTTTTGATAGTGGACTGGTTCACACCCTCGGGCAGAGTCTATACACTATAAACTGATTGTCAAGAGGGAAAAACTCTCGGTAGTCTACGCGGTCGGGGTGAAAGGATTCGAACCTTCGATCTCTTGCGCCCAGGGCAAGCGCGGTAGCCAGGCTCCGCCACACCCCGAAGAAAAACGGCCAACCAGCCCTACACGGCATACCCAGGTCACATCCGTTCACTCTGGACCCAGAGCCCCTCTTCCACGGGTTCCCGGAAACCGGTCACCCTGTGCAGTGAGACGGAACTGCACAACCTCACCCCTCGGACTGGTCGGCCTGGGGGAGGGGCCCAGATCTGCGCTGGACAGGCCCTACTACCGGCTTTCGCCTTGCCCTTCGGCCGGCCGCCGTCTTGTCCCTCCCGGGAACATGTTGCTGCCAACAACATTTGGAGACGATGGGAATCGAACCCATGTCCAGTAGAGTCGAGCGTTCACTTCGTTACGTGTGTGGTCGCGCTGAAGGTCTCAGAGAGTGCCGCACGACTGCACTCCCAGGGTCCAGGCTGCTTCTCGGTGCGACCTGTCAAACCGTGGGTTGCTCGTCTCGAATTGCGCCAGCCGTGCGAGTTACGAGCACCTCGCACGTCCGACGTTCCCTAAGCGGCCCTCTGGAGGGAGGGTACCGCCATCTTCGGAAAGGGGATGACATCTGCATCGGCATTTGTCTGTTGAAAGTCGTTTTAAACCGCTGGCTTACAAGCGGTACACGCAGTGAGCACCGTCACATCCGCTGTCGAAACCATTACGTCCCCATGATAGACTACCGAGTTGTCAATGAGCGGAGCAGCTACCTATATAGGGCTGGATGAGCAGGATGTCAAGAGGGTGCAGACCTGAAACTAGCTCAGTCTTTCAAGAAGACCAGTGATCGTCGCTCGCAGGTCTCTCAGATCGGCATTAAAATCGTCTAAGCGTAGGTAGAACGGTATCATGGGTTCATCACCCCCTATCCGCTCCTCCAGGAAGTGCTCGACTCCCATGGTCGCCTCATAGATCGTCGACACTTCGTCACTCGGCATCTCCGAAGGAAGTAGCTGGAGCGCCCTCTCCAGAGCCTCCTTGTAGAGCGCCGCTTGCTGAGCGTCGTTTTCTCCGAATGCACTGAACGGAATATGCGGGGTATCCTGCGCCTTGACCGTCTTCGCGATCCTCGCCAGCCCCTCGTCCGAAACGCCTCTGTGCATCTTCATGATCAGACCCCATCCTCTTCTTCGTTGTCGAATTCGTAGCTCTCCATGATGAAGTTTTTCAAGCGGTCCGTTTCATCGACCGAAACGTACCCCTCCATGTAGGGCATCTTCAGCCCGTGGTCCGGATGGCTATCGCTCCAGCGAACGCCGGTACCCATCACCTGCATCGCCAGGTAGTGACCGAAGTCACTGCGGTCGAAGTAGTCGTCTTCGCTCTGTCCCGGGGGTAGGAAGGTAGCAAGATCGATCCCGTTCGCCTGCTCGATGGCGTCGTACATCTTCTGAGCCACCTGGTAGGCTTCGGGCTCTGTCGGCGGGGCGAGGTCCATCAGCTCAGCTCCTTGGAAATTGGGAACTTCGATGTCAGCCGCGGCACCTGCCTCTTGGAGGAACTTGCGGTCGTAGTCTTGGAAGAGATTCTCCCACTCGTTCGCCCAGCTGCTCACGAAGACCGCTCGGGCCATTGCGTCCAGGATCTCGTTTCCGGTACCGGCAGACTGCGCCTTGAAGACTCTCGCGATCCTCTCCAGACCCTCGTCCGAAACTCCCTTGTACATCCCTGCCTCCCGTGCGCCAGCTCTCTGCTTCGGCTGGGTGTAGTCCTCGGCCCCGTGAGCGAGCGCCAGCTCCGCGCCGGCCTGGTCGACCGGGTAGGCATACCCGTCGAGAGGCACGAGCGCGAGCCCGCCGCGGTACTTCACCAGGCGGGCGTCCTCGTTCTCCGCCATTCGAATGATGGCGTCGTCCTGGGTGCTCATCTGAGACTCGACTTGACGACTTCCCCGCCCTGTGGCACTACTGGACCAGATGCCAGCGGGACGGCTTCGAGATCCCGACCAGTCGAACTTCTCCAACCTCTTCTGAACCGCAGAGCGGGGGGCTCCCTTCGTTCGGAAGGGGCCCCAGACATAATCATTCCAATTGAATTTTTCTAAGCCTTGCTGCTCCGGCGTGGGGGACATCTCCTCCATCTCGTCGGGGTTCAGCTCCTCCTCGTCCGAGGGGAGCTGTGGAGCTGCCTGGGCTCTGCGTCGAGCACCCCTTCCGGACATCTCCTCCTCGGAGAAGCCCTCGAACCCGGGCGGAAGACGCGGTGCTGGAGTACCCAGGGGGAGCCTCTGTCGCAGAGGATCCGGGTTCTTCTCCCTGCCGTAGCCTTCGAAGCTGGCGGGTTCCTTGCTCGGCTCCTCTTCGGTCTCTTCGTACTCGTGCTCACCGGTATCTTCGTTCACCCAGTGACCATTGCCCATGTCGACCCACTGCGCCCTGCGCCGGCCACCCTTGAAGGGGAGCGAGGTCTGCCGCGGATCGACGGGGTTGGGCCCCGTAGCGAAGCCCTCCGCGAGAGGATCGGGCTCTTCGTAGTCCTCGTCACCCGGCTCGGGTGGAGGCATCTGCGGGACGATGACCTCCTCGATCCACTCGTCGATGATGCTGTCATCCGGGTAGTACCCGTGATCATCGTCGGACTGCATGTCGTTGGGGTCATTGTCCTTCGCCCAGTCCATGAAGTTGGCCGCGGCGGTGTCCGAGTCCATCACCTCTTCCCAGTGCTCCTGGACACGCTCGTTGGGGTAGCTGTTCAGGCGGCTCGGAACGGCGTACTTGCAGTTCTCGACAGCAGCCTCGAACTCCATATCGCTGAGCCTGCTCTCGTCGAGGAGAGGGTAGTTCTCCAGCTGGAGCTGGATCTCGGCCCACGCCTTGAACGCCGGGGTGAGGGTACCGTCGGGCTCGTACACACGGATCGAGTAGCCGTCCACATGACCGACAGCCCAGTGCCCGTGGCTCTCCGCCACGACCTGGTCCTCGGGAAACTGGCCCATGATCTCCTCGATGGCCGCAGCGTTCGCCTGCTCGGTGAGCCCCGAGTCCCTGTTCGAGGTGTAGACGATGGTCCAGTTCTCCGGGTTCTCCTCGGGCTGGCTGCCCCACCCGAACGACTCGAACTTCTGCCAGTTGCCGACGAGCTTCTCAGCGAGATCCTGAGCGTACTCGTCCTCCATCAAGGCAGTCTTCTTCAGAACGCTCCCAGCGATCCTGCCGTACCCATCGTCCACAATGCCCTTGCGCATCAGAGTATCCCTCTCTCACGAGCCTCTTCGAGGACCCGTTCCCCGAGGTCCCTCGGGTACAGCTCACCAATGTTGAGCACCACGTCGACCGTGTCGTACCCGGCCTCGACCATGTCCTGGATCGAGGTCATGATGTCGACGTAGCCCTCTTGTCCGATCCTCAAGCCGGCCGTCTCCGTCTTCTTGCCCTCGCCGGTCGAGATGCTCTTCGCGTACCCGGACGGCAGGTTCATGTGCTCCGCGGCGGTCTTCTTGAACGAGACCTTCCGGCCCGCGGCATCTATCGCGAGATCACCAGAGACCTGGTGTCCGTTGAAGCACAGATCCCCGTGACCCTTCATCAAGGAGTCCACTGTGTGGGTCACCCTGCTGGAGCAGCGGCAGCGGTTCACAATCGTCGCACCGCACACCTTGCAGAAACCATACCCGAGGTCCTTGCCGGCGCGAGCCATCTCAGTGGTCTGCGCCTTCTCGCGCGCTGCGTCTTCCAGAAGCACCTGGAGGACATCCGGCCTCAAGGAGGACTGGATCTTTGTCTCGGTAGAGGGCGATGTGAGGGTGTACTCGGTGGACAGCTCGGTGTCATCGAGAGTCGTCACCCCCTGCGGGAGCTGTGAACCCTGTTGATCCGAAGGCATGACCACCTTCTGCGACTCCCCCGCGGGGTTGTTCAACACCACGAACTCGTCACCCTCGGGGGAGTAGATCGGCTGCCCTGGCTGGAGCTGAGAAGGATCCATGGTCGAGGAGTCGGTCTGGGAGCTGGGCGTGACGGTCTCCGTTGACAGATCTTGAGCGTACTTGCAAAGGGTTTCCTGGTATCGATTCATGTGCTTCCGCCTACCGCCGTACGGACGGGCCGTCTTTCGAGATGATTTCGCTGTCAGCTGCATGCCGTCCAGTGTACATCCAGAACGCTCGAAATTCTAAACCTACAGCTCTTCCGCTGATGAAGAGTCAACCGTTATCGTGAAGTCGGGATAATCGAACTTCAAAGACATCTCGGTACGAAGCTGCTCTCCTCTGTCTACGCTATCAGAGATGATCTCCGCCACCTCCGAGGCCCCAACATCGGAGTA
>Ga0315295_10002449_pt1 | contig 15750 bp, 14 predicted proteins | sample YL17G14_0_MG_FD_204453 | JGI IMG/M metagenome (GOLD analysis project Ga0315295, IMG submission 204453) | Sediment microbial communities from Yellowstone Lake, YNP, Wyoming, USA - YL17G14_0 | ecosystem: Environmental > Aquatic > Freshwater > Lake > Sediment | place: USA: Wyoming | collected...
GCAATGATTGTGTGAGGTCGTCCAATTCCATTCGGTGTGGAGGAACGAGCATGAATGCGCAAACCGTTGCAGAGTGGTTGGCCGCAGGGGAAGGCGAGCAGAGCGAGTTCAAAGAGAAATACTCCTCACGGGTGACCGAGAGCCTGGTGGCTTTGGCTAACACGGCGGGAGGTCACGTTCTGATCGGTGTCAACGACCGTGGTCGGGTGGTGGGACTGGCCGATCCGGCCCGGGTGGTGGAAAGTGTGATCAGCGCGTGCCGGGAAGCGGTCAGCCCGCCGCTCGCGCCGACTGTGGAAATCGTCCGCTTGCCGGAAGGCGACGTCGTCGTGGCGCAGATCGAGGCGACCGGGCGCATGCACGCCAAAGGCGGCGCGGTATTTTTGCGTCACGGACGACAGACGCGGCGGGCGTCCGGCGAGGAAATCCGGTTCTTGACGCTGCGCGAGACGCCGGAGGTGTACGAGACGCTGCCGTGCCCCGGCGCGACGTGGGAGGATATGGACGAGGCAGCCTTGCGCAAGTACCTGACCGTGCGCGCGCCGGGCGCATTGGAGCAACAAGGCTTGACCTTGACAGCGCTGGCGACTACGCTTCAATTTGCTACACAACGCGGGGGAGAAACGCTTCCGACAGTAGCGGGCATCGTGCTGTTTGGCCTGCACCCCTGGCGGCAGTTCAGTTGGCGCTTGACTGCGCTGCGCTTTAGCGGCACGGTCATCACCGATCCGATTGTGGACCGGTTAGACGCCGAGGGGCCGGCGTTGCGCGCTATCGAACAAGGCGAGATGTTTTTGCGGCGGAACCTGCGAGTGGCGCGCCTGTTGGTGGACAAAGGGACGCACTTCGAGGAGCAAGACGTGCCGGAATATCCGCTGGCGGCGGCGCACGAGGCCATCACCAACGCGGTGGCGCACCGGGACTATGACGCACCAGCGCAGGTGTTCGTGCGGCTGTACGACGACCGGTTAGAGATACAGAATCCGGGAGGATTGTTGCCGGGGTTGACGCTGGAAAAGGTATTGGCCGGAGGTTTATCGCGCCAGCGCAACCCGGTGATTGCAGAGGTGCTGCGGCAGATGGGCAAGATGACGACCGTGGGACGCGGGTTGGCGCTCATTCAGCAAGAGATGGAATCGCTGGGCTCGCCGCCGCCGGTGTTTGAAAGCGACGCACTGCACTTTCGGGTGACGCTACTTTCACGGCATCGGAAGATGTGAGGTGTAACCTGTGTCCCGCCGCAGACGTCCGCCCATCTCCGTGACGCTCGTCCTGCCGGCCGAGCGGCCGACGCGGGAAGAGATTGACGCCGTCCTGATGGCCACGGACGCCATCATCGGCCGGGCCGGGCGCAATGGCGTGACGCTGATCCTCCACGGATCGCGCAGCAAGAAGGTGCAGGAATGGGAGTGGGACCGGCTGCCCGAATATGGCCTGCTCAAGCACCTGACTGCCGACCAAATCGCCCGCAAGGTGGACTGGTGCATCCATCACCGGTGGCTGCACCTGGAGCACAACCGCGACGGCATCCCTTTGCTCTACCATACCGAAAAAGGCTGGGAACGAATCAAGCAGTTGTGGGTAGAACGGCTGCTGGGTTGGTTCGAGGACTGGCTGGGGGCAGGCCATCCCGAGCAGGTCTGGCCCCGGCTGGAGACGATCAACCGGGACATCAAGTTCTTATTGCTGGAGGCCATTGAAGCGCGGGAGCGGCGCGACCTGGCCCCGGTGCTACGTGCCTGGTTCCCCCACGAGATCCGGGCGGTGAGGACGGCGATCAACCACGCGCTGCAAACGCTGGGCTTCCCGGCCCTCCCGCATCCCGAGCGCGGGTCTGGGCAGCGGAGTTGACGCCTGGCCGCTGCCCCGGAGTGCCAAACTTGTTTGGGCCGCTCAGGTAGGGAGAAGAGCAATACAGTCGGCGATCAGCGTGGGCAAGTTGGGCGCAGTAAAACTGATACCTGGCACGGGCTGGCGGTTGTGCTTGATGTCAGGATGCTCGTGGTAATGGTGGGGGAAAGTGCTTGCCAGAGCAAGGTTCTCCGGATGAGGTTGTGAGTCGTACCAACGAACTGGTTCCTCGTCTCGGAGGAGCGCGTAGCGATAGTCGAGGAGCTCGCCGTCAGCAAAGTCAAGATATTCGAAGACACGGAGTTCCAGCCTGTTGCGAAACCAGATGCTCCCGCGGACCAAGCAGGTCGTCGGGCTGTTCGTGTAGAGATGAAGCGTCGAAGACTGGATCTCGGGATGCAGAGTAGGAAGGGAGTAGATGAACCGCTCGTATGCGTCGCGGGGCGGGAAAGCCATCAGGCCAGCTCCAGCACAGGTTCCTGGGGAGTCAATTCGATCGGTTCACTGCCGGCTTGTTGCCGCAACTGTTCGACGCGCTGGCGTGACAACCGTTCCAGTGCCGCCTCTCGCTTGAGCTTGAGCCTGTAGTGGCCGGCCCACTCGGCAAAGTCCTCGGCGTGAGAACCGTCGTCCAGGAGGCCCTGGGAGTAAAGTTCGTAGAAATGCGCAGAACTCATCCAGTAACGGCGCTCGAACTTGTGGAGTCCTTCCTCAGCCGCCCGCAGGTCATCTAAAATGTCACTAAGCGTGATAGTAGCCATTGCCCTTAACCTCTTATCTGGTCGCTGTGATAGATTATAACATACCTTGCACGAAGTGCAATCCGTTCAATCCGCTCCCCGCATCCGCTGACAGCCGCTCACCCACACGGATGTGGGGGTGGGGGGGTGGTACAATGAGAGTGCTGGAGGTAAGAGGCAGGAGAGATGTGGATCAGGACCTTGCCCGTGTACTCGAAACTGGCCGATGAGAGCGATGTGCCATCGGAGGTGGCTGAACGGCTGCCAGCAGGCTGGCGGCTTTCGCAGCACCAGGTCGAGACGTACAAAGCACTGACCGGCGGCGAGTACGACGTGGTGTTCAACACGGCGATGACGGGGGACGGCAAGAGTCTGGCGGCATATTTGCCGACACTGATGAGTGGACACCCTGTGCTCGCGATGTATCCCACCAACGAGCTGGCGCGCGACCAGGAAACGCAACTAGATGGTTCCAAGAAGCAGTGGCACTGCGAACAAGTGCGCGTAACGCCCATGTCGGCCGCCCACCTGGAGGCAATCGTCGCCACAGGCGTATACAGTCGCAAGGCCGACGTGATCCGGCACCTGGTGGGTAACAACGACGTGGTGCTGACGAATCCGGACATCTTTCACTACCTGGCGCAATTCTTCTACACGCGCAAGAGCGACGCGCCCGACATGCTGTTCAGCCGCAAAATCGTCGAACTGTTCGACCTGTTCGTGTTTGACGAGTTTCACATCTTCCAGACGCCGCAGGTGGTGGCAGTGTTGAATGCGCTGTTGCTGGTACGCGAAGTAGGTGGCGCAATCACTCCCAAACGTTTTCTGTTCCTGTCGGCCACGCCCGACCCGCTGTTGCAGGACTACCTGACGAAAGCAGGATTCCGTCCCAGGTTTATCCAGCCGGAAAGCGAGGGATGGTATCAGCACACGTTTGCGCCTGTGGATCGAGCCGCGTGGCGCCCCATCGTGCAGGCCACCGACATTCACTTTTGGAAAACGGGCGGAGACTATCGGGCCGAAGAGTGGGTGGCCGAGCACTGTCACTCTGAGCGCGTCTGTCATTCTGAGCGCGTCTGTCATTCTGAGCGCAGCGAAGAATCTCTCCTGCTGGGCTTTTTCCACCGCCACCGCCCCGGGGCAAAAGGCGCCATCATCGTCAACAGCGTCGCCACCGCGCACCACTTGTTTGCGCTGTTGAAGCCGGTGTTTGAAGCAGAAGGGCTGTGCGTTTCGCTCAATACCGGCTTCACCGGCGAAACGTTGAAGCGCGCCTCCCTGGAAGCCGATTTGCTGATCGGGACCTCGACGGTAGACGTGGGCGTAGACTTCCGCATCAACTTTCTGGCCTTTGAGAGCCGTGACGCCGGCACGTTCCTGCAACGCCTGGGCCGCCTGGGACGGCACACCGACGACGGGCGCGGCCACGCTTTCGAAGCCTTCGAGGCCCACGCGTTGGTGCCCAACTTTGTGAGCGAACGGCTGTTTGAAGGTAAGAGCAACGAACCCCCGTTGTTGCCCGATGCGGCAAACGTGACGCGGGCCGCATTAAGCCAGGCCATCCGTGATGCCTATCCGCAGCCCGTCTCGTTCCAGTCCTACGCCCGCCGGTGGGGCTGGGTACAATCGGCACACGTCTATTACAGGTTGAGCAACAAGACTATCAAGGACAGTTACGAAACGGCGCGGGCGCACTTGAAGCAAACCTACTGGGACGTACTGGGCATCAGCACCGGACGCGCTTTGAACGACTACCTGGAACTGATGAAAGGCGCCAGGCAAATCGCCGAAGAAGCGCAGAGTTTTCGCGGCGGTAGCCCGTTCGAGTGCGGCGTGATTGACCTGTCCGAGGCGGGCGCAGACAGCGTGAAACGCTACGGCCTCTTGACGTTGGCCGCCAATGCCAACCTGGATTGGCTGGAACCCGACGAGTTCAAAGGTCAAGTGGCAGAGCGTGGTGCAGCATTTTCACCCACCGCCATCGAGCAGATGGCCGGCTGGTTCCGCTTCCGGGGTTTTAACGATACGCGGCGCGCAGTGACGATCCTGCTCCGCGACGCGGTAGGCACGTGGGGCGCGGACGAATTGGGCGAGCCACGAGTGATCGAGGGCGTGGAACTGGACGTGGCCGGCGTGGACTGGCTGAACGAGCTCAACACGCACCTGCGGCGGCGCAAGTTCGTGGTGACGCTGTGTTTGATCCCGCCCAACGACCTGCGCTACCGCCTGTGTCTGCCGCCGATGTTTGAGTTGTTGACATTTGAGGCTCGTGATGGTACAACAGGGTGCATTGCCTTCGCCCGCGAGGCGTTGCTGCTCAGCGTGGCGTTGAAGGAGCGGCGCGTGACGTGCGGGGGTGGGGCAATGATTGTGTGAGTGGCCGATTACCCGATAGGAGAATGCTATGCGGTTTAACTTTGGGCCAATTGCTCGGACTGTTGTAGGCGGCAATCATTCTAATACTTTCAACTTGGCCGGGTTACCTTTGCACGAATCACTCGACGCCTTGATGGCTGCTACCAGTCGTGATGAGTTTGTGGCTTGGCTGTGGCATGACTTGTACAAGCCAGTGTTCTATTGGGTCACTTCTGGCTCAAAGTTTCTTTGGATTCATACGCCCGGTCTACCCCCTTTTGTGAATGGCGAAACGCAGCTTGCGAGAGTTACTGGGATTACTACTGGATTGGTGCGAGCACATCACGTTATCCCCAAGAGTTTGTCACCTGCTTTTGATCTTAAATCTGGTGAGCAAAGGTTGAGTTTCACGGAAGGGCCAATCATCGAAGATCAATTTGAGCAGACTGGACTGGGACGTTCTGCGTATTTTGTCCAACTTGTTTTCGCTGTTGAACCAACAATGACTACGGCAGTCGTGCGCGCTGTCATCGCGGATAGTTTCATAGAGGTTGTGGTGCAAGGTATAGCCAAGTCGCTTCACCGCGTCCTTGCAAGTAAGCATCCATCTTTCTCGCGTGTGCGGTTTGTGTTTGAAACGCGCGACAATATTGCATTTTCCACTCCACCGACTGAGACAGAAATCTGGCAAGAGGTTGGGCAACATTTTGGCATACGGCCTGTTGGGGGCGAATTGGCAATCAAACATCTTACCCCTGTCACGACAGCAGAGAGTTTCGATACTGAAGTGATCATAGATTTAAGCGGGCAAGCTTTGACACCAGAGCAAATGGGGGCAAATACGCTTGGCTTGGCCGAGTTGCTGATGGTTTACCAGGACAGTCGTACAGTGATTATGGCCGTGCCGCAGCCGGGAATTTATAAACCGGATGTAAAAACGATAGCTTCCAACGTGCTGCGATTGACCCGAGCCAAACTGGAAGCATTGGACATTTGTACAGTGAAGGATGGGGTTGATCTGCTAGAGGCAGCTTTCGAAGCGCAGGTTGAAATCCGTGAAGTGCCCGCGTCCCTCGGCATTCCACCAGACCCTAAAAATCCTCGCCCCATTCATCTGGTCGTACGCCGACCCATGGAACGCCTCGACGATGCAAGGAGCAATGGAAGGCAGTGCCGATTGTGCGCCTCTACTTTCAAGAGTAGCCTTCCCATTGCTGACATGACACGATCAGATTTCACGGATACCGAGTATATCGGGCTTACAGGTGATTTGTGCCCATTGTGCCGTATTTTCTGGTACAATACACACCAATATGCACAACACGAAAAGACTAGAGGCGCACAGGGTATGCGCAAATCGCTCCGTGGCTCTTTCGCTCTGATCTCCCCATCGTCGCGCGTTGATGTTCAGGATCACGGCTGCCAATTGGTTGAGCGTCCACCACTGGATGGAGGGGGAAGATTCGCTTCACCTGATCCAGCCAAACCGTTGTTCCAACGTGTTACCGTTACCCAGCAAGAATATGCTTTGTTCACTCAGATTTCGCGTCGCGTCATTGCGAGTCTGTGGCGGCAAGTTGAACCGACTGCACCTTTGCCTCTGCCATACTTGGGAAGTATCTTGCTCACACACCGCGAGGGCGGTTTGGTACGGCAGGTGCTTCCCGCTCTACGCGGCCTATTTAACCAGGTAACGTTGTTGGCGTACCCTTTCGAAGCAAGGGTGGTGCCCAGTGTTGAGTTAGCGTTGGAAGTAGTGCTCACAGACTTCAAACAGCACCACACCAAGTACACTTCTTTGAAGTCGCGCCCAATGACTTTGCCTGTGCATCCAGATAGCCGTTTCTTTGTTCTGGCCGACAATGCGATGCAAATCGAAATCAGCCACGACTGGTTTGAGGCTTATGATCGGGTTGCAACTTTGGTCAACCAGATGTCTTTTGGCCAACGCCAGGAGTGGATGAAACGTGTAACAGAAGGGACTGATCTGGCGACCGCGTTTTACGAAAGCACTCAGACACGTTTGAAGCAAAGGGACGATGACAGAGCATTCAATACAACAGCCGCTTTCTGGACAACGCAATTCGGAAATGACCCGGCCCAAGCCTGGACTGCTTATGAACAAATACTCGGTGACTTGCGTGAGATCTTCTCGCGCTATCCGATGATGACTGAAATGTTTCCTACGACGACCGAAAGAAAGGAGAGCAAAGATGATCGAGGTAACGCAACCGATACCGAAGAAGCCGATGGATCAAGTGTTGGCCGAGGCACTGGCCGCCGCCGACGCGCTGGCACTTCAAAGCGACCGTGCGCCCGCCGTCAAGCTAGCAGTTAAGGCGCTATTGGTGGTGCGTGGGGCGCTTCATCCCAAGCTTTTCACGAAGGGTGATTTCAACCCGTATCCTGCCATCACCAAGTACATCCGCGCCTCAAATAGAGAAACGCTGGCGGGGCTGGTCGACGATGCACTGCGCAATATATCGCCAGAGTTCGTCACACTGCAATCTCTGGGAGATGCAGCCGCCGCTTTGTACGTGGGTGGTGATGTGGAAGCCCAGGCGATCACGCTTCTCAAAGAGGAGACTATTCCTGCTGTGCTCCTGATGAAGTCACTTTATCAAAAAGCGCGCGGGACAGACGAAGCCGATCAGTCTCAAATGGAGGTTGAGCAATGACCATGTTAGTAGACGTTCGATTGACACTGGCTTATCTGACTGAGCAGCCAATCATCCACACCGAAGAGACGCTCGGTAACATCAGCAAGATCAAGAAGATGCGTGTGATGGTAGGGAGTAAGCCAATGCCGGTTCCGGCCCTGTCTGGCAATAGCTTCCGGGGGCAATTGCGCGATATTCTGGCCGACCGGATGTTTGAGGTTTTGAGCAACCACGGCCAACAACGTGTTACGTTAGATAATGCGATCTATGGCGCAGTTTATAGTGGTGGGACAATGGGAGGTAAATCCGAAGAGAAGTTGGCAAAGGAAATGAAACCACTCGCCGATGCTGTTCCAATGATACGGCTAATGGGCGCGGCCTTTGGCAATGTGATGCTTCCGTCCAAACTTGCGGTTACACACATCGTACCATGTGCCGAGGAAACACGAAGTATCCTGGCTTCAGCATTAAGCGAACTTGGCGATGGAATATTGTCTCCCGTAGCCGAGTGGCCCAAAGCCCGTGATCTGATATTCAACGACGGTCCGCTAACCCGCAAGGATGATCGTCGAGACCCGGCCCGCCAAAGATTCGTTGATCTTGGCCCTGTGCCAGAGGATGAACCTGCGCAACGCCAACAAATGATTTACTACGTTGAGTGCATTCCATCCGGCACGTGGCTACTGCATCAACTCTACAGCAAGTACCCCCTGGATGAGTTGGAGTTGGGCTGTTTGTTCGATGGACTGACTACGTGGCTAGGAGCGCCTACGCTAGGCGGGCGAAGTGCTGCCGGATATGGACAAGTGCGTGCTCACGTGCGTGGCAAAGTCGGAGACGAGGCAATTCGATGGCCTGAACACCCTGAATGGCCAGAGGCGACCAGGCAAGCGATCTTCAGGTATCGCGCGTACCTCGATCAGAAGCGTGCCGACTTGCTCACAGCCTTACAGGCCGAAGCGAAAGAGGGCCAAGATGACCAAGTCGAAGGTGACGCTTGATCCATTTGCCGCCAGCCCCAACGCCGTGGAGGCATTGCGGCAGGCGCAGTGGACATTTGGATCGGTAGACGGGCTGTATGAATTGCGGCTGAAGCTGGCCTCTCCAGCAGTCATCACGCCGGCCAAAGCGGATATACCTGTACCTGGTCTACCCACCCTGGACGGGTTCCTGAGTTTCGTCGCCTTTCGTGCTGCGCTGGATGGCGCACTCAAGGCAAAGCCCGATCTTGCCAGCGAGTTGCTTTGGCAGTGGAACGCTGCTTTGCGGAACCCAGCGCTTTGGGTGGAATTCCTCCTGCCATTGCGGCAAGTAAAATTGGGGACGGTGTATATCTACGACTGCTCTATTGGTTTGCCCGTTGCACATGGAAATATCTTGGTACCGGCAGGCGCATTCTTCACGTGTGACCGAAACCTGACGACCTATCCAGAAATAGTAGATTCCCTGGCTTTGCGGCGTCGTGTCTCACTACCGTACCCACGCCTTATGAACCTGACCAGCAAGTTGAATACAGGTAGCGGCAAGAACAAGGCACTGGACAACCGGATGTACTATGCATTGACTGATGAATTCGCATTCTACTTTCGTGGGGACAAGTCAGGTGTTGAGAGGTTGCTTCAATTTGCCCGTGAGCAGCGTATCGGTATAGGCAAAAAGACAACCCTGGGGTACGGGCAGATTGCTGACTACAAGGTTGATCTGGCGTCTGGTATTTCAGCAACGTTAGCTCAACCGATTCTGGGTGGACTTAATTTCGCGCTGGTCAAAACCTTGCCTTATGATGTCATGTTGGCGATGCGGGACAATGCTGATCAAATACTGTTTGGTTGTAACGCCTTTCGATTGATGAACGCCGTTGAGACCTTGGGAGCATACCGGCCACCATACTGGCGACGAGAAGCACAGACCCAGGTGCTTTTGTATGGAACTACGTTGATTCCTAGATGACAGGGGGTATTTCATGCCCAAACGCAAACCCAACCCAATCGAAGCAACCCGGCCGGCGGAAGACGACCGCACTGAAGAAGAAGCCATCGCCGCCCTTGACGAATTGGAAGAGCGAGCCGAACCCGAAATCGTACGGCTGGCCGACGAGCCAATGTTCTCCGCGCTGCTGCGGGCAGCGGTGCAAAAGGTCTCCCCGGACGACGCCGTGCTGCTGGATTACGTGACGCACGTGACCCAGCCGCTCTCGACGGAACTGGCACTGCAACCCGCTAAAGGCGGCGAAGAGTTCCTGGCTGCACGCCGGGCAGAAGGCAAGACCGAACGAGATGTGGCTCGCTACCGTCACGAGCAAAGCCTGCGGGCCCACCTGGTCAACGGCCTGCTCCCGGTCGCGCACGTGGCCCGCTTGCTGAAAGCGTGGGGCGCGCCCCGCCTGCGCCACTTCGACGAGCGCGTGTACCGGCTGTTCTGCGCCGGATTTACTCTGCATGACTGGCTGAAACTGCCGGAGGTGGAAGCCTGGCTGGATCGAGAAGGGCTGGACCACAGTTCGGTCAGTGCGGCCAAACATCTGCCCCTGATAGAGGCAGTCTTTCAGGAGTGGACCCACCGTCTGGGACTGGACAGGTTTCTGAACCCCATCGGTGGGACGGAGGTCTGGCTGCACGACTTGATCTACCTGGCCTGCAATGCCCAGGTGCGCTGGGGCACTATGCTCAACCTGAGCCAACTGCCCGGACTGAAGCTGGACGGTCGAGCGCGGCAACTGGCGACGGATCTATGTACGCTGGCCGACCGCATCGCCTACGTCGCCAAGACGCCGCACGAAGTGACGGCCCACCGCAGCATTGTCGAGATAATCACTGACCTTTCGGACGGGCAGGCGCGGCTGGTCTATCACCATGTGGCCGAGAACCGCGGCCTGCTGACCAACTTCATCCACAACGCGGCGATGGAGGCCATGAAAAGCCCGTCACGCGAACCATTGTTGTTCGCACCGAGTGGGGTGGTGTATCTGGAAAATAGCCCGGCAGCCGGCCGGGCGGATAGGCCGGCAGTCGCCGTGGAGGCAGTGGCCCGGGCGACTGTGGATGAAATTCGACGAGCGTGCGCCGGGCGCTTGAACCGCGAGTTTACCGGCCTGTCGCGCGACGGCAAGGGTCTCAAGACGGCTCCCTACTACGATTTGCACTTTACGCCGGGCGAGCAAATCTGCCTGGCGGCGCGCGCCGTGTTCAAAATGATCCCCGAAACCAAGCCTCCCGCGGCCGGTAAGCGTCTTGCCAGTATAACCGCCAAGGGCATGGCCCCTGACGGCGTTGACCTGGACTTGCCGGACGACGTTAGGGTAGACCAACTGGCCGAGTTTTGCGCGATGAGTGTGGGGATCGCGCAGAACGCCACACCCGGTCTGGATGAAGTCGGGTTGGTGCTGCAGACGTTGGGGTTGAGCCACGAGCGCCAGACGTTCGATGCCATTGCCGGGGCTAAAGGCGGCGGTGGGGTGCCATACCCCTGGTACTACGTTGCCGGTGTCTACCTGGGGCGGGGCAGCGGCAAAGGCGCTGCGCCGGACGAATGGCGCGCATTGATCGAAGACCTTGCTCGAACCCTCGCCGGGGCCATCGAGCAAGACGAGCCTGCAGAAGCGACTAAAGTCGCTACTACAAACGAAACTACAAACGAAACTGCAAACGAAGCGCCAGTGGGGGATGGCTGGGATGATTTGCGGGCCTACGTGAAGCGGATGCTGACGTTTGGTCCAGAAGCGGGCGAAGACCGGGCGGCTGCGCTGAGAGAAACGGCTGGGCTGGAACTGGCACGCTACAGCGCGGCCAAAACCAGAGGGCGCGCTGCAACAGTAGTCTGCTCGTTGTGCTCGTCGGCTTACAAAGTCAGTCCCCAGCGAGAAGCAGGGTTGTTGTTTGCACCCCAGGTGTACACGAATAAACAGCCACTGCACGGATCGAAAGCGATCCGTAACATCTGCCGCATCTGCGAGACCGAGATGATGTTGCGCCAGATTCTGATGAACCACGGTGGAGCGTTGGGCAGCCGCTTCGAGGGGCGAAGAGTGCGCTATCTGTACTTTTACCCGACGTACTTTTTCACGCCGGAAACGTTGGCACAACTGGCCATCATTTACCGGCGGCTGCGGCGCGTGAGTTTCACTTCGGTGCGCAAAGCGTTGCTGGTGGAAGAGAATGGCCGGACAGAACTGCGCCTGGATGCGGCTGCGTTTCAGCGTCTCCAGCCGCTCCTGATGGAGCCGGAAACGAATGAACCGCCCGAGACAGACCGCATGTTCCGCTTCCATTTTCCCGAACAGCAACCGGTGGCGTTCTACTTCCTGGGTGTGCCGCCGCCCAGCCGTGATGCCAAAGACGCCGAAGCCTGGATCAACCCGGCCTTCCTGGCGCTGATTTTGCCGCTGGCGTTGGATGTGAAAGTGGTAGCGTCCGAGTCCTCCATGCCGTTGCTCGTGGAAGCCGACGAGTTGGACGAGACGGTTTTCCTGGACGCGCCTCACGATTTCGTGACCGACCTGCTGGGGCGCGAGCGGATCACATTGGAAGGATTGTTGCCCCGCTTGCAAGCGCTCACGGCGGCGTACCTGATCCACCTGGACGGCAACGCGCGCATGGGGCGCGGCGGCTACGACTACCGCTGGCATACCATCCCGCCGTTGGCGCGCAACTTGAGCGCCGACCCGCTGTGGGCCTTTGCTTATCTCAAAAAATGGCAGCGGGCCAACCGCATCGAAGCCGTGCCGGCCGACAAAGCCCATGTGTATCTACAATTCGTTTCGATCTTGACGACCTTGAAAGGAGGCGATTCGATGAGCCATGCTCGAACGTTGACCGAACAGTACATGCAGTTCTACCGGGCCAGGCGACGTAATTCCAACAGCATCCTGCGCCCCATCAGCATTGCGGCCCAGGCCATTTTGGAGGCTGACCCACGCCTGTTCGACCGCGAAGGGTTGGTGGAGGCGGTGCGCGGCGAACTGCGCGATTTTATGGACCGCGTTGGAAGTGGGCGTGCCGATGGGCATTATGCGCCCGGCAGCACCTGGGAAACTCGCGAGGCGAGTCTGCACCGCTTCGCCGAATACTTTGTCGGCGACATCTTCTACGATACCCTGCGCGGCGACAAGTCCGCGCTGCGCGGCAAGCAGCTGAACCTGCTCAAGAACGCCTGTGAGGTGCTCTACCGCGACGCGGTGGCCCACGAGTGGAGTAAGAAGCCAGCAGGCGATGAGGAGCAAGAAGGAGATTCTTCGCTCCGCTCAGAATGACACCCAGTTAAGGAGGAAAAAGCAATGTCTCTCGATACCCAGTGGTTTCCTAAAGTGATCCCCGCCAAACCGTCGGGGCGATACGCACACGTCGTCGTTTTGCGCGTGACCAATTCTTACGCGCTGTTCCAGACCGACGGCGAATTGAATACGGCGCGCGTGCCGGCCGGGCTGGAGGACACCAGCCTGATGACCCGGCTAGCACTGTTCAAGCGCAAGCAAACCACGCCCGAACGCCTGACCGGGCGCGAGTGGCTGCGGCGGTACGGTATTCTCAGCCCCGAACTACCTGACGAAAAGGCCAGGAAAGAGACCGACGCGCAAGGTGGGCTAATCTGCGACTACAACGTGGCCTTTTGCAAGCAATGCCCAGACTGCATCACGTACGGGTTTGCGATCGGCGACGCCGGCTCGGAAAAATCCAAAGTCATCACGGACACCGGCTACAGCCTGACCGCCTACGACAGTTCGCACGAGACATTCACGCTCAACGCGCCTTACGAAGAAGGCACGATGAGCCGCAAAGGGGAAGTGACCAGCCGCATCAACGAGGCCGACCACGTTCGCCCACAGGTCATTTTCCCGGCTGTCATCACCGTGCGCGACGTGACGTCGGCCTTGTTCGAGTACGTGCTCAGCAACATCATGAGGACGCGGCGCTACGGGGCGCAGACTACACGCACCGGCACAGTGAGCAATCACCTCCTGGCGATCGCGCTCACGGATGGCGAGATCTTTTCCAACCTCAAGTTGACGCAGGCGTTGTACGACGCACTTAAGGTCAGAGGCGCACTCAACCCGCCCGATCCGGTTGACGTTACCACCGCGCTGGCTGAGGCCGGGCGCTTGGTCCCCGCTCTGCTCAAGGCTGACGGCGTGGTAGTAGACCAGTTATTGATGGGAGATGAATTGGCCGCGACGTTGGCCGGGCTGCGCGAGCGAGTGGACGACGAGGCTGGCGCAAAGGCCATGGCGCGGGCCGCTCTGGCCGATAGTCGGGTGTATTATCAGACCTACGTGGCCAAGCCCAGCAAAAAGTGAGCCGGCCTACGATGAAAGGAGGCCGCCGATGATCGTTTACACTGGCCGGCTGATTCTGCACGAGAGCCTCTACTTTGCGACACGCGAGGTTGGCCGGCTCTACGAAACTGGCCGCTATCTGCACAACTATGCGCTGACGTACGCCTTGGGCTTGGCCGTCGCGCCTTACTTCAACGCCGAACAGGTGCCACGCTACGCCGAACAACTTGCGCCTCTGAACGAACGAGGGTTATACGTCACTCCGGCGCGTGGGGTGAAAGTAGAATATACACTGGCCACGTTCAAGTATGCCAACAATACCTACCACGTCGAGATGGAGAAGGGCAGCCGCAACACCCCATCGTTCGGACGGGCGAAAGAACTGGCCGTGGGCAGCGAGTTCGAGTTCGCGGTACTATCAGCGCGCGAGACGTTACCGTTGCCACGCTGGATTCGCCTGGGATTGTGGCGCAGTAAAGCGGCGCTGGTGTGGGAGATGGCTGAAGCCAGGCTCGACCAGGCCAGGCAGGCGCGCGCCTCTTTGCCGCTGAACCCACTGGACACGAGTGGGGACTTGCTTGCCTTTGACCTGATCTCGATGCCACCCTCAAGCCTGGTGGATCACGCGCTGATGAGGGCAAATTGGTGGACGTGGGAGAAAGGGGGAGAAAGGTGTCAGTTGCCGGTTGAACTCAAGTACACCTTCCCCCAGTGAAGATGCAGTCTGGGATAACGGGATTGGCATGATACGATGCACCCTACGCCGGCATCAGTTCTGGTTTGGTCTCACGGGCAGGTACAAGCGCCGGTACCCGCGCCAACACGTCGAGGTACCACCACCAGCACGACTCCTACCCCACATACTCCTCCAACACCACCACCTCCGGCCGTGTCACCCGCTTGGCCCAGCGGCGGTCGTTCGTCACGATCCCGTCCGCCCCGGCCAGCCGCGCGGCTGCCACCTGTACCGCATCCGGCGTCCGCAGTCCGCACACCGCCCGCACCAGCGCCGTCTCCCGCGCCAGCACAACGTCCAGACTCACCACGCGCAGGTTGGGGAAATGCGTCAGGTACAGTTCGTAATCCACCATGGCCCGCCGGTCGCCGGCCTGTGCCGGAACGGTCAGGACCTCGGCCAGCGTGATGGTCGTGGTCAGGCCCGCCACCTGGCCGGATTCGATCGCTTCCAGCACCACGCGCGTCAGCGGGACGTAGCGGGGATGGCCAGACAGATGGTACGAGAAAACCATCGTATCAAGCGCCAACAGCCTGTGGCCGGAGATGGCGCGCCGAAATTCCTCTACTCCCACGTCGAACGCTCCTCCTCCAGCCAGGCATCCGGCTCTGGCCAGATCTCCCGGTGCAGCCCTTGCAGCGCCTCGGTGAACCTTTCGGGCCGTGGGCGCAGGATGACCGTGTCGCCGTCCACCAGGAACAGCAGCGTCTCCTGTGGACGAAGGCCGAGCACTTCCCGCACCGGCTTGGGGATCACGATCTGGTACTTGGCGCTCATGCGCGCGGCGATCGTTTGCATCGCTTTACCTCCTCGCTCTCTGGTGGACGTATGATAGCATCGTAAAGGAAAAGTGTCAAATGGTAGTAGACAACGCCAATATGCTTTACTCCATCGTCCTCGTCCTTACCCCCACCCGCGAAGCGACCGTGCGCGCCACCATGGGCCACCAGGCCCACGCCGCCTTCCTGCGCACCGTCGAAGAGTCCGACCCGGCGCTGGCCGAGGTGCTGCACATGCCCAACCTTCCCTCCCGCCCCTTCACCGTCTCCCCGCTCCTGGGGGTGGGGCGGGCGTACGATGGGCAGGTGCGCCTGTCGCCCGAGCAGGACTACTTTCTACGCTTCACCGTGCTCTACCCGC
>Ga0315295_10002450_pt1 | contig 15744 bp, 11 predicted proteins | sample YL17G14_0_MG_FD_204453 | JGI IMG/M metagenome (GOLD analysis project Ga0315295, IMG submission 204453) | Sediment microbial communities from Yellowstone Lake, YNP, Wyoming, USA - YL17G14_0 | ecosystem: Environmental > Aquatic > Freshwater > Lake > Sediment | place: USA: Wyoming | collected...
CGCGCCGGCTCCGCCGGCGGAATCGCGCCCACCCGGGCGTTCGTGACCGGGCTGCCGCCGTGCCGACATATTCCAGCGCAGCGCCCCTCCGCCCCGGCGAAGCCCGCCCCGGCCGGTGGGGGCTGGCCGCCGGGGGCCTGCTGGTGGCCGTGGGGCTGACCTTTGCCGCCGCGGTGCGCGGCGGGTTCGTGGGTCTGGACGACGGCAACAACATTTTCCTGAACCCGCACCTCGGCGGGCTCGGCTGGGAGCGGCTCGGGGATTTTTTCGGCGATCTCGGCTCGGCGCGCCGCTACATGCCGGTGGGCTGGCTGGGTTTCTCGGCAGTGTTCAGCTGGCAGGGCCTGGAGCCGCTGGGCTATCACGCCGCCAGCCTCGCGTGGCATGCCCTGGCGGCCGTGGCGTTGTTTCTGGCGGCCGGCCGGATTCTTGACCTGCGTTTGGATCTTAACCCGGGCGCGGAAAACCGGACCCTGGCGGCCGCCGTCCTCGCTGCGGCGCTGTGGGCCCTGCATCCGCTGCGGACGGAGGCGGTGGCCTGGGCGTCCGGCCTGCTGTATTCCCAGGCCGCGGCGCTGGCCTTCCTGGCGGTCTGGCTCTGGACCTTGCGCTGGTCGGCCGGTGGCCGGGCCGGCGGGTATGCGGCGGGCGCCACGCTCGCCCTGGCCCTCTCGCTGCTGACTTACCCGCTCGCGCTGGGCGTGCCGGTGGTTTGCTGGCTGCTCGACCGGGCCCATGCTTCGAAAAAGGGAACGCCGGCGGATGCGCGGCCGGGGCTGGCGGGACGGCTTCATCTGGGCACGGGTTTGGCCGCCCTTTCGCTCGTAGCGGGCGGCATGCTGGTCGCGACGCTGGTGGCCCGCCGGGCCGGCGCCGACACCTTTGTGGCGATGCCGTCGCTCGGCGAATTCGGCTGGCGGGAACGGGGCGTGCAGGCGGCGTATGTCTGGGCCCGCGACCTCGCGGTATTCTTGTGGCCGGCCCGGCTGGCGCCGGTCTACACCACGCTCTACCAACTGAATCCGGCCACGACCGGGGTCTATGTCACGGCCGGGCTGGGACTCGCGGGCTTGGTCGCGGTGCTGGCGCGGCGCCATCCCGGCCTGGCGGGGTGGACGCTGGCCTACACGGCCATGGCACTGCCGGTCCTGGGCCTGACCGAACATCCGTGGATTGCGCACGACCGTTACACCGGCCTGCTCCATCCGGTGGTGGCGATCGGCCTGTTCCATTTTCTGCTCAGCCGGAATTCAGTCCGCTGGTTCCGCTACGGGACGGGGCTGGCGGTGGTCGCCATCCTGGCCGCGGCGTTCCAAGCCCGCAGCCTGGTCGCGGTCTGGGCCGATCCTTGGACCCATCACGCCCGTCTGGAACAGACCCTTCCGCGCGATGCATGGGCCGGCTATTATCTGGGCAAGGTGCCGGCCAGTGTCCTTTTTCTCGACGGCCGGTTTGATGAGATCGGCCCGCTGTTGGACCGGGCGGAGACGCGGGCCCCGGGCTGGTCCGCCGCGCCGGTCCGGGCGGAGTTTGACGGTTTGATCCGGACACACCGGGAATTCACCGGGCGGTCCTGGCCGGGCCGGGCCCCGACCCCGCTGGCCGTGCTGCATTTTCTGCACGGGCAATCCTTCGCGGCGCGACAGGACTGGCTCGGGGCGCGGGCGCATTTCCGAGCGGCGGGGCGGTCGAGCGCGTCGTTCGCGGAGGCCGGCCTGGAGGAAGCTTGGTGCGAGCTGGAGCTCAACCACCCGGCCGAGGCCCGGCGGCGGCTGGAGCAGGCGATCGCGCCGCCGGGATCCCTGGCTTTCGGCGCGCGCGAACAATCCTTCTGGCGCCTGCTGGCCGCGGTGCACCGCGCGCGGGGCGAATTGCCGCTCGAGGCTGATACCTGGCGCCGCGCGCGCGAGCGCGGCGTCCTACCTCCCGCCAAGCCCTGAGCCACCCGCCGGCGGCGGGCCCGGGGGCGCATCGTCGGATCGTTGTTTTCCGGTGGAACAATGGGGCATTTGTGTCGATAATGGCTGGTCTACCTCAGCCGGGTCGCCCGGCTTTCCCCTCCATACTCCCCATGCCTGAGAGCCCTTTTGTTTCGCCCAGTGATCAGATCGAAGTCCACCTGCCGGACGGCCGCACCTTGCGCGGTCCGCGCGGTGCCACCCTCGAGGCGGTCCTCGCTCCGCTGGCGGCCACGCTGCCGGCCCCGCTCGTCGCGGCCGTGGTCAACGGCGAACTGCAGGAGCTGACGCACCCGGTCAACATTGAGTCGCTGGTCCGCCCCGTCACCATGGCCGAGGCCGACGGCGCGCGGATTTACCGCCGCTCGCTGATCTTCCTGCTCCAGGCCGCGGTCGACCGGCTCCACCCCGCGGCCGAGTTGAATGTCGACCATGCGCTGACCTCGGGCGGCTACCTCTGCCATGTGCGCGGGCTCCCGTCGTTCGGGACCGACGAACTTCAGGCCGTCGAGGCGGAGATGCGCCGGCTCGTCGCCCGGAACCTGCCCTTCGTCCGGCGCGACCTCCCGGTGGCCGAGGCCATCGAGTATTTCGAGCGGCGCGGCCTGCAGGACAAGGTCCGGCTCCTGCGCCACCGGCTCCGGCCCGTGATCTCCCTCTACGACCTCGGGGGCTATGGCGATTTTCCCCACGGCTACCTCGTGCCCGCCACCGGCTACCTCCGCTGGCTCGAGCTGATGCCGATGAACGACGGCTTCGTGCTGCGCTTTCCGCGGCAGCACACGCCGACCCGCATCCCGCCGCCGGAGGAATCGCCGAAGCTGCTCGCGACGTTCCGCCAGTATGGCGACTGGCTCGACCGCCTGGGAATCGGCGCAGCCGGGGCGCTGGCCGACGCCATCGTGGCCGGGCGTGGCCGCGAGATCGTGCTCGTTTCCGAGGCCCTCCACGGGCACCACGTGGCCGCCATCGCGCGGCAGATCGTCGAGCGGCGCGACGGGGCACGGCTGGTGCTCATCGCCGGCCCGTCGTCCTCGGGCAAGACCACCTTCTCCCGCCGGCTCGCCGTGCAGCTGCTCGCGCTCGGCCTCTCGCCCTTCGCGCTGGAACTGGACAATTATTTCGTCGAGCGCGAGCGCACGCCGTGCGACGCCGACGGCAAGCTCGACTACGAGACCATCGAGGCGCTCAAGCTCGACCAGCTGGCGGAACACCTGCGCGGCCTGCTCGCCGGCGAGGAGGTCCGGCTGCCGCGCTACAGCTTCCAGCTCGGCCGTCAGGAGCCGGGTCCGATCATCAAGCTGCGCCCGGGCCAGATCATCCTGCTCGAGGGCATCCACGGGCTGAATCCCCGCCTCGTGCCGCCGGAGGTCGCCGCGCAGTCGTTCAAAGTCTACGCCTCGGCGCTTACGCAGCTCAACCTCGACCGCCACAACCGCGTCTCGACAACCGACACGCGCCTCATCCGCCGGATCGTGCGCGACGCGCGCGATCGCGGCTACAACGCCGCCGACACCATCGGCCGCTGGGAATCGGTCCGCCGCGGCGAGAAGCTCCACATCTTCCCGCACCAGGAGAACGCCGACGTCATGTTCAACTCCGCGCTGGTCTACGAATTGTCGGCGCTGCGGCCGCTGGTCGAGCCCTTGTTGCGCCAGGTGCCGCACGGGACCCCGGAACACGTCGAGGCCATGCGCCTGCTTTCGCTGCTCCAGTGGTTCGCGCCGCTGGACTGCGGGTGGGTGCCGGAGAACTCCATCCTCCGCGAGTTCATCGGTGGCTCGAGCCTGAAGGATTTCAAGCTCTGGGGCGGCTGAGCGGCCGGGCAAAAGCAGGCTTTCAACCGGGACGGGCGTCCGGCCATGGAGTGTTGGCTAATCGGATTGTCATCCTGAGCGGAGCGATCCACGACATCGAAAACCATATTACGAGCGAACGCAGGGATTCTTCCCTTCGTTCAGAATGACAGGAAATGAGGGTTGGCAGGTTTTGAAAACACGCCCTAGCTTCGCGGCATGAACGAGCCGCAGCTCCACCAGGATAACGTCCGGAGATCCGCCGGGAAAATCACCGCCGCCTGCGCCGGCCTGAGCCCGAAAATCGCCATCATCCTCGGCTCCGGCCTCGGCGGCCTCGCCGCCAAGGTCGAGGGTCCGGTCACGCTGGCCTACCAGGATCTGCCGGGCTTCCCCGTGCTCACCGTCGCCGGGCACGCGGGCCAGCTGATCCTCGGCCGGCTCAATGGCGTGCCGGTGATCGTGCTCAACGGCCGCAAGCATTTCTACGAGACCAGCGACGCCTATCCGCTCAAGACCATGATCCGGGCCGTGCACGCCGCGGGAGCCGAGACGCTTTTTCTGTCCAACGCCGCGGGCAGCCTGCGGGCGCACATCGGGGTGAGCGAGCTCATGCTCATCACCGACCACATCAATTTCCTCGGCCTCAACCCGCTCGTCGGGCCGAACGACGACAGCTTTGGCCCGCGGTTCTTCCCGGTCGCCGACGCGTGGGACGAGGAACTCGGCGCGAAGGTGAAGGAAGTCGCCAAGTCGCAGGGCATCACGCTGCACGAGGGCGTCTATGTGGCGTTCCGCGGGCCGTCGTTCGAGACGCCCGCCGAGATCCGCATGGCGCAGGGATGGGGCGGCGACGCCGTCGGCATGTCGAGCGTGCCGGACTGCCTGATTGCGCGGCACTGTGGGATGAAGGTCGTGGGCGTCTCCTGCATCACCAACATGGGCGCGGGCCTTTCCGACGAGAAACTCTCGCACGCCCACACGCTCGCGAACGCCGCCCGGGGTGCCGGGGCCTTCGAGCGCCTCGTGATCGCCGCGGTGAAGGTGCTGTGAGGCGGTATCCTCCTCTGTCGGCGTAGCGCATGAACGGCTTTTTCAGCGGCGCCGACTGGATCGTCATCATCGTTTACCTGGGCGGGATCGTGGGCCTCGGGCTCGGGTTCGGGCGCGACCAGCGCCACACCCGCGACTATTTCCTCGGCAGCCGCAACATCCCCTGGTGGGGCATCGGGCTCTCGATCGTCGCGGCGGAGACCAGCGCGCTGACCATCATCGGCGTGCCGGCCATCGCCTACGGCGGCAATCTGTTCTTCCTGCAGATGATCGTGGGCTAGGTCATCGCCCGGGTCATCCTCGCGGCCGTGGTGGTGCCGCATTACTTCAGCGGCGAGATCCATTCGCCCTACCAGCTGCTCGAGCGACACCTCGGGCGCGGCCCGCGCCGGCTGGCGGGCCGGTATTGATATTATTTGTAACCAAACGCCCGGCCCGCGTGTTGTTGGGACGTGCCCCCCCTGTTTTCCCTGGCCGATCTCCGGCAAACCCTGCGCCGTCTCGCCCGCGAACGCGGCTTCACGCTGACCGTCTTGCTGACCCTGGCGCTCTGCATCGGGGCCAATGTCGCGATCTTCGCCGTGGTTGATGCCATTGTGATGCGGTCGCTGCCATTTCCGGAATCCGACCGCCTGGTGACTGCGATCAATTCCTACCCCGGGGCGGGAACCGAACGGGCCGGGGCCTCTTTGCCGAATTATTATGACCGGAAAGGAGCGATCAAGGCCTTCGCTTCCACCGCCATCCACCAGGACGGCAGTGCCATCATCGGTGACGCCGGTTCGCCCAACCGGGTGCAGCGGGACCGCGTCTCGCCCGAGTTCTTCGCCACCCTCGGCGTGCCGCTCGCCCTGGGACGGACCTTCAACGAGGACGAGATGTTCTACAAGGGAAGCAACGTCGCCATCCTCACCGACGGCTTCTGGCGCAGCCAGTTCAACGCCGACCCGCAGGTGCTCGGGCGCACGTTCCAGGTCGACGGGCTGGCCGTGACCGTGATCGGCGTGCTCCCGCCCGGATTCCGTTATCTTTCAAGCAAGGCCCGGTTTTTTGTTCCCGCCGCGTCCAACGAGGACGAGCGGACCATCCGGCAGCGCCATTCCAACAACTTCCAACTCGTCGCCCGGCTGGCCCCCGGTGCCACCCTGGCCGAGGCCCAGGGGCAGATCGACGCGCTGAACCAACGGCAGGTCGCCGAGGATCCCTACGCCGAATTGCTCAAGGGCACGCGCTACCACACCAATGTTTACTTTCTGCATGCCGACCATATCCGCGAGATCCGGCCGGTTCTCCTGCTGTTGCAGGGAGGGGTTCTGTTCCTGCTGCTCATCGGCGGCGTCAACCTGACCAACCTCCTTCTGATCCGGGCCAGCGGCCGGGCCAAGGAAATCGCCGTGCGCCAAGCCCTCGGCGCCAGCCGTCGCCATATCATGCGCGAGGCCATGCTTGAGACCACGCTGCTCGCGGTCGGGGGCGGCCTGCTCGGCCTCGGTCTGGGAGCGTTGGGCATCCGCCTCCTCTCCATCCTCGGGATCGACCAACTGCCGCTTGGGGCCACCATTGCCTTCGACGGCCGCGTGGCAGTCGTCTCGCTGGCCGTCTCCCTCCTGGTGGGACTGACGCTCGCGCTGCCTGTCATCTGGTTCAACCTGCACGCCCGGCTCGCGCCGGTGCTCCAGGCCGAGAGCCGGGGCGGCACCGTCAGCCGCGCCGCCCAACGCGTGCGGCACGGTTTCATCGTGGCGCAGGTGGCGTTGGCGTTCGTGCTGCTGACCGGAGCCGGCCTCCTCGGGATCAGCCTGCAAAAGGTCCTCGCCACCGCACCCGGCTTCAGGGCCGACCAGGTGCTGACGGGCATGCTGAACCTGCCTTGGAAGAATTATCCCGACAGCAAGCCGCGGCTCGCCTTCGTCGAACGTTTGCTGGCCGAACTTCGCGCACAGCCGGGCGTCGCCTCGGTCGGCATTGCCTCAGGGCTGCCCTTCACCGGCCAAAGCAATGACAACGCGACCGCCGTCGAGGGCGTGAAGCTTGCGCCCGGCGAATCCATCCGCACCCACTATACATCCACTGCGGCCGGCGACTATTGGCCGGCCATGGGCATCCCGCTCATCGAGGGCCGGGTCCTCGAGGCAGCGGACAACCATCGCGAAATCCGCGTGTGTGTCATCGATCAGGCGGTGGCGCGGCGTTACTGGCCCGGGCAAAGCGCCCTCGGCCGCCGCCTGGTCAACGGTCCGGTGTTCAACGAAAAAGAGGCCGCCACCATCGTCGGGGTCGTCGGCAGCGTGAAGCAAAACGACCTGTCCGACACCCGGGGCCTCGGCGCGATCTACTTTCCCTACCAGTATTACGCGACCAGGAGCCTTGCGGTCATCGTGCGCACCCCGCTGGATCCTGCCGCGCTCGCGACGGTGCTGCAAAAGGTCGTGCTGCAGCTGGATCCCCAGCTGCCGGTGGATGACTTGAAGCCGATGCAGGTCCGGATTGACGACAGCCTGGTGGCACGCCGCTCCCCGGCGCTGCTCGCCGGCATTTTCGCCGGGGTGGCGCTTTTGCTGGCGGCGATCGGCACCTACGGCGTGCTGGCCTATGCCGTCAGCCAGCGCCGTCGGGAAATCGGGGTGCGCATGGCACTCGGGGCGCGGCCGCAGCAGGTGCTCGCGCTGTTCCTCGGCCTCGGTCTCCGGCTGCTCCTCGCCGGCATTGCCCTCGGCGTGCTCGGCGCCTGGGCCGCCGGCCGCTTGATGCAAAGCGTGCTCTTCGGCGTCGGCGCGATCCACTTGGGCGTCCTCAGCGCAACCGCCGGGGTGATGATCGTGGTCGTGTTGCTGGCGGTCTTCCTGCCCTCGCACCGGGCCTCCCTCGTCTCGCCCATCGTCGCCCTGCGCGACGAATAGGTCGCCGGCGTCAGCCGGGCTTCTTTTTGCAGAACCCGATGGGGCGCGGCCACGATGGCTCGGCGGCCGCGGACTTTGTTTGCCGGGCACGCGCCACCATGTCAGGCTGGCCGCATGATCCGCCTTCTCACCGTCCTCTCGTTGCTGGGCCTGGCCGCGGGGCTGCGCGCGGCGGAGCCGTTCCCGCACCTCGACGATCCGGGCCGGCTGCTGCCCGCCGGTTCGCCGTGGGCGCAGGGACTCGAGGGGAAGCTCGCCTCCTTCGAACGCACCGCCGGGATCAGGGTTGTCCTCCGGCTGCAGCTCAAATCACCCGCGGAGGAGGAGGACAAGGTGCCGGGCGCCTACCTGCGCGCCCTCGCGACGAAACTCGATGTCATCCGTCACGGCGTGCTCGTGGTTTATTTTGCCGACGACCCCGACTGGCGCGTCTGGATCGGCGACGAGCTGACGCCGCGATTCATGGGCCGGGCCGGCACGGCGGAGGAATTCACCGGGAGCGGCGCCATGCACGAGAGCAAGGAGGCGTTCCTGAAGGAGGCCTTGGCCAAGGCTGACGCCACCCTGGTCTGGTTGAAAAATGCGGCGCCCAGGCAAGGGCCGCCCGCGGGCCTGAAGATCGCCCTGCAGGCCGACGCGCTGGTGGACGGACTCATCGGCCGGCTCAAGCCGCGGTGACCGGTCCGGGGCGGGCGGGGTTTGGCTTGGCGGCATCGGCTTGGCCAGCCGGCTGGTGGCGCGGATTGAGCGGAATCTCCCGGCCGGCCGCCGCCCGGTCGATTGTCGTTTGACCGTCGAGGGACAGCCCGCAAGGTTGGGCCAGATCAAACCTCCCCAACCATGATTCCCTTCCGCGTCCTTCGCCCCCGTGTTTGCCTGCCGCTTCTGTCCAGCCTGGTGCTGGCTTCCGCCCTGACCGCCGCCGGCCTCGACGAGGCCGGCATGAACAAGGCAGCCGTGCCCGGCGACGATTTCTACGCCTACGCCAATGGCACGTGGCAGGCCGCCACCGCGATCCCGGCCGACCGGGGCAACTGGGGCACGGGCGCGGCACTCGGCGAGGAGACCAACCTTCGCCTCATCGCGCTGATCGAGGCGGCCGCGACCAACCGCGCCGCCACGCCGGCCGAGCGCCTCGCGGCTGATTTCCACATCGCCTACATGGACGAGGCGGGCATCGAGGCCCGGAGGTTGACGCCCCTGCAGCCCTGGCTGCAGCGCATCGGGGCCGTGACCGACAAGTCCGCGCTCGCCCGCGTCCTCGGGGAGAGCCTGCGGGCGGACGTCGATCCGCTGAACGCCACCAATTTCCAGACGGAAAATCTATTCGGACTCTGGGTCGCGCAGGGATTTGAGGATCCGGCACACTATACGGCCTACCTGCTGCAGGGCGGCCTGGGCATGCCTGACCGGGCCTACTATGTCACCGCCAGCCCTCGCATGGAGGGCTTGCGCGTCAAATACCGGGCGCACATCGCCACGGTCCTCGGGCTGGGCGGACTGGCCGACCCCGCGGCGCGGGCCGAGGCCGTTTACGCCCTCGAGTTGAAGCTCGCGCAGGCGCACTCGACCCGCGAGGACTCCGACGAGGTGCAGAAGGCCAACAACCCGTGGCGCCGCGAGGAATTCGCCGCCAAGGCGCCGGGCCTGGACTGGGCCGCGTTCTTCCGGGGCGCGGGCCTCGAGACGCCGGCGCGCTTCATCGTCTGGCACCCGGGAGCGGTCACCGCCGCCGCCGCGCTGGTCGCCAGCGAGCCGCTCGCGGTCTGGCAGGACTACCTCCTCTACCACGCGCTGAACAAGTATGCCGACGCGCTGCCCCGGGCGTTCGCCGCCGAGCGGTTCGCCTTCTACGGCACGGCGCTGGCGGGCACCCCGCAGCAGGCGGCCCGCTGGAAGCGCTCCCTGGCGGCCGCCAACGCCGCGATCGGCGACGCCGTCGGCCAGGTCTACGTCGCGAAATATTTCCCTCCGGCCAGCAAGGTCCGGGCGCAGGCGATGGTCGCTAACATCGTCTCGGCGTTCGGGGCGCGCATCGACCGGCTCGACTGGATGACGCCCGCCACCAAGGCGCAGGCCCGCGCCAAGCTGCAGACCCTTTACGTTGGCGTGGGTTATCCCGACCGCTGGACGGACTACGCCGGGCTCGTCATCGACCGGGCTGACGCCGCCGGCAACATCCTGCGCGCGGAGGAATTCGCCTACCGCCACCGCGTGGCCCGCCTGGGCGGGCCCGTCGACGCGACCGAGTGGTGCATGGCCCCGCAGGTGGTGAATGCCGTGAACATGCCGATGCAGAACGCGCTCAACTTCCCGGCGGGCTACCTCCAGCCGCCTTTCTTCGATCCGGCCGCACCCGATGCCGTCAACTACGCCGGCGTCGGCACAACCATCGGGCACGAGATCAGCCACAGCTTCGACGACATGGGCGCGCAGTTCGACGCCCAGGGCCGGATGCGCGACTGGTGGACGCCGGGGGACCTCGCGCATTTCCGGGCCTCGGCCGCCGCCCTTGTGGCGCAATACGACACCTACCGCCCGTTCACCGACCTCCCCGTCAACGGCCAGCTGACCTTGGGCGAGAACCTCGCGGACCTCGCCGGCCTCGCCGCCGCCTACGACGCCTACCGCGCGGCGACGGCCGGGCAGGCGCAGCCCGCGGGCGCGGCCTTCACCGGCGACCAGCTGTTTTTCATCGCCTTCGGCCAGAAGTGGCGGAACAAGATGCGCGAGGCGACGCTGCGGCAGCGGCTCATCACCGACGGACACGCCCCCGGCCAATATCGCGCGCTGACGGTGCGCAACCTCGACGCGTGGTATGAAGCCTTTGGCGTGAAGCCCGGCCAGGCCCTTTACCTCGAGCCCGCGGCGCGCGTGCGCGTCTGGTAGGGTGGGGACCAGCCCGGCGCATGGGCTTCGGCCTGCCAGGTCGGCCGGTCCATGCGGCCAAGCCGTGACAAGCCGCCGGATTTCCTCCTATCCTCGGCTCACCCCATGAACTTCACTTCCCTCGTGGGCATCCTGCCCGCCATCATCTTCCCGGCCGCCACTTTCCTGCAAATCGTGCGGATGCTGCGGGAACGCTCGACGGCGGGCGTCAGCGTGGTCACCTGGCTGCTCTTCGGCGTCGCGAACATCGCCTTGTATGTCTACGCGGAACGCTACGCCGAGTGGCAGGCCATCGCCGGGTTGCTGCTCACCGCGCTGCTCGACTTCGTCATCGTCGCCCTGAAGCTCTTTGCCTTCCGGACACCGGCGGCGGCCATCCGTTAGGCTTGCTCGGCCGGCCCGGAGTCCGATTGGGCGGCGCGGCGTGAAAAGTCCGCCCGTTGGGCGCGGTTTGGGCGGCAAGGCGGGGTGCCATGAAGCAATCCGCCACCCCCTTTGCGCATGTTCCCGCCAAGCCAATCTGTGTCGGCCTGACCTGCTGGCGGTGGGAACGGAACCGGCCGTAGGCGATCCTCCAGCTGGCGCAACGCCTGGGGGGGGGGTGACGATCCAGCTGCGGAGAAAATCCACGGCCTGCGGCGCGAGATCGAGGCCCGGGTCTCGGGCCCGAACATCGACCGCTTCATCGGCGAGTTCGTCCGGCTCTGGTAGCCGGCAGGCGGCCGTCACGAGGCGCCGAGCAGCCGCGCGGGCAGGAAGAGCAGGGCCTTGAGGAAGGCGAACGTGGCGCCAACGCAGAGTCCGAGCAGGCGGAAAGGCAGGGCGATGAGCCAGATGAGCGGCGCCAACACCAGGGCCAGCAACGCCAGCGGCCAGCACACGGCGAGCAACAGGCACCACAGCAGGAAGATTCCGATGACTTTCATGGTTTGATAGTGGGAAAACCCGGAAAGGGCCGCCGAAGTTACAATGATTCCTTGCTCACCGGCCCTGCCCGGCTCAGGGCGCGTAGGTAACGGTGCGCGCGCCGGCCACTCCGGTCACGGTGATCGTGACTCCCTGCGTGTAGCGCGCGGGATACGTCTCGCCGGCGACGGTGGTGACGGCCTTCACGTAGTTGGTCGCACCCACGAGGTCCTCATAGCGCACGGTGCTGACGCCGTTCTCGAGGTAATACTGGTCGGCGGCGGCCGACAATTGGCGGATCGGGCACATCACGGCCTTGTCCTGGCTCGACACCCGGACCTTCTGGTAGGCGGAGTGGGCGAGCGCCGCGAGGACGCCCAGGATGAACGCGAGGATCAGGATGATCTCCTTGCCGGTAAAACCCTGGCGGGATGCGTGCATGGTGGTGCGGGAGCGGCCACATTGTTAGGATGACTCCACGGCCAACGCCAGTCCGATGCAGCGCTGGGGCTGCCCGCCGCCGCCGCGCCGCGGTGAAGCCTAATGGTGCTTCAACGGCTGGCGGCCGGCCAAGCCTTAATCGCGGCGGAAGGCCGGGTTGGTGGGCAGCGCGGCGATCTCCTTGCGAAGCGCGGCCGGGAAGGAGGGGTCGTTTTCCCAGTAGAGGAGCCAGTCGGCAGCGTGGGGATCGGAGCGCAGGAACGAGCCGATGGACCAGCCGGCGATCGAATAAGCCAGCCCCCGGGCCACCGACGCATTCAATCCTTTCACCCCGCCCTTGGTTTTGACCCAGGTCTGAAAGCCGGAGAAATCCGGCGCGCCGGCCAGCAGGCCGACCAGCGCGCGCAGATAACTTTTGTCACCCGTGGCCATCCAGCCGCTCCAGCATTGATCCATGATGTCGCCGATGCCCCTGACCGCCTCGGGCGTGACCGGGTCCGCGAAGTGCGGAAGATTGCGGGGATCAGCCAGGGGTTGGACCGTCGGCAATGACGCGCCGGTTTCGTCGGGGAGAGCCAGGGGCAGGCCCTTGAGGTCCTGACCGCCCAGGCGCAGGACGAAAAGCAGGGCAAATTGGGTCTTTTGATCAAGCGAAGGGAACAAGGCCACGGCGGCGCGCCGGGCCGCGGAATCTTCCCGGTAGGCGAGGGCGAAGAAAGCGGAGATCAGCGGGGACTTGAGGCCGCCGTCGCTGGCCACCGCCTTGAGTAATTGCAACAGGCGTCCCGGGGGCATGTCCTCATGATAGCGATTTAGATATCTGCCCATTTCCTGCCGGTCCGGCAGGGGCCCATTCAGCCAATCCGCCGTCGGGCGCACCCTGATGCGGACGGGCTCAAGCATGACGGCGGGCGGGTTGCCCGAAAGGGTCAGGCTGATTTGAATTTCCTCCTCTTGCTCCACCAGCGGAGCCGTCCAATCAGTTTGAAAGATGGCGAGAGTAACCAACGATGTGGCCTGCGCCATGTGTTCCCGGTCCTTTTCGCCTAGGCCGGCGGCTTTCAGCGCGACCAAGGCCATGTCGGCGCCCTCGGCCTTGATCCGGCGGATCGCGGCCGATTTCAGGTTCTGCCTTTCAAATGTGCTGTTGGAGGGAGAGGTGATCCGCACGCCGACCGTGGCCTCGCCCAGTAATTTGTCGCGGTCAGGGCCTTCGGCGATGAGGGCCAGGGCAATCTTCTGGCCGGGGTAAAGCGTGCTCATCACCTCGGGAGCATTGACGCGTCCGCTGGGTGGAATCTGGCCAATCCACGTCGCGGGCAGGACCAGAATGCCGGGGCGAATGCGATTGGGGACGGCCTTCTCCTTGACCACCTGCACCTCGGCGTGTCCTGCCGCCATTGTGCCCAGGGTGAGCGCCGCCAGGGAGAAGCTCCGCCCCCACCTCAGGCAGCTGATGAACAGGGACTGACTCATAATGCCGCCAGCCTAGGATAGCTGCGGTCCCGGGCGCGAGCCTTGTAGAGGCACTTCATTCACCTGCCGTCGCCCACATTACGCGCGGCTGGCGCCGTCTCTCAGCCCACCCACTCGCGGGCGTTGTAGAAGAGCTTCATCCAGGGACTGTCCTCGCTCCATTCGGGGGGGTGCCAGCTCATCGCGACGGTGCGGTGCACGCGCTCCGGATGCGGCATCAGGATCGTCACACGGCCGGTGGTCGTGGTGAGGGCCGTCATGCCGAGGGGCGAGCCGTTGGGATTGAGCGGATACTGCTCGGTGATGCGGTGGCGGTTGTCCACGAAGCGGCCGACGACCAGCCCCGACGTGCTCATGGCCTTCATGGCTTCGGGGTCGGCGAACTCCGCGTAGCCCTCGCCGTGCGCGGTGACGATCGGGATGACCGAGCCGGCCATCCCCTTGAACAGCACGCTGGGGCTCTCCTCGATCTGCACCGAGACGAAGCGGCCCTCGTAGCGCTCGCTCTGGTTCTGCACGAAGCGGGGCCAGAGCCCGGCGCCGGGGATGATGGACTTCAGGTTGCTCAGCATCTGGCAGCCGTTGCACACGCCGAGGGCGAAGGCGTCCTCGCGGGCGAAGAACGCCGCGAACTCGGCCCGGGTCTGGTCGTGGAAGAGAACGCTCTTGGCCCAGCCCTCGCCGGCGCCGAGCACATCGCCGTAGCTGAAGCCGCCGCACGCCGCGAGGCCGCGGAAGTCCTTCAGCGAGACGCGACCGCTGAGGAGGTCGGTCATGTGGACGTCCACGGCCTTGAAGCCGGCGTGCGTGAACGCATGCGCCATCTCAACCTGGCTGTTGACGCCCTGTTCGCGCAGCACGGCCACGGCGGGCTTGTTTTTAACCACGAAGTTCACCGAGGACACGAAGGAAGAATTCTTGTCCAAAACCTCCGGCTTCGTGCTCTTCGCGTCCTTCGTGGTTAACTGAAAAGTGATTTTGGGCGTGATACCCGGATCGGCGCGGTCGAGCTTCAGCTGGAACTCCGACTCGGCGCACGCGGGGTTGTCGCGCATCGTCTGGATGCGGCGGGTGACGTCCGACCAGAGGGCGCGAAGGGTCGAGAGATTCTCGTTGAGGAGTTCCTTGCCTGATTGCGTGACGCGGAGGGCGTAGTGCGGGTTGAGCGTGCCGAGGCGCGAGACGCAGGTCTTGAGCCCGTGCTGCCGCAGAGTGAGGTAAACGTCGTCCAGGTCCGTTTCGCGCACCTGGATGACCGCGCCGAGCTCCTCGTTGAAAAGCGCGGCGAAGGGATCATGCAGGTGCGGGATCTCGAGGTCCACGCCCGTGTGGCCGGCGAAGGCCATCTCGACCACCGTGGCGAGCAGCCCGCCGTCGGAGCGGTCGTGGTAGGCGAGGAGCTTTTTCTCCCGGCCGAGCTGCTGGATGGCATTCCAGAATCCCTTGAGGTCCGCGGGGTTTTCCACATCCGGGGTGGCCTCGCCCAACTGGGAGACAACCTGCGCGAGGATGGAGCCGCCGAGCCGGTTCTTGCCACGCCCCAAATCAATCAACAGGAGGACGGTATCCCCGATGCGATCCGAACCCTGATCATTAACCACGAAGTTCACCGAGGACACGAAGGTTTCAGACTTCGTGCTCTTCGTGACCTTCGTGGTGAAATCAGCATCATATTTCAGCTGCGGGGTCAGCGAGAGGCGGATGTCGGCGACGGACGCGAAGGCCGAGACGATGAGCGACACCGGCGCGGTCATGCGTTTCTCGGTGCCGCCGTCCTGCCAGGCGGTGCTCATGCTCATCGAGTCCTTGCCGACGGGGATGGTGATGCCAAGGGCGGGGCAGAGTTCCAGGCCCACGGCCTGGACGGCGGCGTAGAGGTCGGCCCCGTCGCCGGGCAGGGCGGGCGCGGCCATCCAGTTGGCGGAAAGGTTGACCTTGCCGAGGTCACCGATCTGCGCGGCGGCGAGATTCGTGAGGGCTTCGCCGACCGCGAGGCGTGCGGAGGCCGCGGCATTGTTGAGGGCGACCGGGGTGCGCTCGCCCATCGCCATGGCCTCGCCGGTGTAGACGTCGAAAGTGGCGGCGGTAACGGCGCAGTCGGCGACCGGCACCTGCCAGGGTCCGACCATCTGGTCGCGGCAGATGAGGCCGGTCACGCAGCGGTCGCCAATGGTAATGAGGAAGGTCTTGTCCGCCACGGTCGGGTGGGAGAGGACGCGGCGGACGGCCTCCAGCAACATATCCCCCTGCATGTCATTGCGAGGCGCGCTTGCGCGCCGTGGCGATCCCTCATGCTGGATTGCTTCGTCCCCGGCGGTTTCTCAC
>Ga0315295_10002451_pt1 | contig 15742 bp, 23 predicted proteins | sample YL17G14_0_MG_FD_204453 | JGI IMG/M metagenome (GOLD analysis project Ga0315295, IMG submission 204453) | Sediment microbial communities from Yellowstone Lake, YNP, Wyoming, USA - YL17G14_0 | ecosystem: Environmental > Aquatic > Freshwater > Lake > Sediment | place: USA: Wyoming | collected...
AATAATAACAGACGCAAACCTAAGTGTTTTTGTAAAAAGTGACGAATACTCTTCTAGTGACATAATACAGGTTTATTCAAATGTGAACGAAACATGGACTTTAGAAGCAACATATACTACCACAGGAATGAATTTTGCAACAACTGGAACTTGGCAAAGCAGCGTAACAAATCCGTTGGACGAAACGTGGATAAAGTTTGATGTGACTCCCGATTTGCAACTTGCTTATGCAGCAGGAGACAAAAATACAACATATGGATTTAAGGTGAAACCAGACGTAGACATTAGTGATGAATATGGCTCAATAGCGTCAAAAGAAAATGCTGTTGTGTCAATACGCCCAATGCTTACAATAACTTATGAAACAGGAGAACCACCAGCCTACACCTGCACAACAAGCTGCCCGGCAAGTGGATGGTGGGAGATAACAAACGGGGAAAGGTGCACGCTGGCAAACACATGCATACTAAGCGGAGGAAGCCTTGACCTGAACTACGGCGTGCTTACAATAACAAGCACAGGAAACCTGGTAACGCCTCCCGGATACGAGCCAATGATAAAAAGTGGCAGCTGGCTGGAAATAGAAAATGGGGGAAAAATGGGGTGAAAACATGAGCATAATAACGCCAATAATGCAGGCCCTGACAGGGCTGGATTTCGGGACAGGAACCGAGGGAATAGTGGAAAAATAGGAAAGCATGATTAGGAGATATAATTATGGCTGAAAAATACGAAGGCGAGGAGTCCTACAGGAAGCCATACGAAAGCGAGATGACTCCTGTAACCAATGACCAGCAGCTCGGGCAGGACATACTGCGGACATTCGCCAGGATTTCTGACCCGCCAATCATTGAGATAAGGAAGGTAACCAGGGACAGCCCGGTGTTTGATGTGAAAACCATCGTGGATGCGGATGGCACCGAGAAGCAGGTTGAATATATTGCGGGCTTTGAAAGGAAAACCTGGGAATACCCCATCCTAATCCAGCCCAAATACCACGAGCTTATAACCGATGACATTTCAAGGGCCTTCCTGAGCGATGGCGACCTTGAGGTTGCAAGGTGCATCGCCTCATACTGCAAGGCCGTGAAATCATTTGCCGACAGGTATGAACTCGACCTGTCAGTCAACCACAATAATTTCGTTGACGATGCCCTCTACCTGATTGTGTCAAGCGGCGCATCGAGGGGCAAGAGGGTTCAGTTGGCAAAAACAAATATTGCCGAGCAGACCTATAGGGCAAGCTCAATACAGGAGGTAGGGGAGCTGAAGAAAAAGAAAAAGGGCTTTCTTGAAAGTGTAATGAATCCGTGAAGGAGGGATTTGATGAAATTTCTAAGCAAGATAAGGGAGATCGGGCAGCAGGAGAAACTAAAGGCCGCCGGGCTGATTAAGGTCCTAGGCGAGAATCCGCTTGGCAGGCAGATTATCCACCGGACAATGGAACACGAATGGTACAGGCATATTGAAAAGGCCATGAAGGGCAGGGCAACTACTTCCGATTCCTGCCACTGGCAAAAGATGGAGAGGGAATTCAGGAAAAATATTGTCGGGGAGCCATCAGTGGAAACAACCGAGCTTCTCTATTGGCTGCAGGAATTCATGCTCAGGGTTTCAAACAATTCCATTGCCGAGAAGGATATCGAATTCTGGCTGCCGAAATTCAGGGCTTACATTGAGGATTGCGAGAAAAGCGCAGTGGATTTGTATATTGCAAAAAACAAGCTCGTGGAGGGAGTGCAATGAGTGATGAGGTGGATTTTGACAATTTCCCGATTGAGCAGCAGGCGCTCATAAAGGAAAAGGTAAATCGGTATATGCGGAAGCTGCAGGCGAGGAATGAGGCGAAACAGGACGAAAGGCCAGAAGGTTCATGGATGCCCAAATCCAGGCCGCCCGCCGAGCCGGGCGACAGCGGCAGCAAGATGCTTGGAAAGTATATGTTCAGGGATATGCCGCTGTTCAAATACGAGTTCATTGCCTACTGGCTGATGGTTATTGTAGTATTCATGGCTTACATACTTGACATTACCGGCATAGCCCCTGGCGCATCAGGCGGGGTAATAATTGCGGCAATCATCCTTCCGCTGGCATTCTGGTTCATCAAATGGAAATTCTATATGCCCACAAGGAGGCGTGTCCCGACCCTGCGAATCTACAAGACCGGCATTGTGGAGCTTGGGATTGAGGACATAACCAAAGGCTACCTTACCTATGGCAGGGGCGACAACCTGGAAAGGAAATACATCACGAAAATAAACAAGCATTTCGAGGCCAGCACAGGCAGGCCCATTATAATCACAAGCGAGCTGAAAGGCGAAAACCTTGACCTGATTGGCGACAGCAAGCCTGATATGCAGGGCAAGGAAACAACTGCGCTGCTTGAAATGAACACGGCGGTTACAACCAAGAACGTGATGAACAAAATGCTGAAATCAATGCAGCCATCCCTGCAGAACCCGACATTCCTAATTTCAATAGTAACGCTTGCCATGGTTGCCGTCCTTATGGCGAAGGACATGGGCTTGCTGAACATTTTGGGAGGCGGGTGAATGCACCAGGGCCGCAGGATAAACATCCCGGTAATTGAAGAATCGAGCTTCAACTGGGTAAAATTCGCAAGGTTCGACTCGCTTAGCCTGAACGGCAGGCCGAGCAAGGTCCTGAAAAAGATAATAGACCTCGGGTTTTCAAGGAACTGGTGGGATGGCGGCCTGTTCGAGGATTTAATTATTTTTGGGTGGGACAGAGGCTACCTGCGCTCCGACTTGCCAATCCTAAGCCTGCCATTCAAGTATTTCCTGAAGGACATGAATTGGAGCAAGGCAAAGAGGCTGCAGGAGGTCGATAGTGAAGATGATGCCAAAGCCATCATACCAGCTAAGCCAGCAGGGCATTGACTATTTTTTCCTGATTGTGAAGCACGTTGACAGAATGAGCGAGGGGCTGAAAGAGGGCCTTGAAATCGGCGAAATAAACACCGGAAAGTTGGTTGGCTATTATGAGCAAGTAATCCACTATGAGGGCCTGCTTGTGCCGTTCCTTGACAAGGCATTTTACCATCAAAAAGACAGCATAGTATCAGAGTTGCCTGGCTACTCAAAAACATGGTCCGGCAAAATGGAGGACCAGGTAAGTTATTTTTTGGCCATCTCGAAACTTTTCCAGTTGCTGATGCTACAGGCCTACAAAAAGGGCGTCCTGAAGCTTAAAAAATTGCCTGAAAGCAGTTGGAGCGATGACCTGTTATGAATGGCACATGGGGCACTATTCCCCCTTCAATCAAAACCCACCGTTACGCCGGAGTGCTTGGCAGGATATGGAGGGAGGTCCATACAGAGGATGGAATAGTTACAATTGTTTTTTGCGGAAAAAGGGGAAAAGGAAAAACATTCGCCATGATTGACTGGGCGACGAGGCTTGATAGAAAAGAGGATGACATAGGGCGGTTCAGGCCGGAAAATGTAAGGTATGACCCCGTTGATTTCTTCAAAGACCTAACAGGGGATTATCCCACAGGCAAGGTAATGTGCCTTGATGATGCGGGTCTTCATATGTATAAGAGCGACGCCCTTTCAGATTTGCTAAAGCGCATTTCAAAAATCCTGCAGAACATCAGATACAAGCATCCCATCATCTTACTAAGTCTTCCTTATTTTGGGCAGTTGATGAAGGATGCAAGGGACATGTCTGACCTGTATATAGAAATGGACAGGGTTGACAGGGATGCAAGACTTTCCTATGGGAAACTTCAATCTCTCAAAATAGCGCCGTTCACCGGGGAATTATACCGGATGCCAGTTCTACAATCTGACAAGGTGATACATCCACGCTACCATATTGCATATACCCATTGGGACCCAAAGGAATTCAGTTTCGATAAGCCGCCTACCATTTTTATAAAAGCCTACGAGGCTATCAAGAATCCGGCCATGAATAAAATCAATGCCGAGCATCTTAGGGCGATAAAGGAAAAGAGGGACAAGGCCATTGGAAAGCCAAGACCTAAAAAATTCAGTTACCCGGAAGCGGTGAAATATTGCGAGGACCGTCTTCCGAAATTTCTTGACAAAAGAAAAAAAATAGATATCACGAAAATTATGATGGAGGTAGATGAGAATGGCAGCCAACTTTTCAATCAATCATTTGCCAAGCTCATAGTGAGGCAATTGAGATGGAAGCCGAGGTTGGCCGTTATGAAGAAGGCATATAGATGAATATATGTGGGGTTGATTTTTGTTTTTTTTATTCGTATTTCTTCCTCTAGGCTAAAACTATAATTTTAACCGACGATAGTGATTTCACATGGCTCAATCCAAAGCAATTCCATACCATGAAGTAAAGAAGATAATCATGGGCTGCCGGAGTCCCCGGACCCGGGCCCTGATAGCCTTCCAGTTCGTCATGGGCAATAGGGCCGGCGAGCTTGCCAGGGATTATATCCATACCGTCCAGAAGATGAGAGGCAAGGGAAGGCATAAGCATCTGGCGGTGATTGGCAGCTACAAATCCAGGGGCATCAGGAGGGATGGTTTCACCAGAACAAAGTATGGCCTGCGGTGGGAAACGCCGAACTTTAAAAATAGGGGCAAGACGAAGAAGACTGGTTTCATCCTGAGGGACAATGAGCGCTGGCTGTATAAAATCCTGGTAAGGTGGCTGAGGCGCAGGCAGGGCAAGAAGTATCTGTTCAACCTGCGGAAGACAAGGATAAAGCAATTGATAGATGAGGAGCTGAAGAAGCATGACGAGAGCTACCATTCGCACTGCCTGCGGCACAGCAGGGGGACAATGATTGGCGAACTTACAGGCGACCCCTATGTTGTCCAGGCCGTTCTCGGCCATGCTGACATAAACACGAGCTCGAAGTATGTTTCCATCGCCCCAAAGAGAATAAGGGAAAAGTTAGGCAAAACGCCTTTCGAGGAAGCGCTGGGAGAAAAAATCTAAGGGTGACAGGGGTATGGAAAGAATAAGCAAAGATTACAAAAAAGGTTTTGTAAAAGGATATTACCACGGTCGTAGAATTGCTTGCGAAGAACTAAAAGATTTCTGGCTGGACCTATATGGATGTAATCCAAATTTAGATATAACCCTAAGAAAGAGGTATGAAGATGGCAAAGATTGATTCCTTTTTCTGCGATGAGTGCGGCAGTGGAGTGTTTTATGTCCTGTCAACTGAAGACAACAAAATTCTTTTGTTGTGCAGGAATTGTGCAGTAATTTCAGAATTGCCAGATGAACCAAAAAAGGAGGTATGAAAATGGACTATGAAGTTGGAGTAAGGCTGGCTTTGATTCTGGACAACCAGAAGGCTGCCGATGAGAAGATGGATGAGCTGCTTGCAGCCATCCGGAAGCTGGCAAATGCCTCGGTTGAAAAGGTCAATCAGGATGTGGCGTATGAGGCAGAATCGCCCAGGCCAAGGCCGCCATTGGAGAAGCCAAGGCCGCCGATAGAGAAGCCAAGGCCGCCATTGCCGCCAAGAAAGCCGCCACGAAGATATGACGACGAGGAAGATGACGAAGAAATAGACGACGATGACAACACAGAGGACTTGTAGGTGGGCAAATGAAAAAGGGGGCTGCCATTCTTTTGTTTTTGGCTCTCCTGGCTATCCCTTTTTCCGCCTACCTGCTCAGGCCTGACCTTATCGGGAATGACGGCTATGGCTTTCTTCTGTTTGTATGCCGTGAAAACAACCTCATTGGGCTGGATGGGCTATCCTTTCTTGCCTTTTCAGCCATTCCCTGCAGCATTATTGCCATCAAGGCATTGTTATTCGGCCTGGCAGCCATTACAGGCTGCGTTATCATTGAATTTGCCTGGCTATTCAGCCCTAAAAATGGCTGGCTGGCAGCCTATCTGCTGTTCCTGACCTCGGTTTTCGTGATGGAATTCACCATCTTCGAGAACGACCAGCTTGCCTATCCTCTCCTTTTCTGCTCGCTCCTACTGTTCTTCAGGGGCATCAGGTGCGAGAAATGGAAAAGAACCAATTTTGCCCTCTGCCTGCTGTGCCTGGGCATAGGAACCCTGCTCTGGAATGGCGGCGTCTTTTTCCTTGTAGCGTATTCGCTCACCATCTGGCTTTTCCTGATTGCTTCCATCCCCCTCCTTCTGTGGAAAGGGAAGGAGCTGTTCGGGCTGGTGGTATTTGGCAACAATCTGATTTCTGAAAACCAGCCGTTCCAGTTCCATATGCACTACCTGCTGAATTTCGGCATAATGGGGCTTCTCTTTGAGCCGCTCCTGCTTTACCAGGGATTGTTTTTCTATACCCTGGGAATGGCTGCCGATAAGTTCTGGGTTCTGTCCGTGCCTTTCTTGATAGTGGGAATGATTATCGGGCTTGAAAAGGCAGACAAGGAATGGCTGAACCATATCGTGATGATTGTTTCCTTCATCACGGTTTTCGGGCTGGCGCAAAGCGTCTGGCTCAATCCGCCAACACAGGCCCACTGGCAGGCAATAGATTATGCCATTGAAGCCGCTGATGGCAACCGCATAGGCAATGACTGGGGGATGGGCTATTGGGTGCTGTGGGCAGGCGGCGATACAAATAGCTATATGTCGCCTGAAAGGCAGGAAGCATTCAGCCCTGGTGAAATTACCGTTTCCGGGCAGGATTTGAACTGCCTGCCGCTAAGGCGCTTCGGGCCTGCGGCAGTCTATCGCTGCTAAAAATGCTTGAAATGCTTCCAGACCAGGAGGCGATGCTCATTGAATTCCCTTTTCATGCCGCTTATGATTTGTCGCAAGTCCATGCTTTCACCCCCTGTTCAGCCTGAAGAAATGCCGTGCATCCACCCTGGCTTTCTTCCTCGTGGCCCTGTCCCTTGTTACATTGGCAAGGGCTGTCAGGGCCCTGCCGGCAGACAGCCTGCGCCTTTTCAGCGACCAGCTTTTCGGCCTGCTTGAAATGGCGGCCTTCTGCCTGCTCGATGCCGGCTTTGACTTGGTCCAGCCGCCCAATGAATATGGCGGCCTTGCTTTTACGGCCTTCCTGAACCAATTTACCATACCCAAAACCTCCTTTTAGCTAATCCAAATATGCCCTGAAACCGGCATAAGTCCAGTATCTCCTCTTTTTGCGCATTACATCCAGCCTCTGCGCTTCGCAACCTTTATCCAGTATTTCTTCAACTGCGCAGGCGTTCTCGGGTTCCTGAGCAACTTCAGGACGCCTTCCTTGGTTATCCTTGGCGCTTTCCTAACCATCTTTTTCACCTCCCTTAAATCCATCTGGCTTTTTTGTAAATTGTGCCCTTGGTTCTTTGCGGCAGATGCCTAAGCCTGAATGCCTTAGTATGCTCATATCCTTTCTTTGCGGCCCTGATTGACGTTACACTTGTTTCAATAAGTGAAATCTTTCCGCCTTTCCTTGTTGCATTTTTCCACATGGACCAGCCCTTTTTCCGCTTCTGCTTCGGGAAAGAAAACAGCTTGCTGCCGCCTCTTGGAGTTTCCATTGACATCAAAGCAATCCTTCTTCTCATCGCATCACCTCCTGAAATGGTTGTTCCTCCTGATTAAATGCACTTCCTTGATGCGCAGCCTCCTCAGCAGCCGTATCAGGTCCCTGTCGCCCTCAAACTCCTTCACAATCCTGCCAAGGTAGTCCGCTATCTCTTTATTCTGCAGCATTTTTAACGCCTCACGAAATGCATCAATGCCAGGGCGAGCATTGCCCCTATCGCAATTATCGCCAGGTTGAGCAGCATCGGGTAATATGAGCCGAGCATCCCTCCCAGCGCCACTATCACAACCAGCCCCACCCCGATGCCTGCGCTTGCAGGCATATTCGTCTGCCACATGAAGATGGCAAGCAGGCCGAGCATTATTATCCCAAAGAAAATATAATCCCCGCCAAAGGCCCCGCTCACTATGCAACCGCCTATTGCATTCCAGTCATTATTTCCTTGGCAGGCATTCAGGTCGTAAGCGTAAGCGGCTGAGCATAGGAAACATAAGGCCAGTGCCATCAAAACAAATCGCTTCATCAGCCAACCCCCCTGATGGTATTTACTATGTCCCTTATGAAATAAAGCACGCCGATTATCTGGATGATGAGGAGCGGGGCTGTGAATACGAGGGCGATACTATCAAGGCCAAGCGGGGCAAACACGCCCTGCAGCAGGGCCGTCCATCCAAAGCCCAGCTTCATGATTATGCCCCAGACGCTGCTAAAAAACTTATACAGGATGCTGAGATAGCCTATTACATCAGTCAGCGGTGAAGTTGTTATCATCGAATTGGCGGCGATTGAAAATGAATTCAGGTCAGCGCCAAGAGTGCCTGCGTCATAGCCCGGGACTCCGCTCACCGCAGCCGCAGTTCCAATCACCGGCTGCACTGATACCCATCCATATAGGGCGGAAATGGCTACAAGGATTACCAGTATTGTGAATGACATCTCCTTGAAGTCAGGCATTTAGAACCCACCCCTTGAAACTATCATAAAGGCGAATGCGCCGATGCAGGCCAGGATGAAAACTGATGCCGGAATCCAGAGAAGGTAGGTGAATATCCCGAGCATTATCATGGTTACTATGCCCATTGCGCTTGCATCGTGGCTGGCTGCGCCTGCGCCTGCAAGTGCACCTATCGTCAGGAATGCTGAAACGATGAGCAGGAAGAAGCACGGCTCATTCGCATTTGCGGAGCATCCCCACTCCTGCCTGAACTTTGCCCCACGCAGGCTGGCAAGCAGGTTGTCGCCGCTTGCATCGTAAGGCGTAAAGGCCCAGCTTGTCTTATACACGAGGCCGCTTGCGGTAACCACATAAACCTCGGCTTTAACCCATGAAGTGGCATTCATATCCTTCCTGGCAACAGTGTAGCCGCAGCCGCTTCCGCAGGCCTGGTTGAAGCTCAGGTTGCCGTCGTCATTTGAAACCGAGAGCCAGCTCCTGCTGATTGTGCCATTGGTTGCTGAAACAGTTACATTGATATCATAGCCGGCACTGGTAAAGGCCACATAGCCGACATTCGGGAATCCTGAAACGGTTACATATTCCACCTTTGGTTCTGTCCAGGTTGTCGTGCCTGTATCCACATAGACATAATAGGAAGTGAAATTAGGGCGCAGGGTTTTAGTTGAGAGCAGTGTCCCGGCTGAATCGTAGAAGTAAAAGGTGTATTCGTCGTCTATTATGAACGACATCGAGGCCGTGCCTGCGTCATCGGTTATGGTGGACTGGACTTCAACTGTCCCTGCGCCCACTATGGTTTTATAGACCTTAATGAGGGTGTTCGGCTCGGTTTCCAGGGTGAGGGCTTCCTTTGTGTAGAAAATGCTGCTCACGCCGTCTGCAACCAGGACGAGGTAGGGCTGGAAGATTGCGGTGATAGGATTGCCTTTGTAATTGACTTCATACTTCCTGCTGTAGTAAGTGAGGCCGGCGTTGATGTCGAGCTGGTAGTATTCAACTGTGTTCGGGAACATCTGCAAAGGCACGGTTGTCGTTTTGTTCAGGAAAAGCCCTTTGGCAAGCCTTGCCATCTCCGCATCGTAAGGCGAAATGGACGCCAGCGTTGCCTCATTCTTTGGCAGATTGAGGGTTACAGTAATCGTTTCGTATTTGTAGCCTATAGGCGTAACAAAATAGTAATTCTGGTCCGGGCTCAAGAAGAAACTAACATAGCCGGATGCATCGGTTGTCCTAATGCTGGCATAATTGTTGTCATTGGCATAGACCCTGAGCCTTGTGTTCGGCAGCAGGGTTGTGCCATCCGCTTCATAAAACCTAAAGTTGAAGTCGAGGCCATTGAAATCATGCAGCATGAGGACATTGAAGTCATAATTGCTGTAAATGTTTGCATCAAATTCAATGTAGCGTGCAATGGAATAATTGTCATCCTTCCAGGCTTTGACGGTAACTGCCCTGCTCGTTGTTGCGTCCACGCCGATTGATACCTTGCCCGCCGAATCTGTCGTATATGTTATTCCATCCACAAGGACGCTTAAACCCGCAATGGGAATGTATTTATTTTCGTCAACGAAACGCATAGTCAATGTCGTTGAGCCGATGTGGAATGTCTTGCTGGTTGTTGCAAAGGAACTCTGCCCGGCATAATTTCCTGCATTGGTGTTGGCATCAAATAGAAGATAATAATTGCCATCAGAAATTGCTGATATATTCCAATCCCAGTGGCAAGAAGCACTATCTTCAAAATTCTGGTCTGCGCAGACGCCGCTTGTTAAATTCAGGTCAGAAACAATCGGCGTGCCCGTCCCTTGCGTATTCGATGTGCCGTAGTTGATGTCAACCAGCATCCGGTTGTTGTCCTTGTTGAAAACATTGAAATCTATTGTGAGATTGGCATCATTGACATAGCGGAATGTCGGATATTGCCCACTGTCATCATAGCCTTCTATCCTCCAGGCATTGACATCTATAATGTCGGTTGGGACCGGAGTCCCGCCTTCTCCGCCCCACCAAGACAGGGCAAACCTGTTGCAGTCGCTTATGGCGATTTCATCAAAAACGGCATTGGCTAAATCGCCTCCGGTGTGGTCGCTGCCTATGAAAAAATTGTAATCACTGCCTCTTACTACTGCCGGTTCTGCTGAAACGGATTCTTGATTCCCATTCACATACAATGCCGCATTGGTGCCATCCCAAATTATTGCAATATGATACCAAACGCCTGCTGTCCAGGAAGTTGTTGTGCTTGTAAAATTAGCCGAACCAGGGCATTCCCAATTCACTACTAACTTCCCGGTGGTATTGGAAAAATAAGAGACAATTTTGCAGCCGGCTGTTTGAAATTTATACAAGAAACTATGATAGCCTGCCCCCGTTTGAAATGTTACCAACGGCATTATCCAGGCTTCCCAAGTAAAGGCTCCGCCTTCAAAAGAATCAAAAAGCGTGGCTTGGGTTATATAGTAAGTTGCATCCGTTCCGCAGCCGCCGCTCCCCCATTTCTTATTTGTCGTGTCCCATATCGAGCTTGAAGTTGCTATGGCATGGTAATTCCCGGTTGCATCGGTTACAACTGTCCCGCTGCTCTGGTTGCAATGGTATAATGCAAGGGTATTGGCATCAGCAGTATATTCCCCAGTGTCCCACCATCCGGCATAGCCGAAGCTACTTAAAAGTAGCAGAAACAGAACCAGGAAAGCAAACCGCCTCATAACCTATCAGGCCTCCTCGGTTTGCTTATCCCTGGAAATACTGCGGTGCTTCCGGCTCCCTAAAGCTCCTGTATGAGCTGTATAGCAGCATGATGCCCAACAGCAGCGGCACCAACTGGATTAATATCTTCGTTGTGCCCCCGTGAGGGAACGCTGCCGAGTTCTCCAATACCCCGAATAACGGAATCTGTATCGGGGCAATCATCACCACTGCCACATACAGCAACATTACCCCTATCGGGGTTTCAATCAATGCTGCCCAATTAACCATTTTTTTTATGCCTCCTTTTTTGGTTTTTATCTTTAGATTTTTATTGTGAATAATGGCTTTCGCAGCCCTTCACAATATCGTTGCGAAGATGAGTATCGCAATTGCTATTATGACCGCTGTAGCCACAAGCCCTATCATCATCGGGCCTGTCATTTCCTCGTGCCTCAGGACAACCGCTCCCAGCGCCGTCATTATTATCAGCGCTGCCAGCAGCATCTCGACAAGGACCGCCAGGTCATAGGCGCCTGAGTTCGTTTTGAACCGCAGGCTTCTCCATGTTTCGCTGTTGCCCAGGCTGTCAACTGAATTGTAGCATAGGGTGAAGTCGCCGAAGATGAAATGCACCGGGCCTGTGTATGTTGCATTGAGCGAATCCGGGCATATGCCGATTCTTGTGCTGTCGTAGTATATTGTGCCTGTGGAGCCGTATCCCGCACAGACCTTCGTGATTGTTACATCGCTGGTAGATGACGAATATGTCGCTACTGATTGGCAGGCATTTGTGTCAACCCTGAAATCGCCTAATCCGGCATTCCCATTCCAGTCTGTGAATGGCTTTATTGGATTTTGGCTTAGGCCATTCCAATCGTGGCTGTTGGTTGTGTCCGTAACTTTGACATTCCAGACATAATTCCCGTCAAGATTGGCTGGCAATGCCTTCGTGTAACTGCATGACTGTGGAACATCTTTGACAAGCGGCCCGCTGCAAAAGTTCAGCAGGTTGCCATCCAATGCCGTTGTGAATTCGGTCTGCGTTGTGTATCCAAGGGCAGTCCCATCCGGGCTATTTACCCTTGAATAGTAGATGTCTATATTTACATCTGTCGGATTCGTGTTTGCATCTGCCACAGTAAATCTGACTGTAACTGACGTGCCGGCGGGATAATAGACGTTTCCATCACCTGTCATGACATTGACATCATCCCAGTTCACTGTATTGGCGAATGCCATTTGGGGCAATGCCAACATCAGCAACAACACTGCGAAAGCGGCAAACTTTTTGTTCTGCATCCTTTTTTTCACCTCCTTTTCAGTTTCTTTTTTCTGTTAAGCCTGCCTCTCCGGCCTGGCATAACCATTCCGAAAGCCGCATCGGCTGCTGCGCCGGCTATTCCGATGCTGACGAATCCGCCGGCAGTATCAGCCAATGCCGATGTTGTTCTTCCTTCAGGCGTGAGCATGGGCAATCCCTGCATCGCCAAAGCTCCCCCGAAGATTAAGTCCTTTGCCTTCCTCATCCTTTTCAAAACAACCACCCCGCTTTTCTGCTTCTGCTTTTCCTGTAAAAGGGCGAAGCCAGCGTTGCCAGGCCCTTCATTGTTATGCCTGCATATTCGCCAGGCATATCGATCCTGTATTTTGCTTTTTCAACGAAAAAGCCTGGCAATGTCTTTGCAGGCCTGAACATCCTGCCAATGCCTGCTGGCAGCTTCGGCGCCTTTGCCTTTCTCGCAGGGCCGCCAGCCAGCAATTTATAAGAGGCCTGTGGAGAGCCAATCACATTTGCTATCGCAATGGCTCTCGCTGCCTCTTTAGAAACCGGGAATTTGGTGAGTGCTATCTCCTTTCCGGCTCTACGTATAATGGGGAAAAAGCCCGGCAGCAGCTTCTGCGCTTTCTTCGGGCTGAATCCGCCGAAGGAGGGGAGGAGTGGAGGCAATTTTAGGATTGGCGGCTTTTGCCTTGCCTTTTCTTTTGTGGTTGCCGTTGTGATGATTAACTGCCTTTGCATGGTTTGCGTAGCCATTCTCGGCAGCATCTTCTGTAACTGTGATTCAAATTGCGCCTGGCTTTGCCTAAAGTTTATCTTTTGCCTTTGCTGCGGTATTATCTTTGTAGAAATGCCCATTATTGATTTTGTAGAAATGCTTGGCATTTCTTTTGGCTTTATTGAAATACCCAGCATTTCTTTTTGCCGTTGCTTTTCATCCTGCGGTGTTTTAATGCCCATAGCATAAGCAAGTTTTGGTATTAATTGCGTGCCTGTATAGGTGCCAAGTTTTATTCCACCGCCAACACTCCTATCCAGTTCTTTTTCCATTGGAGTCTTTTGGCGTGTTTTGGCAAATTGGCCTATTGCATTTTGCTGCGGTAAATTAGAAATATATATATTTAATTTTTGTTCCCCGCTTATATCAAAAAGCAATCCTTGTTGAATACCAGCTTTTGCTTTTGCCGGTTCTTTCCAATTGGCAAATTGATTGGCATATTTGCCAACATAGGCATCAAAAGGCAAATAGCCTGTTTTAATCGTAGGAATTATTGTGTATGGTTTTTCAAGTTGAATTTGCTGCGTTGCCTGGAAATTATACCCCCCAGGGAAAGTTATCCTTTTGAGGGTTATTTTTTCTTCAGGAGTTAAACTTGTAAATGTTTTCATTGCTTTTTCAGTTGCCTTTTTTTCAGCCTGAATATTTGAAAGTTCCCTAGCAAATTTTTTTAAATCTGATATGGCAGGTGGTTTTATTAAATCCGGCAATCCTTTTATTTTTGGCATAGTAATTTGCATGCCTTTTCTTGGGTTTATAGTTCTGGCTAATTTTTCTAACTCTTTGTCTGGTGGTATCTTTCCAACTATGCTAGGAAGTTTAGCCCTTTCAGATGTTATAATTTTAAACGGTGCTTTTTTAGGGGGTAAATTAATCGCTTCTTTTTGCAGTTCTTTTATAGTAGGCATAGGCATTGTTTCAATATCCGGCAATCCTTTTATTTTTGGCATAGTAATTTGCATGCCTTTTCTTGGGTTTATAGTTCTGGCTAATTTTTCTAACTCTTTGTCTGGTGGTATTTTATTTTTTAAAGATAATTCTAAACTTTTCGGCATAGTCAAATTTTCCCTAATGAAAGCATTTGCTTTTGCCATTTTTGCAATAGATATCCCTGCACTTAATGCCTTCGCACCCAAAATAAATCCCGCAAGACCTAACCCTTCAGCGCCTATTTCATAAGTTCCAGCGGCTTTCCCAGGTAAGATGGTTGCCAGAACTTCAGGGCTTTTAGCCCTTATTGCCTCGCCTGCAATTGTTCCACCACCCATTGCCAATCCATAAGATGCAAGGCCTGTTAATCCACTGGCAGCATAAGTGCTTAGTCCTCCAATACCAACAAAAGGCATTATTGTTCCGGTTGCTATCAAGCCTATTTCCTGTTGCCTTGCCGCCTCAATCCTTTCCCAAGAGTATTGCTGTTCTACCGGAATTTTGATACCACGAGATTTGCCTATAAAATAAGCCTCCCTCATTTCAGCTTCCTCCGGAATGAGCTGGGACGGCTCCCTATATCCTCCCCTAAATACAAGGCCTTGTTGCTCCGGCGTGGCAAACTGCTTCACGGTGCTTACCTGAACCCTGACTTCCGGAACTTTGACCTCAGGCAACTGCATTCCCGCCCCTTGGATTATTTGAGCAGATGATTGTAGCCGCCTGCCCAAATCAGCCCTTGCCACACCATAGCTTGCCTGCTGCTTTTCAAGCTGCCCTGCCCTCACATTATATTCCGCTACGAGCTTGTTGGTATAAGGCGCTGATTGCTGCACCATTGACTTCTGCCTTTTCAGGATGTCTGCCCTAAGATTGGCAAGGGAGGCGTTCTCGCTTGCTATAGCACCGGCCTGGCTTTCCAACCTTGCCTGTTCCGCCTGAAGGCCGCTTATCTCGGTTGCGGCCTGCGCCTTTTGCTGCTGCTGCCTTTTCTGCTCTGCAATGGAAGCGGAAGAAACAGCGGCCTGCTGCGCCGGAGTTGCAGCGCCTCCGGCAAAGCCTGATGTCCTGATTGGGATTGCATATTGATAGCGTTCAGGGAAGGCGGTTGAAACGGCGCCCTGCTCAGTTAGGTATTCACCGGGAGGCAGCCTTCCTCCAAGCATTAGGCTTCTGGCGCTAACAACCATTCACCCCGCCCCTTGAAATAAAAAACGATTCTCTTTCACAGAGGCGGTGCAATGAAACAAATCCTAAATAAAGCAACCCCGCTATAAGCAATACCCCAACCATCGCTGTTACAATATGGTTCTATGAAGTATTTATGCTTTTTGGAGGGAGGGGAATTTCCCTAACTTCATATCCGCCAGCAGAATTTCTGCTGCTTTACAGAAACTATAAAAAGACAAAAGGGCGCAGATTCCTGTTTCAAATAACCCGATTGCAAATCCAGAGCCGCTTATGCCCAAGTAACTTGTTTCCCAGCCATGCCACCTTAATATTGCCACATCGTTGAACCACACTGCAAAGGCAATTCCGGCACTGAGATGATACACCGCCCTAAAGTAACTCATTCCCTTTTAGCCTCTTTTTTTGCTTTGCTCAGGACCCAACCTAAAATCTCATACT
>Ga0315295_10002452_pt1 | contig 15733 bp, 17 predicted proteins | sample YL17G14_0_MG_FD_204453 | JGI IMG/M metagenome (GOLD analysis project Ga0315295, IMG submission 204453) | Sediment microbial communities from Yellowstone Lake, YNP, Wyoming, USA - YL17G14_0 | ecosystem: Environmental > Aquatic > Freshwater > Lake > Sediment | place: USA: Wyoming | collected...
CGGGAAACTTCAGGTGACGACTTTAGAGGGAGCGGCGCCTTCGATATTTGTCAGCACCAAAGAAGGCAATGTCGGCATCGGGAAGATCCCGACGACGGAGGCGGCCGTAAAATTGGAAATTAGCGGCGCTGCAAACCCCAAAATATTGCTGCGTCCTGCAGGTAATGTAGATTCTCCGATGATCAGGGCAAACGGCAATGACCTTCAGTTTGGAACAAATATCAGCGATACCGTGAATATGGTTGTTGCCGCAAACGGCAGGGTCGGCATTGGGACGACGGATCCGGGTACAAATTTAGAGGTCAACAACAGTAATTGCGGCATTTCAGTCAAAGCTACGACCGCAAAAGCTTACGGTTTTATGTGTGCGAATGATGCGGATGTTATATTTGGCAGGAACGTCAAAACAAAGCCAGGATCCTGGAGTAAAAATGTCACGGACGAAGTAAGCGCGTGCATTAGTTTTGGTCAAGCCGGAGATATGGCCATAGTCACTTCCCCGGGCTCGCAAGCAAGTCCTTTATATATTAATGCACTCGCAGTATTAAATAACGGCAATGTCGGCATCGGGACAGCAGGGCCGGGAGTAAAGCTTGAGATCGAAAAAGATGCTGGGGCATCTACTCAATGGCCTTTAATACTCAACAGCAACAATGTGGGAGCCGGCTCGACAGGGAGCATAGGGGCAAAATTTTCTTTCAATGAATGGAATTTTCCTGAGAGGTCTGCCGGCATTGCGGCAATTAAAGAAACAAATTGGGCTAATACAGTAGGGCTTGGGCTGTTCACGGGGGATACTGTTATTGGATACACTGAAAAGGTAAGAATAGGAGGCCAAGGGGGGCTCACAGTATTATCTGGGAATGTCAACGTGTCATCCGGGCGCGTTAATAGTTTCGGCGCGATGCAAAATCTGCTTCCATTTACTTCCTGGGGCTCAGACCATACAGCCGCTTCAGATGGGTTCCTTGTCGGGATGGCACGGGTGTGGCAGTATAAGTATATCTATTTTTATATAAATGGGACACCAATTACATACCTTTATTGTCGACCTGAGCATAGTTGGGATGACATGAACTTTAACTTCCCGGTCGCAAAAGGGGAAGTCTGGAAATTTACAAAAGACGAACCAGCCAATGGTTTTGATTATCTATGGTGGCGGCCGAGGTAAAAGAGAAAACAATGTCATACATACCTTTATACAGGAAATGGCGGTCGCAGAACTTTGACGAGATAGTCGGGCAGGGGCCCATCGTCCAGACCCTGCAGAACGCCATCAAGGGGAATAGGATATCCCATGCTTATCTTTTTTCCGGCCCGCGAGGGACGGGGAAGACAAGCACGGCAAGGATATTCGCGAAAGCGCTTAACTGTGCAAATGGTCCCACCCCCGATCCATGCGGGAAATGCGACATGTGCGTCAGGATAAAGAACGGCCACGCTGTTGACGTCATCGAGATAGACGCCGCGTCGAACAGGGGAATTGACGAGATACGTGACCTCAGGGAAAAAGTCAGATACACCCCCATCGAGGGCAAGTATAAAGTATACATAATCGACGAGGTCCACATGCTTACCTCGGAGGCGTTCAACGCCCTTCTAAAGACCCTTGAGGAGCCGCCCTTACATATTATATTCATCCTGGCCACGACCGAGCCCCAAAAGGTCCCCGTGACCATCGCCTCAAGGTGCCAGCGTCTTGATTTCAAGCGGCTGTCCAATCCCGAAATGGTCGCCCAGATAAATAAGATAGCCGGTGCCGAAGGCATAAAGATCGAGGACAATGCGGCAGCGCTCATCGCCAGGAATTCGGAGGGCTCCATGAGGGACGCCATCTCGCTTCTGGACCAGCTCATTTCGTTCAGCGGAAAGAATATAAAGCACGACGATGTCATTTCTCTGCTTGGCACCGCAAGCGCAGACCATATATTTGAGTTCGGCGACGCACTCGGCAGGGGAGATATCAGCAAGCTTTTCGACCTCATCAACCAGATGGTATCGGAAGGCAGGAGCGTCCCCCAGACAACGAAGGACATACTTCTTCACATGAGAAATCTGATGTTCGCAATGCTTGGGAGCGAATCTGTTATTGAAGAATCATCAGAGCATATCACAAAACTTAAGGAGCAATCGAAGCTCTTCAGCATGGATAAGATAAAGGAAATAATGAAGATCGTCTCCCGTGCGGAGATAGACATGAAATGGCATCCCCAGGCAAGGTTACTGCTCGAAGTGGCGGTAATGGAAGCGTGTTCGGCCAGCCCGGCACCAAAAGAAGAGACCAAGAGGATAGAGGTGAATAAAGCCGAGGTTAAAAGTCCGGTAAGCTTTGCGCCGAAGATCGAGGAGGAAAAAGAAAAGAAAATGTTCAAGCTCTCGGACCTGGCGGGAAAGACAATGTCAAAACCGTCCGTGCCGACAGCTGGGAACATATTTGAGCTGAAGTCGAATTGGCAGACGATACTTGATGAGGTAAAGAAAAAGAACGTATTCGCTTATATTTCATTGCATGAAGGCGAACCTTCCCATTTTGACGACGGGAAGCTTGTGGTAAAGTTCAAAAAAGGTTTTGCCTTCCATAAAGGAAGACTGGAAGAAGCTCCGGCGAAGTCGGCGGTGGAAGAAGCCGTCAAAAAGGTCTCCGGAAGGGACATAAAGCTTGAATGCGTCATAGAGAATGCCGCGCCTGTTCCCGAAGCCTCCGCGTCAAAAGTCGCCGAGCTTTTCGGCGGGCAAGTCATCTCATAACCTCAGATTTTCGCTTGACAGCAATAAAAAAGTGGATATAATAAGCACATGATTTTCGGAAATGTAGGGGATATGCTTGGCAAGGTCAAGAAGATCCAGGAAGACATGAAAGAGGTCCAGAAGGAACTCTCCCAGATGGTAGTGGAGGAGGAATCAGGGGGCGTAAAGGTGGTAGTATCAGGCGATATGGAATTAAGGGAATTCAAGCTTGACCCGAAGATTCTCGATAACAATGACTTAAAGCGGATAGAATGGCTCATATCAGATGCGGTTGACAAGGCCTTCTCGAAGGCAAAAAAAGAAGCGGCGTCTAAATTGAAAAGGGTAACGGGCGGGCTTTCGATCCCCGGCCTTTTTTAGGTTATAGAAATGGCAGCTAAATATCCGGAGCCGATGGGGCGCCTTATAGCGGAGTTCACGAAAATGCCGGGGATAGGCCCGAAATCGGCGCAGAGACTGGCATTTTACGTTCTGCAGGCATCCGACGGCGAAATAAAGGGGCTTGTCGATGCTCTGCAGGAAACAAAGAAAAAAGTCGGGTATTGCTCGAACTGTTTTAACATCTCCGTGGAGGATCCGTGCGAGATATGCGGGGATGAGAACCGGGACAGGACAAAGATCTGTGTGGTGGCTCTTTCGCAGGACCTTATCGCGGTAGAAAAGACCCGGGAATATAACGGACTTTATCATGTACTTGGAGGGGTAATATCCCCTTTAGACGGGATAGGCCCGGAGAACCTGAGGATAAAGGAATTGTTGAAGAGGCTTGCGAAGGACGTTAAAGAGGTCATTTTGGCACTGAACCCTACGGTGGAAGGCGAGGCAACGGTCATTTATCTGACGAAATTGCTGAAGCCTCTTGGAGTGATGATGACCCGTATTGCATACGGGCTGCCTGTAGGGAGCGACATGGATTACGCGGATGAAGTGACGCTGACAAAATCTTTTGAAGGAAGGCGGGAAGTTTCTTGATCTGGTATATTGAAAATCTTTATAAGCTGGCATTAAGACCGATACTATTTTATCAGGATATGCCTAAAGGCAGCTGGAAGGAAGACTCACTCTCATTCGCGCTTGTAACAGGATGGATAATGGCTGTAGCGCTGACGGCCGTATTTTTCCTTAATAATTACCTGCCGACGGGTCTTACCCTCATTGAAGGCATACAGGGGCAGAAATTGATCATAGTCGTTCCGGTGCTCCTTGTGATGGGCTTCGCCTTTTTCGCGATGACCGCGCTCATCATAGGCGGGATAATGATAGGCGCGATACTCAGCCTGATGTTCTTCTGCGCGGCCGTACTTGACTTCCTCCTGATACTACTCGGAGGGACAGGGAACATTTTCGAGGTCTTTAAAGCCACGCTTTATGCCAGTGCCGCACTGCTTGCGGGACTTTTGAACATATTCCTGATGATACCTGTTAAATATAAATTATTGTCGTTCCCTGTCTGGATAACGGGGGAGAGGGTCGTTTTTTACTTTACATGCGTTTACCTCTACGGGTTGTTCAGCATACTGGGGAGGAAGACGCACAAGGTGCCCAAATGGAAAGCTTTTCTTGCGGCGACGATCCCGTTCATTATTCTGGTCCTTATAAATGTAGTTCTATCCGCAAAGATACTGCCGAAACTGGCAGGGCTGCTCGGGTAGTAAGGAGATTAATTTGGCTGATAAGGGTATAGTTGAAATAAGATGGCATGGAAGGGGAGGCCAGGGTGCGAAGACGGCGGCTCTGCTTTTCGCGGACGCGGCCCTCTCGGAAGGCAAGTTTATTCAGGCTTTCCCTGAGTACGGACCGGAAAGAATGGGTGCTCCGGTGCAATCCTTCAATAGAATTTCCGACGAACCAATAACACTTCACTGTGGAATAAGCAATCCTAAATACGTAGTCGTGCTCGACCCCACCCTGATGGCCTCTGTAGATGTCCTTGCTGGCGTGCCGGATGACGGGATGATAGTCATCAATACCAGCAAATCTCCCGAAGAGATAAAAGTGTCCCTTAAGAACAAGAAAGTAAAGACCTTCACGGTGGATGCGTCAAAGATCGCCAAGGAAACCATCGGCCGCGACATCCCCAACACTCCGATGCTCGGGGCAATGGCCGCGGCGACCGGGCTGCTTAATTATGAACGTCTCCTCAAGGACCTTGAACAGAAATTGAGCAAGAAATTCGCATCAAAAAAAGAGATAATCGCGGGGAACCTGAACGCGGTCAAAAGGGCATATGAGGAGGTCAGGAAATAAGTGGCTGAACTAAAAGGATGGAAAGAACTTAAAAAAGGCGACGTGCTCGAAGCGGGCACGGCCGAAAAATTCGAGACGGGCGACTGGAGGAGCATGCGGCCGGTATGGCATCCTGAGATATGCATCCAGTGCCTTTTCTGCTGGATACACTGCCCGGATTCTTCCGTCGTTGTGGACAGGACGACATCAAAAATGACGGGATTCGACCTTAAGCACTGCAAGGGCTGCGGGATATGCGCGCAGGTCTGCCCGGTGAAGCCGAACAAGGCCATCACGATGACGAAAGAAGAGAAATAACATGGCAATAGTCGCAAAGACAGGCAATGAAGCAATGGCGGAGGCGATGCGCCAGATAAATCCGGATGTTGTCGCCGCTTATCCCATAACTCCGGCAACGGAAATAGCGATGATATTCGCCCAGTTCGTGGCGGACGGGCTTGTGGACACGGAATTCGTGGCTGTTGAATCAGAGCATTCGGCGATGAGCGCCACGCTTGGAGCGGCCGCGGCAGGGATCAGGGCAATGACGGCCACGTCATCACAGGGTCTGGCCTTGATGTACGAGATACTTCCTATCGTATCGGCGCTTCGTCTTCCGATAGTCATGCCCGAGGTCAACAGGGCCCTTTCCGCGCCGATAAACATCCACTGCGACCACAGCGATACGATGGCCGCAAGGGATTTCGGATGGATACATATTTTTTCCGAGAACGCGCAGGAAGCGTATGACAACACACTGCAGGCAATAAGGATCGCAGAGGACACGAGAGTGCGCCTGCCCGCGATGGTCACCACTGACGGGTTCATAATAAGCCACTGCATGGAAAAGATAGAAACTATCGATGACGCAAAGGTCAAAGAGTATATAGGAGAATTCAAGGCGGAATATTCGGTCCTTGACGTAAAGAACCCCATAACCGTCGGCTCGCTCGACCTTCAGGACTATTACTTTGAGCACAAGTACGCCGTCGCGGATGCAATGAAGGGCGCTAAGAACATAATACTTGAGGTAGCAAAGGATTTTGAAAAGAAATTCGGAAGGAAATACGGGCTATTTGAGGAATATAAGATGAACGACGCGGAGATCGCGGTCGTGGCGCTCGGCTCAACAGCAGGAACTGCAAAGGCCGTGGTCAATGAATTGAGAGATAAAGGCGTGAAAGCGGGGCTTTTGAAGTTAAGGGTATTCAGGCCGTTCCCGCATGAGGAGATAGCGAACATACTTGGCAAGATGAAGGCCGTCGCGGTAATGGACAGGAGCGATACATTCAGCTCAGCGGGAGGCCCTGTCTTCACGGAGATAAGGTCGGCGCTTTATGATTCGGCCGTAAAACCCAAGCTCATCAATTATATTTACGGGCTCGGGGGAAGGGATATTTCAATGGCAGAGATCGAGAAGGTTTTCAATGAACTTTCTGATACCGCAAGGACAGGGAAGGTTAAGAACCTGTTCAATTATTTAGGGGTGAGGGGAATATAATGGCGAATTTAAAGGAAATGGCGAAACAGGAAGAGAGATTGACCGGGGGACATAGGGCATGCGCGGGATGCGGCATACCAATAATAGTCCGCCAGATAATGCATTCGATAAAGGATCCGGTGGTCGTGGGCTGCGCGACAGGATGCCTTGAGGTCGTGACCACAATATATCCGTTCACCGCGTGGAAAGTGCCTTTCCTCCATAATGCTTTCGAGAACTCCGCAGCGACCGTTTCGGGAGTGGAGTCGGCATACAGGGCGCTGAAGAAAAAAGGAAAGATAAGCGAAGAGATAAAGTTCCTCGCTTTCGGCGGCGACGGGGGCACATACGACATCGGTTTCCAATCGCTATCAGGCGCCATGGAAAGGGGCCATGATATGCTCTATGTCTGCTATAACAACGAAGCATATATGAACACAAGCATTCAGAGGTCAAGTGCAACGCCTTTCGGGGCAAATACGACAACTGCCCCGTCCGGGAAGGTAAAACAGGGAAAAGAACAGTTCAAGAAGAACCTGACCGAGATAATGGTGGCGCATGAAATACCCTATGTGGCGCAAGCGGCCGTCGGCAACTGGATGGACCTGACAAAAAAGATAGAAAAGGCGATGTCAATAAAAGGGCCGAAGTATATGGGCGTGCTCCAGCCATGCCAGCTCGGATGGGGTTACCCGATGGAGAACACGGTAGAGATCGGAAAGCTTGCGGTGGATACATGCGTCTGGCCTCTTTATGAGGTCGAGTACGGCAAGTACAAGCTTTCATATAAGCCGAAAGAAAAAAAACCGGTGATAGAATGGCTGAAGTCCCAGGCAAGGTTCAAGCATCTCTTGAAGCCCGGCAACGAGAAACTGATAGAACAGATACAGGCCAATGTGGACAAACACTGGAACGATCTATTGATAAAGTGTGAAGTCACCCCGCAAATTGCGGGGAACTAAAGGAGGTGTCTATATGAACCAGAAACAATTGGCGGACAGGGTTGCGGCAAGATTGAAGGACAGCAAGGTTAAGAAAGTGATGGTCGAGAAGATAGTCGAGGAAGCGCTGAATGTCATGACGGACGCGCTGGTAAAAGGAGAGAAAGTAAGGCTTGTTGGTTTCGGTAACTTCCTGGTAAGGACAAGGGCTTCAAGGGTGGGGAGGAATCCGCAGACAGGAGCGCAGATCAATATCCCGCAGTCAAAGTCTCCAGCGTTCGTTCCCGGAATAAATTTAAAAAAGGCGATCAAAGGAAAATAAACTGATGCCCAAAACATCAAAAAACCAGGTCTTTGATGACCTGGGTCTTCTGCTTGAAGTATTGCCCCTTAGGATAAAGACCGCCATACAAGGAAGATCCAACCTTTCAGATATGATCGAGGTCGTGCTCGACCTGGGCAAATCCGCCGAGGTAAGGATCGCCGGCGACAAGGTACTGTATGTCGAAGGCCCTGTTGTAAGTGTTGCCGACATTAAATATGTAACAGGCAAGGTCGGCGAATTCACGTCTGATAACAGGGCGGGGATTGAGAGGACGCTTCACAGGATCTCCGCGATAAGGAACCGCCATGGGAAGATAATCGGGCTGACACTGCGCGTAGGGCGGGCGATATTCGGGACGATAGACATAATTCGGGACATGATAGAATCGGGAAAGAACATCCTTTTCATGGGGCCTCCGGGCATCGGAAAGACTACAAAACTAAGGGAAGCGGCAAGGGTCCTTTCAGACGACTTTGACAAGCGCGTCATAGTAGTTGACACCTCAAATGAGATCGGCGGCGACGGGGACATACCGCATCCGGGCATAGGACGCGCCCGCAGGATGCAGGTTTCCTCACCTGAAAAGCAGCACGCTGTAATGATCGAGGCGGTGGAGAACCACATGCCGGAGGTCATAATAGTGGATGAGATAGGCACTGAAGCCGAAGCAGCTGCCGCACGAACAATAGCAGAGCGCGGCGTACAGCTTATCGGCACGGCTCACGGCGTCATACTTGTGAATATCCTCAAGAACCCGACTTTATCGGACCTTGTCGGAGGCATCCAGACCGTAATACTCGGCGATGAAGAAGCAAGAAGGCGCCACACCCAGAAAGCGGTCCTTGAAAGAAAGGCGCCCCCGACATTTGACATCGCGATCGAGATAAGGGAAAAGGACAAGTTCGCGATCTATAAGGACGTGGCATCGGCGATAGATAAATTGCTGAGGGGAACACATCCTGAGCCGGAAATAAGGGTCAGGACGCCGGAAGGAAAGATAGAGATAAAGGAAGCCCCGAAAGAGATGCCGGAATTCACACCCGAAGAGGAACGGCAGGCTGAAAAGAAAAAAGGGAAGAGCATCCTGAGGATATATCCGTTCGGCGTCAACAAGGGCCTGATAGAGAGGGCGATAAGATCAATGCGGGTCCCCGCCGTCGTTGCGGACAGAATGGACGAAGCGGACATGCTTTTAACTGTTAAAGCGAAAGCAAGGCCGGGAACAAAGATAATGGAAGCCGCAGAGGAGCACAGGCTCTCTGTCCATGTAATAAGAAAAAATGTCTCAAGCCAGATAAATAAATTCCTTAAATATTATTTCAAGGTGGGGGGCGCAGACGAATCGGAAGAGATAGCGATGAGGGAGGCGGAGGAGGGAATAAAGCAGGTATTGAATTCAAAAAGATCGGTCGATTTAAGCCCCCAAAATGCCTACATAAGAAGGCGCCAGCACCAGCTTGTGGAGGAGAGAAGATTGAGGTCAGAGAGCGTCGGGGAAGAGCCGAAAAGAAGATTAAGGATCTATTCAGCCTGATAAAATACAATGCTTACTGACATAGAAATAGCCCAAAAAGCAAAATTAAGACCTATTGAACAAATAGCCGGGAAAGCAGGCTTTTTGTCCTCGGAGATCGAACTATACGGAAAAGATAAAGCTAAGATAAACTTATCGGCGATGAAAAGACTTTCGAAGAAAAAGAACGGCAAGCTTATCCTTGTGACGACCATCACCCCGACGCCCTGGGGAGAGGGGAAGACGACAACCACCATTGGGCTCGGCCAGGCCCTGGCAAAGATCGGCAAAAAAGCCATTGTATGCATTCGTGAGCCGTCGCTAGGCCCGGTCATGGGATTGAAAGGCGGCGCTGCCGGGGGCGGGTATTCGCAGGTCCTTCCGATGGAGGACATAAACCTTCATTTCACGGGCGACATCCACATGGTGACCGCTGCTCACAACCTTCTCTCGGCGATGGTGGACAACCACATATTCCAGGGGAACGAACTTAAGCTTGATCCTGCGCGCATCGTGTGGCGCAGGTGCATGGACATGAACGACAGGGCGTTGAGGAGTATCAAAATATCATATAAGGACATAACAAGGACCGACGGATTCGACATTACCGCGGCTTCCGAGGTAATGGCAATACTTTCCCTTTCAAAGAACCTTACCGACATGAAGGTAAGGCTGGGAGAAATAATAGTTGGATATTCCGTGGACGGCATGCCCGTGACCGCAAAGGACATTAATGCTTCCGGCGCGATGGCTTTGCTCCTTAAAGAAGCTATAAAGCCGAACCTTGTGCAGACCATAGAGGGTGTCCCTGCTTTCATCCACGGGGGGCCGTTCGCCAATATCGCGCACGGGTGCAACAGTATTGTGGCGACCCAGCTGGCATTGAAGGCGTCAAATTACGTCGTGACCGAGGCGGGATTCGGTGCCGATTTAGGTGCCGAAAAGTTCTTTGATATAAAATGCCGCTATGCCGGGCTCGCGCCTGACCTTGTTATCGTCACCCTTACCTGCAGAGCGCTTAAAAGGCAGGGCGGGATAGCAAAGGAAGACCTATCAAAAAACAACGTCAGGGCGCTGAAAAACGGGCTTCCGAACCTGAAAAGACACATAAAAAGCCTTGAATTATTCGGGGTGCCGATACTTGTTTCAGTGAATCTGAGGACAGAGGACTCGAAAGAGGAGCTTAATGCCGTGCTTGAGTACTGTAAAGAGTTCGGGATAGATGCGGTTGTATCGGATCTTTGGGGAAAAGGCGGGGTAGGAGGGGTGATCTTAGCCAAAAAAGCGGCCGAGATCGTAAAAAAGCAGTCAAAATTCAGATATTTATACAGCCTGAACCTTTCGGTAAGGGCAAAGATCGAAACAATAGCAAAAAAAATATACGGCGCCGATGGAGTTAACTTCACAAATGATGCGCTCAAGGAACTCGTTGATATAGAAAAAAGCAAATACTCAAGGTTCCCTATATGCATGGCCAAGACCCAGTATTCGCTTTCGGACGATCCCCAGTTGCTCGGCGCGCCGAAAGGATTTATTATTACGGTAAGGCAGGTCAAAGTATCCGCGGGAGCCGGTTTCATAGTTGCGTTGACGGGCGACATCCTGACAATGCCGGGGCTTCCAAAGCATCCCGCGGCGGAAAAAATGGACATTTCGGAGAACGGAAAGATAACGGGATTATTTTAAACATATGATAAACCAGAAAAAAATTGAAAAAGCTGTAAGGATGATACTTGAGGCGATAGGGGAAGACCCCAAACGTGCCGGCATAAGGGAAACGCCATCGAGAGTCGCCAGGATGTACGCCGAACTTTTCGCGGGCCTTCACAAGGACCCCGCTAAAGAACTTACGGTCTTCCATGAAGCCGACCACGAGGAAATGATAATAGTGAAGAACATACCTTTTTATTCCATGTGCGAACATCATCTTGTGCCTTTTGCCGGGAAAGCGCACGTAGTTTACATCCCCACAAAGGGCAGGGTGACAGGCCTGTCAAAATTAGTAAGGGTCGTTGAGGGTTTCGCAAAACGCCCACAGGTGCAAGAAAGGCTTACCAGCCAGATCGCCGACACATTGATGAACGTCCTGAAGCCGAGAGGAGTCCTTATAATAATCGAGGCGGAGCATCTCTGCATGTCGATGCGCGGTGTAAAGAAGCCCGGCTCAGTCACTGTAACTTCCGCGGTGCGCGGCATCTTCAGGAAAAACTCAACTACAAAGGCAGAAGCCCTCGCGCTAATTAAATCTTAAAAAATGTCCCAGATCAACATCATACGCATTGCCGACAAAGAATACCCCGAACTTTTAAAAAAGATATATGATCCGCCCGAAGAACTTTATGTCAGGGGAGACGTATCCGCATTGAACGGAAAATGCCTGGCGATAGTTGGTACGCGCACTGCGACAGAATACGGGAAGGCGATCGCGAGAAAATACGCGAAAGAACTTTCACAATACGGGTTTACGATAGTTTCGGGCCTTGCGGAAGGCATAGATACCGAAGCGCACAAGGGCGCATTGGAGGGCGGGGGAAAAACTGTTGCGGTTTTCGGATGCGGGATCGATCAGATATTTCCCGCATCGAACATTAAGCTCGCGGGAGACATAGAAGAGAACGGGATATTGATATCTGAATATAAACCGGGCACTCCCGCGGCGAAATGGACGTTCCCGAGGCGCAACAGGATAATATCCGGGATGTCATTAGGCGTAATAATGGTGGAAGGACATTATGATAGCGGAGCGATGATAACAGCGAAGCTCGCGCTTGATGAAGGCCGCGAGGTCTTCGCCGTGCCGGGCAACGTTGAGATCGAACAGACAAAAGGGCCCCATTGGCTCATTAAGCAGGGCGCAAAGCTTGCGGAAAGTATTGACGATATACTTGAAGAGTTCAATATTAAAAGAATAGAGGGAAGCGGGAAAGTTAAAGAGATCGATCATTCACAGCTTTCAAGCGACCAGGTAAAAGTGATCTCCTGCCTCACAAAAGAGCCAAAGCATGTTGACCGGATTTCGGCTGAAAGCGGGACCAGTTCTCACGAAACCCTTGGTATCCTCGCGGTTTTTGAGATCAAGGGCATGGCTAGGCAGCTGCCGGGTAAATATTTCGTTATTTGTTGAGGGCCTTTTTAAGTTTTTCCGTTGCGGTCTTCGCTATCCTGGATACCTGAGATTCCGAAAGATTTATCTCCTTGCCGATCTCCTTGAAGGTCTTATCCTGGTTGTAATAGCCCTTTAACACGGATTTTTCCGGCTCCGTCAGGTTCTTCATCGCGCTTTCTACCGTAATGGATGCGTCCGATTCCTCATGCACGATGGCTTCCCTATTGAAGGCCATGTAAATATTCGCGGCGGAGGTAATGAACTCGTACATCCCGGTGACCGGATCCGCGCCCCTTTTCCTCAGATAATCCTGCATCGCGCCTTTAAGACGCACGCTCACGTACGGCCACAAAGCGCCTTTCCTCGGATCCCAGGTCTTAAGCGTGTCAATGAAAGCGATCTTTGCTTCGGAGAGAAGGTCTTCCGCTTCTGCTTTTGCGACATGTCGGGGAAGCCCGCCGATGTACCATTTTGTTGTTTTTGTGATCTGGTCCTTGTATTTATCCAGCACTTCGTCCGAATATTTGAGGAAATGTTCCCTCATTATGCTTATTATCTTGTCTTCTATCTCTTTTTTTGATGTGGCGATCATACCTGGCCCTTGAAGGATCTGCTTACAGCTTTAACGAGCTCTTCTTCTCTTACATCTTTTTTGCTCGCATCAAGCTCATTGCTGAACACGCCCGCCCACTTCCTTGTAAAATCGTAAAATCTTTTCAGGACCGGAGGGATCCATGAAGGGGCGACCCCGGCAGGCCTGCCTGTCTGCCCTTCTTTAGAAATACTTACCCTGTCAATTCTATTTTCGCTCATTTATCTCTCTTTAAACTTCCTGCTGGCATTTTGCGGATACGGGTCTCTTCCATCTTTTTGTCTATATAGATGCTTGCCACGGACAAAGCCTGCCTGCGGAGTTCAGGGTTTGCCACAACGACATCCGCGATCTTCGACACCATCTTTGAAAATCCCGAACTTAGGGTGAACGTCGCTCCGTATTCTACCTCCAGGGCAGATTTAACTATTCTTTCGACCAGCTCTTTTGCGCTGTGTGCGGGGTCTATCTGTTCAAGCATCCTTGAATGGAATATGTCTATTTTTTCGACCATATGTTTTTACCCACACTTTTATCGGCAGAAACCGGGAAATATTTCATTTATTCCAGAGAAATCATACCTATCGATTGCACTTTCACCTGGGGGACGATCTCGTTATACGAAAGCACGGCAATGTCCGGGAAGCTTCTTTCAATGAACCTCTTGAAATGCGGCCTCAGCCTTGGCGAACAAAGTATAACAGCAAGAAGCTTCATCCTTTTGAAATTCTGGAGCTGCGACGATATCTGCACAAGCACCCGCTCTCCTACGTTGGGATCAAGAGCGAGGAAGGAGCCGTATTCAGATTGATGTATCGCCCCGATCATGACCTCCTCGAGGCTTGGGTCTATTGTCACGACGGTTATCACGCCTTCTTTATCTGTGTAGGTTTCGCATATCTGCCTTGCAAGGGACTGCCGGACGTATTCAGTAAGTATGTTTATATCGCGGGAAAGATGTGCATAATCCGCGAGCCGCTCGAGTATGGTTGATAGATCCCTGATAGAGACGCGTTCCCTTACAAGAAGCTGGAGGACCTTGTGGACCTGGCCGAGGGATAGCATGTCCGGTATCAGCTCCCTCACTATTGCCGCATTGGCGTTCTTGACAAGCTCAATCAGGGACTGGACGTTCTGCCTTGTCATTATTTCATCCGCGTAACGCTTAATTATTTCGGTGAAATGCTTTGCCATCACCTCAACAGTCTCTTCCGACTCGATGTTCTGCCTCTGGAGCTCGCCCGCCATGTCCTCAGGGACCCACATGACAGGATCGCCGGAAAGCGCATCCTTCAATTCAACGCCGGTTATGTTCTTGTCCCTGAGTTCGGCGGCGGACATGTGAATGCACCTGTGACCTATAAGGGCTTCTCCGACCGCTATCCTGGTGCCCCTTATCTCTATGACATACTGGTTGGGGGGGAGTGATAGGTCATCCATGACCCTGACGCCCGGGATGACGAAGCCAAGCTCCTGGCCTATGCGATATCGTATTAGCGTTATCTTTTCAAGGAGCGGGCCTTTTTGAGCGGGATCGATGAGAGGAATAAGGTTCCTTCCGGACTTCAAGCTTAAAGGGTCAAGTCCCAATGTGCCGAGTATGCTTTCCGGCTTTTTCAGAAGTTCTTTTGCGGAAACTTCTTCTGTTACCGTCTTATTATCTTCTTTTTTATCCTTTGTCTGCAGGAGGGCCACCGTAAGGACCGCGCATAAAACCGCAAGCACCATGAACGGGACCGTTGGAAGCCCCGGAATTATCGCAAAGAAGCCAAGTATGACAGAGACAAAAGCGAAAGCCCTTGGCTGCGCGAAGATCTGGGTTCCAACATCGGTCCCCAGGCTCATCTCCGAAGCGGACTTTGTTATTACAAGGCCGGTTGCTATAGAAATAAGAAGGGAAGGGATCTGTGTGACAAGGCCGTCGCCTATAGTAAGCAGGGCGTAAGTCGTCAGCGCTTCCATGACACCCATGCCGCGCTGAAGCCAGCCGACAAGGATGCCTCCCAGGATATTGACCAGGACGATTATTATGCCTGCGATGGAGTCCCCCCTGACGAACTTGTTCGCGCCGTCCATTGAACCGAAAAACGTGGCTTCCTGTTCTATTTTTCTCCTGCGGGTCCTCGCCTCGTTCGCGTCTATCAGTCCGGCATTGAGGTCTGCGTCAATGCTCATCTGCTTTCCCGGCATTGCGTCAAGGGTGAACCTTGCGGCGACCTCCGCGACGCGCTCAGAGCCCTTGGTTATCACGACGAATTGGACTATTGTTATGATAGTGAATATGATGGCGCCGACAACATAATTGCCTTTTACGACGAAATTCCCGAACGCGGTTATGACCTCTCCTGCGTTCGCCTGCAGGAGTATCAGCCGGGAAGCGGCGATATTAAGGGACAATCTGAATAAGGTCACAATGAGGAGTATCGACGGGAAAGCCGAGAATTCAAGAGGCTCCCTAAGGTACATGGCGACAAGAAGGATAGTGAGGGCGAACGCTATGTTCAGGGTTAGCAGCATATCCAGTACAATTGTCGGGAGTGGAACTATCATCATGCCGATGATGCAAATAAGGAGGGCCGCTACCAAGATGTCCGATAACGAGAAAAGGTTCCTTACGGTTTTAAGATCAATATTTATCGGGAAAGCCATCTTATGCTTATTTTATCAGGGATGGCGCATTATTCAAGTTTTTCTTGTGCCGACCAGCGGGCCGAGGTACGCTTTCAGTTTTTCCGATCTCTTTTTCTTTATCTTATAGACATAAGCCAGTATTTCAGCTACAGCCTGGTATAACTGGGCGGG
>Ga0315295_10002453_pt1 | contig 15730 bp, 8 predicted proteins | sample YL17G14_0_MG_FD_204453 | JGI IMG/M metagenome (GOLD analysis project Ga0315295, IMG submission 204453) | Sediment microbial communities from Yellowstone Lake, YNP, Wyoming, USA - YL17G14_0 | ecosystem: Environmental > Aquatic > Freshwater > Lake > Sediment | place: USA: Wyoming | collected...
AAATATTATGAGGTTGTGTTCAAAAACGCCATCATGACAGGGCGTGAATTGGGCATCTGAACTCTCTTGGAGAATGCGCAGCACCCATTTCTCAGGCAGGACACCGGCATTTCCGAACAATAAAGTAATCGACGCCAGACATCTTCAAGGCATCGTGATTTCCCTTGGGCCCAGTCTCTAAAATGGTTACGTTCTCCAAAACAATATTATTGGCGGGCGTCTCGTAGGAGCCACCATCATCAATATTGATGCCGTTTGTAGGAAAGCCACTTACTTTTATGTTTCTCAGGGTTATATAACTGCAGTTGGCAAGATGCATTGCCTGGCTACCTCCCGCAAACACAGGCGGATTGTTCGGATCAGTTCCTTCGATTACGACGGGCCGTCCATCCTTGCCCTCAATATCTCGCAGATAAATGCCTCCTGAGTAGATTCCCGGCTCCAATAGGAGCGTTGTTCCGGGCCTCAACTCACCGATAGCCCGACTGAATTCCGATGAGTTTTTGACACTGACTTTCTTCCTCTCCGATTGGGCATTTGTCGAAAAAGGAACAGCTGCAATCAAGCAGAATACAAAGAAGCATTCCTTCTCGGTTGTGGTTAAAACGTCTTCAAAAAGGCCATTTTGAGGATCATTCGCATCGTACATTGAATACGATTGCAATTTTTTGGCTATTGCCTAAATCCTTTATAAATAATAGCTTATGGAGTTAAGATTTTTTGGGAATAGGCAGATAAGAGGGTTTCGGGTTGTAGAAGGGTTGTATTGGTTTTGCAAGTGAAAATTGGGCCATTTTGAGGGCATTATGTCACTCTATCTTAGCTTCTGTTTGGTCAAGTAGACGTAATATAGCTCTCTCATTCAGGCATGCTTTGTGTTCCCTGTTTCTCTTCTCTTTCGATTGAAGAGTGTCACAATATTCTGCCATTTGAAAGAACATCAACGTCCCTCACAGAACCGTGCTTGCAGATTTCCAGCACACGGCTCTTCAGTAAAACTCACGAGACAAATGACAGTGTATACAGATGATGAACGATGCGAGGCGCAGGTAACGGATAGTGCTTCAAATACGCTTCGAAGCCTTCCCAGTTAAATGACGCTTTCTGGCTCCGTCGATTGATCCACTTAAAGACCAGTCGCTTGGTTACATAGTGAAATCGTTCAATAGCCCGACGATTCCCACTGATGCCATAGTACTGGAAGTGACCTCTCAGCTTCGCCTTCAAGATTGACCACCACTCCTTGAGTTTCATAGCACAGCGTACCTTCCGGAGCCATATATTCATCTCCTTGCACGCCTTGCGAAACTTCTTCGCACTGGTCTTGCGACACAGTGTCGGATTACCTTTATCAACCACGTTTCGTAGTTCATCTGAACAGCCCTTCGACTTCACGATGCATTATCATAGACATCGCGAATCTACCTATGTCTTGGTCAATCGTTACAAAAACGTTGCCATACACCTATCTGGAACTTGTCGAATAATGATTCATGATATTACCTTTTATACAAGTGGCCTGCTCTAATCTGTGCTATTTTTACTACGTTATACCAATTTCAGTTATTGATTGCCGATTCAATCCAAGGAAAAAGGCATAAAGATCGAATAATTTCAGGCTCGCAAGTGACAGCACACCAGCCATCACCCACGTCTTTGTCTAACTGATCGGCCGTCTCGAACACTTGATTCGAAAAATACTTATCCCGCATCTGCCACCAAAGCAATTCAACCGGATTCAATTCCGGACTATACGCCGGCAAAAACAGCAAAGTCAGATTCTCAGCAATACGGAGGGACTTTGAGCGATGCCAACCCGCACCAAATACATAAACCCATTCAAAATCTGTTTGTTTAGGCGCATAGGCTCGTTTACCTTTCAACGCCCATACACGAGTTATTGTCCCTTGTTGACCAAAACGACCTTCATCCTGAAACCAGAACGATATCTTTTTATCTGGATGCAGTTTTTGTGTCCTTTGAATCGATTCTCTTAGTGTTTTTTTTAAACTTGGTCTGGGCCTGCAGATCTGCCTTGGGATGACGAGGGCGAGGAACCAAAGAGGAAAAGCCCAATCGGTGTAACAGGAAATAGGTACCCCCCAGACAGTAATCTGCACCAAATTCCTCTCTCAAAATCCTTCGGATGTCTTTGACCCTGAGGTTCCGGGTAGGATCTTTTTTGCCAGTTCCTTTTACGATTCGTTCTCGAAATGCATGTTCTTTTTGCCGGGGCAGTTTAGCTGGTTGGCCTGGCCGCGGACGATCTCTTAAACCATCCAAACCTTCGGCGTTAAAACGATGAATCCAATTACGGCTTTGTCGTTGTTTAAGCCCAACAGTTTTAGCTGCTTGGGGCACGGTGTTTCCCATAATTACAAGTCTTATTGCTAATAGTCTTTGTCGGACTCGTGGATTAAGCTCTTTCTTGGCGATCCTTGCCAGATCATCTGGGGTAAGGTTGGTGTGTACCGTTAATTATCTTGGCATTCCAGAGCTCCTTAAATAATTCTCTCTGGAATACCTATCGTCTATCGGCAATTAATATCTTGAATTGGTATTAGATAATTGGAAAAGAAGACGTACGACGTATCAAGGTTCATAAAGAACATAGATAAATATCTAATCGACGTTCGTACATAATCCGGGATCAGATCCTCTATACATGATTATCCAGTATAGACCCCGAATCGATGCTAATTTAATTCCGATGATAATAGTGTTTACTCAGCGAATATCTCGATACCGTTGATCGCCGGGTTTTCTATGTTTGGCGTAAACGTAATCCTCAGCTTGCCGTCTGTCACCATAACGCCCTTGTACTCGCGCTGGATCGCCTTATACGGCCCACCGGCCTCCTTGAAGATGTCGAAATCATTCTCAGGCTTCTGTCCTTGCACGGCAAACGAATACACCCGCTGGCCGACGCCGGTGATGCCCGTGAAGGTCTCGGCAAAATGCAGGCGGACGGTGTACTTGCCGTTAGGAAGATTGAACTCATACGCGCTCATGCTGTACCGCTCGGTCTGGAAGATCTGCGGGAACGCGACATTCGGAACTTCGAAGGTCTCCATTCGCTCGATGGTCATTCCATCCAGCGGGCTCAGCGACGCGCCGGGAGCTTTTACCTCATCGGGCAGCCAGAGATTACCATTCTTGTCGGTGTAGGGCTGATATGCCCCACACGCCACCCGGATCACCAGCTTGGCTACAGCCGGGACCGCCGGAGGTGCGGGCAGTGTCGGTGCAGCCGCCTTGAAGATGTGTTGGGCGAACAGATACAGGTTGTTGGCCCATTCGGTTCCGTCATGAGCGTTGGAATCCACGTGCCAGACGTGCGGCACATTCTTCTCTTTAAGGTAATTGTGGACGCCCTGGCTGATGCGGATTAGGCCGTCCTTGTTGCCGCAGGCCAGCCATAGGAGCTTCAATTTCTCCTTGGCGGCTGCCGGGTCAGGCACGAGCTCGGCGGGAGGTTTGGTATTGGGGGCCGATGAGAATCCACCGATCCAGGCAAAGACGTCGAGGTGAGCGAGGCCGAAGTTCAGGGACTGGCCGCCACCCATCGATAATCCCGCTAAAGCCCTGTTCTCGCGGTTCGTGTACACGGAATACTTGGCCTCGATGGCTGGAATCACGTCGTTGAGCAGATCGCCTTCAAACGCGGCAAAAGCCGGCGCGCTGGCGAAGACATTGCCTTCGGCGCGGTCGTTCTTCTGGGCACGGCCGTTAGGCATAACCACGATCATCGGCTGGATCTTGCCTTCGGCCAGCAGGTTGTCGAGGATGTTTTCCGGCTGGCAAAGGCGTTTCCATTCGGTCTCGTCGCCGCCGATGCCGTGCAGCAGATAAAGCACAGGGTATTTGCGGTCGGTTGAATGACCGGGCGGCGTGTAGACGAGCATTTTTCGACGAGTTCCGACCGTCTTTGAGTCATACTCAACCATCGTCAGTTCACCGTGAGGGACATTCTCTCGCCTGGCATTGAACCCGGCGGGCGGATCGGCGAAAGCAGGCTTATCGTCCGGGCCCAGCTCGATCGGCCCACCGAATCCGCCTCGTCCTCCCTCTCTGCGGGCGCCTCGTGAGGGCTCTTCGCGTGAAGGGACTTCAGACGCAATAGAGGAATCGGAATCTTGGAACAGCAGTGGCGCGAACTCGTGCAGGCTGCGCCGCCAGGACAGGAACTCGTGGGCCGTGTCCGGGGATACGTAGAAGACACTATTGATACTGGTTTGTTTCAACGCTTCGGCGTTCGCCTTGGGATCGCCGCCAAAGAAGCCACGACCACCACTGAGTTCACGGCTGCCAAAGCTAACGAATACCAGCTTAACCTTCTCTCTGAAACCGGGCGTGTTGTTAACATCTTCCATGGAGATGGTCCCGCCGCTGAAGAGGCCGATGTGGGAAAACTTATCGAGATTCTTCAGAGTAATCGACTTGGTCTCCATTCCGCCCATGGACAGACCGGCCATGGCGCGATTGGATTGATCGGAGAGCGTATGGAAATTGGCGTCGATGTAGGGGATCAGCTCGTCGACGAAGACCGTCTGGAAGGGACCGATATCAAAATTTCTGAGGCCGCCAAACCGGATTTCGTTCGTCATGCCGTAGGTCATCACGATGAGGAAGGGCTTGGTCTTTCCCTCGGCGATCAGGTTGTCCATGATCAGGTTGGCGTGGCCCTGGTTGCTCCAGGCAGTTTCATCCTCGCCCCAGCCGTGCTGCAGGTAAAGCACCGGATATCGTTTGGTCAGGTCCTTATCATAGTCAGGAGGCGTGTATACAAAAGCGCGGCGTGAGGTGTTGGTGCTCTTGGATGGGAACAGAATCTGCTGCACTCGGCCGTGGGGAACATTCTTGAGGGCGTAGAAATCCTGGTCGTGAGCAGGGATCTCGATGCCGCTTTCCCAACGAGTAGAACCGTAAAAGTTCAACGTGCCGGGATCGTTAAATGTTCCCCCATCAACTGTGAGATGGTAGTAGTGGAAGCCTTCATCCAGCGGTTTCTGGGTGACGCCCGTCCAGACGCCGTCCTCACCTTTGTCGAGGGAGAAGCCGCCACGTTCCCGTCCGCCCAAGCTCACGCGGACGCTTTTGGCCTCGGGTGCCACGATGCGAAATCGAGCATAGCCTTGGGAATTAACCTGCGGATACTCTTGGCCGGGTTGGTTCAAGGTTGATGGTTTGAAGTCTTCTTTAATCGTTGGCTGGTCCGTCTGAGCTAAACAGGTTCCACCTGTTATTACGGCTGCCAACAAAATAATTATAAGCCTGTGATTCATTTGGTAACCTCCTAAATTATTTAGTTTTTGCCATGTCTGCTCGATGCATTGACTCAGCAGGAGCATCATCTTTAGTATAATACCGCTCAGAATTGTAAGAAGTGAAATGAAAACCGGAATACGGGCAAGATTTATTTTCTCGCCGGCGGTGTAGTCCACGGTATAATCTACATTATGGTCTTGGGGACAAATAAATGTTAGCTCAAAAGAAGACCTTTATCGTGATCGATAAACATACGAAACCACTGGTATTAACCCTGACCATATTCGGTAATGTGGCCGTTGCGGCCGAGCCGGCCAGCGCCCCGCGGCTCTGGATAGACTACTGGGTGATCTGCAACGATACGCATGTCTACTTGTATTTCACCGGCGATAACGGTCGCGTATATCGCAGTCGGACCAAGATCAATGACTTTCCCAAAGGCATGAGCGATCCTGAAATTTGCATCGAAGGAAAACGGTTCGACATCTTTGAAGGCAATATGACATACAAGATCAAGGACACTGGCACCTATCTGACACTGGTCGAGGCCATCGGCCCGGCACGATATTACCGCGCCTGGATGTCTGATAGCCTATACGGTGTGTGGACGCCTATTTCGGGTGCCACCACGTGGGAGAAACCCTTTGCCGGAATTAACAATGTAACCTTCGAAGGCGGCGTGACGCCCTGGACTAGAGACTTCAGCCACGGAGAGTTGATTCGTGACGGATATGACGAAACAATGACCATCGATCCCAATCACCTCCAACTGCTTTACAAGGGTCGTGATCCGGAGAGTAACGGGAATTACAGCCTTTTACCTTATCGACTCGCTCTGTTGAAATTGGACCGTTCCAGGAAGTAAGTGTTACTGCATATTTCATAAGCAATGCTTATAAGACAAGCCTTGCATGGGTACAATCAAACAAAAAGTTTTCATTGTGTGTATAAACGCAAGTAGTATAAATCTTTTTTTTTTTGAAAGGAGATTGGTTATGAACAAGCAAAGTTCAAATAGTAGGAGGATAAACATGAAAACAAGAATCAGTCTTGTGATAATGCTCGCAATGGCGTCCTCCCTACCTGTCACGTTGATGACGGGCTGCAGGTCAAACCTGCAGTCTACTACCCAGGCCGGGAAGGGTGCCAATGTTCCTCCGCCCAGGCCGGAAGGCCCATGCGACATCTACGCTCCTGACGGCTGCCCCTGTGTGGCCGCCCACAGCACCACACGTGCCATGTACGCCTCCTACAACGGCCCGCTCTATCAGGTCATGCGTCAGTCGGATGGCAAGACCTTTGACATCAGCGTCGTCCAGCCCAGCGAGGGGGATGCGGGCGGATATGCCGACACGGCCGCGCAGGACGCCTTCTGCGCCAACACGTACTGCTGGATCACCAAAATTTACGATCAGTCCGGCATGGGCAACCACCTCGTCCAGGCGCCACGTGGCGGATTCAGCGGCCCGGCCATGGGTGGATTTAACAACCTCCCGATCGCCGACATGGCGCCGATTACGATCATGGGCCACAAGGCCTACGGCGTCTTCATCGAGCCGGGTATGGGCCTCCGTCAGAATGATGCGGTGGGCACTGCAGTCGACGACCAGGCGGAGGGGCAGTACTGGGTCATAAACGGCCATCATTACAACTCCGGCTGCTGCTTCGACTACGGCAACGCCGAGACCGACAGTCGCGACGACGGCGACGGTACCATGGAAACCACCTATTATGGCAATGCCACCGCCTGGTATCACGGGCAAGCCCCCGGCCCGTGGATCATGACCGACCAGGAGAATAACCTGGTGGGTTGTGTCAACCCATCTCCAAACGATAAGTATTGCCCAGACCTGCCGAGTGTCACTTGGCGCTTCGTGACTGCCACGGCCGACGGCGAACCGCACCACTGGATATCCATGGGCGGAGACGCGCAGACGGGCGACTTGTCGGTCATATTCGACGGACCACGCGTCATTAATGACAGAAGCAGCTATGACCCGATGCGCAAGCAGGGAGCTATCCTTCTCGGCAACGGTGGCGACAACAGCAACGGCTCGCAGGGTACCTTCTATGAAGGCGCGATGACGGCCCCAGGCACCTTCCCGACGCAGGACACCAACCAGAAGGTGCAGGCCAACGTTGTGGCTGCCAAGTACGACGTGCAGCGCCTGAGCATAGTGCCGGCAAATGCAACAGCCACGCCTCCGGGACTCCAGACGTTCTCACCAGGCTCCTCGCAGAACGCCACCGTGACGTTTACCAATACCACAGGGGCTCCCGCGAAGGACATCAAGTTGAGCATTTCCGTACCCACGGGGTGGACCTCTGTGGTTTTATGCTCCACCAACACGTCAAAGACGTTCACTGACCCGGTCGCGCCGGGTGCGACCGTGAGCGCGACCTTCAAGGTCACCTCGGGGCCGGCGGCCTTCAACGGCGACCTGGTCGGCAACGCCTCGTGGACGAACACGACGAACGGCCAGACGCAATCCGAGACAACGACCGAAAAGGTGCGCAACGTCAGCCCGATCAAGATCAACGAGTTCCGCATTAGCGCCGGTTCTCCGGACAATTCGACGGACTCGTTCATCGAGCTCTTCAATGCCGGTGACAATGCTGTCGACATCTTCAACTGGACCCTGACCCACCACCCGACCCAGCAGCCCATCTTTTCGTCGGTGAAGATCCCCACCGGTACGAAGCTTGCGGCTCACGGCTTCTACCTGCTCGGCCTGGCCAACTCCGGGCTGACGGTCCCCGCGAAAAAGGGTGATACCACCATATACGTCAGGAGCACGACTGGTATGTCGGTCGGTGATATGATTGAAATCGACACCGGCTCGGTCGTAGAAATCTGCAAGATCGCAAGCACCAGAACGTCGACCGAACCTGCACCATCCGCACCGCCGTTCGGTGGTGGTTTCTTTGGAGGTCGGAGAGGCGGAACCCGTGGTCTGACGACCGTCTGGCAACCCCTGCCCGACGGTCCGGTGATCACGATCCCTGCTGGCTCGACCAACGTGTCTGTCACGAGCGTGAATGGCTTCGAGGTCGGCCAGAAGATGGCCATCGGCTATGGCGCAACCTATCCCACTGTCGCGCAAGCTATTGAGAAGTATGAAGTAGTCACGATCACAGAAGTCGGCAAGCCGGGTACGCAAGCCTGGCTGTCGGCGGACGCTAAGGCCGGGGACACCAACATCAAGGTCTCGTCCGTCGAAAACATCTCGGTCGGTGACAAAATCCGGTTGGACATCGACAGCATCGGACGTGGGATCGAAACCGTCACGGTGACGCGCGTGGGTACGCAGTCGATTCGCAGCACCTTTAACGGACCCTTGAGTGAAGGAGAGGACCCGGGCATGGGTCTTGACCTGGCCGAACCGCTGAAGTTCGACCATGCATCCAACATACCCTTCAGTGCCAGAGGAACGGGGATCAGCTTTGCGCCGGCCACGTCCTTTGACCACTCGAGCAACGAGCCTGTCCTGGCGCTTAGCACCAGTATCACACTCGACCGACCCCTGACCAAGGACCACGAGATCCATGCAGTGGTGCGTGACGAAAAGGTCACGACCGCGGGCTACCAAGGGACTCCATCGCCCAATCAGTGGTTCGGGGGCCCCGTCCTCGACCCCAGGGCCGGCAACATGGTGCTGCGCGACGCCGCTGGCCTGGTCGTAGACAGCCTCAATTACGGTGGCCTCGTCGACCCATGGGCCGCCGAGGGTTACCAAGCCAAATCCGGAGCAGGCCAGAGTGGCTGCAGCGTGCCCACGCCCGGCGCGGGCAGTGGCTTCGGTTTTGGCAGGCGGGGCGGTATGGCAGCCAGCGCGCCCAATAAGAGCGCCGGCCGCTTCCCGGACGGTACAGACACGGACAGCAACTGCCAAGATTTCCTGCTGCAGAACGACACCACTCTGGCGGTCGCTTCGTCCGCTGGCACGAACAACATCAAAGTCACCAGCGTGGCGGACTTTGTTGCCGGACAGAAAATTATCATCGATACGGGTGCGAACAGTGAAACTGCCGTCATCAAGACGGTCGGTATGGCAGGCGGCACCACGGTGGCCACGGCCACCGAAGCGGGCGCGACCGTTATCCCGGTCGCCGACGTGGCAGGCTTTAGTGCCGGTCAGACCATCACCATTGATAGTGGCTCAAACCGTGAAACGGCGGTTGTCGCCTCTATTACCAGACCTCGCCGCTTTGGCAGCGGCAGAGGCGGCCCTGACAACGTCTCCATCACCGTTTCCTCGCCGCTCACTATGGCGCACGCGCAGGAGGTACAGGTCTCCGGCTCCGGCATCACCCTCACCACTGCATTGATCCGGGTGCATGACAGCGGGACGCAGGTCGCCAGCAACGTTCCTACGCCCGGTGCGCCCAACCAGTATTACAGGAGACCTCGGTGAGGACACTTGTGGAACTTAACTTAGAGGAGCACTTCATCATGAAGAATAAACACTTGTGTCATATTGTGATTTTGTTGAGTCTTTTGAGCACGACGGTGGTTCAGGCCGAACCTGCGAGAAATCCCATCATCTGGGCGGATGTGCCGGATGTCGCGGTCATTCGCGTGTGCGACACCTATTACATGAGCAGTACCACCATGCACATGAGCCCGGGATTGCCCATTATGAAGTCGAAGGATTTGGTCAATTGGGAACTGATTGGCTATGCCTATGACCGACTGGTCGAAAACAATGCGATGAACATGGGAAACGGCCAGCAATGCTATGGCCGGGGATCTTGGGCCAGTTGCTTGCGTTATCACAATGGCACCTACTATGTGTCCACGTTTTCCAGCACCAGCGGTCGGACCCACATCTATACAACCCAGGACATTGAAAAGGGAAATTGGAAGGAGACTTCATTTGCGCCTTCCCTGCACGACCATTCCTTGTTCTTCGATGACGACGGGCGTGTCTACATGCTCTATGGCGTCGGCAACCTTCGACTTGTAGAATTGGAATCTGATCTGTCGGGTATCAAGGAGGGCGGCTTTGACGAGGTGGTCATCAAAAATGCCAGTGCTGTGGCTGGATCCAACATCATGTTGCCCGCAGAAGGGTCGCAATTACGCAAGATCAATGGCAAGTACTATGTGATGAACATCACCTGGCCGAGGGGCAGTATGCGCACGCAGATCATCCACCGGGCTGACAAAATCACTGGCCCTTACGAGGGCAAGGTCGTTCTGAAGGACCAGGGGGTCGCCCAGGGCTGTCTAATCGACACGCCGGACGGCAAGTGGTATGCGGTTCTGTTCCAAGATAACGGATCGGTCGGGCGCAGTCCCTGGCTAGTGTCGGTCCAGTTGGAAGACGGCTGGCCGGTGTTAGGTGTCGACGGAAAAGCACCCAAGACGCTCGATATTGACGACAAAGAAGAAGGACTCGGCAATATAGTGGCTTCCGATGAATTCAATCGAAAGCCCGGCGACCCGTTGCCCATGGCGTGGCAGTGGAACCACAATCCCGACAACCGCTTCTGGTCGATCGGCGAAGGCAGCGGCTATCTGCGCCTGACCACCGGAAGGGTGGACAAAGATGTGCTTGGGGCCCGCAATATGCTAACCCAGCGGACCTTCGGCCCGGTGAGTTCCGCGACGACGAAAATCGAGGTAGGTGGCATGAAAGACGGTGACTGTGCCGGCCTGATCGCTCTGCAAAGAAGATACGGCTTTGTCGGTGTCAAAATGGAAGGCAACAGCAAATCGATTGTTATGGTCAGTGCCCAATCCAATCAGCCCGAGGAGGTCGAGAGCATTCCTCTCGGACATCAAACTGTGTATCTCAAGATCGACTGCGACTTCAGAGACCGTACGGACAAGGCCTACTTTTACTACAGTCTGGACGGCAAGACTTGGACGAAGATCGGCGCAGTCCTACAGATGTCCTACACCCTGCCGCACTTCATGGGCTATCGCTTCGGATTGTTCAACTTCGCAACCAAGACCTCAGACGGATTCGTGGACTTTGACTACTATCGTGTGAGCGATGAGATCAGCATGGAATAGCAGCTCCATGAAAATCCTATACTGGGAGTGGGTAAATGCGGCAAAGTAATTCTGTTGGAATTGTCAATCCGGCTTCGTTATCAGCTATTTTTTCAGAATAGGTCACCTATGAAAAGCTCAAAGTAAAATATCTGTTATCACAAAAACTGTTTTTAGGCATTCATGTCACGACGTAACAGCCAATCTCACTTACTAATTGACGACGGCCATTGAATACGATATTGGTAAAAAATGTCCTTGATATGTCCATTATTTTGTAAATATCGCATGTTTGTTTGCGACAGATCTGAGCAAAATTAGCATCTGTGGAGTCATTTTGGTGACATGCCGTGTCAAGAAAATCTGACGTTTTGCAGCTCACGAAGAGGGCAACTTTCAGCATAGTTTACTGCTTGAAACTGTTTCTTCATACAAATGCCACCAGAATACCAGAATTTCCGCTGGTCGAATACTTGGATCGCATGATAACAAGACAATACAACATTCTCTTATCATGTCGAGGGACATGTAGCAATATTGTTGCACCAGGCTATACCTAAATCGCGTCGCTGGAATAGGGGGACAGGCCTGCGGTTATACGACTTCCTCGTTTTTTTCGTTCCAGCGAACAGTTCGCTTTTCGCGGTAGGAGGTGATGGCCATGTAGCAGGCGATCGCTGAGCGGAAGCCGATCTCGAAGGGACAATTCGGCTCCTTGCGGCTGCGCATGCAATCGAAGAAGTTCTGCATGTGCGCCAGCGTCGCATCGCCCCCGCCCACGATATCCGCACTCTTCTTTGTGGCACCCTCCGGCTCGGCGGATTTCGCTGACCTGGGCTTGTCCTGGGATTCGTAGCGGATCTGGTCGTGGTCGTCGCGCAGGATCGTCCCCTTGTTGCCCAGGACCATGTCGTCGCCTTCGCCGAAGTAGCTGTTTCCGAACATGGAGTTCCAGGTGAACAACAGCTTCTCCGACTGGCTCATGGAGACGTCCATCGTGTCGGGACACTCCATTTCAGGGCATAGGTAATTGGCGCCCGTCATCGTCACGCTGGTGGGGATCTTGAGGCCCATCAGCTTGTACCAGAAGCCCACCTGGTGGACCATGTTCTCGTAGACATTGCCGCCGTCGTAGTCCCAGTAGAATCGCCAGTTGATGACCCGGTTGGGATCGAAGGGGTATGGCTTGGCCTCGCCCTCAAAGCCCGGCCAGTCCACGTACTGCGGGTCGCAGTCGCCGGGGATCGCCCGCTTCCAGCCGCCGTAAGGGGCGTTGCGGAAATGGTGCGTGTGGATCGCGGTGATCGTGCCCATCTTCTCGGGGGTCAGGTACTCGTGCACGCGTTCAACGGCGTCGCTGCTGGTGGACTGAATGCCGATCTGGACCACCCGGTCCGAGCCATGGAAGGCCCGCCGCATCCGCTTGGCGTGGTCCGGATTGAACGCCATCGTCTTTTCCTGGTAGATGTCCTTGCCCGCCTGGATGGCCGGGACGAAGTTGAGAGCATGCTGATGCTGGGGCGTTGCGATCAGCACGGCGTCGATGCTCTTATCGTCAAGCAGCTTGCGGAAGTCCTGGTAGGTCTTGATCCGGGGTGCGAATTTCTTCACTTCTTCCAGGCGGCGAGTATAGACATCCGCCACGGCAACTACTTCCGTGTTGGGGCATTGCAAGGCCGACTTGAAGATCTCCTGGCCTCGGCCGCCAGCGCCGATCAGGCCGATACGAATGCGATCGTTGGCTCCCAGGACACGGCGGGAAGCAAAAGTACCGGTCACGGCCAGCGCAGCAGCACCGGCCAGCACATCGCTGACAAACTCACGACGGGTAGGCATAAGTTCCTCCTTAGACGGCTGCTGTTTCAGTTTTTTCGTCATGCACGAATTCTACACACGGCCATGATGAGCATCAACTATAATTTCCCTTCGGCGACGATTTTGACGATGTCAACAATGCCAGCGGAGGACAGAGAACTGTTAGGGCTTTACGGAATCTCTATGCTGGTAGGTGGGTTGCTGTTGTTCTTCGCCGAAATTGATGTAGCGGCGTACTGATCATTATTGAAAGGATCCTGCCTTGTCATTTCTGCAGCACACAGGTATGCCATGGCTACAATTACGAGTATGCCTAACCACAGAGTAATTAGCAATTTTCTACTAATGAACATTATGCTTCAGCTTTACGCTTTACCTACACGGATTCCATACGAAAAGCTGTGAAAAATAACCTTTGCAATATTATTATAGGATGGTTCATGGCCCTAACTTTAGTGAAAATTGGATATTTTTCAGAAAATAACACCAGTCAGAGTTGCTCTTGTCAACACATTACACCACTTGCAATACGCTTTGGGTATTGAGTTCTTCCAAGCAAAAATAGATCTATCTGTTGTGGGTCGGAGTGGTTATGGATTGTTGTTTCGTGGTGCGCGAAATAGATCTGTAGTCTCCATAAAATCCTACATTTTGAAAGTTCATAAATGAAGACAACCTTATTTCTTGCTTGTGTCAGACGCGCAGGTAATGTCGCCATAGAGAATCAGTAGAATCTATAAAGGAAGGGGGGCAGTGAAATCCAATATTTAAGATGCGATTCTTAATATCCCGTGGGATGTATCATTCGCTCCACAAGTACAGGACGGCGTCGCCATGAAAGGGAGCCTTCAAAGTTCGCCAGCTACCGCCCGCCGTCAGTTCCACACGGATTGTGGTTCCTTCGCTTGGGCGCATCCATTCCGTATTCAGCGTTCCTGAAGCGGTGGAGAGGTCCACCGTCACTTCGCCACCTTGAGGCAAATAAACCAGATACTCTGTGCCTGGATCGGCCAGGCAAAATCCGCTGGAGGCCAGTTCGTCGTGCGGGACTGTGATGAGTAGGTTCATGCGCTCGGCATAGGCGCGTGTCCGGCCCATTGCGTCGCGCAGGGTGTCCCAGTAAGGGTCCGTCCTGCCACCCACAGGATTATTACGGCCAGGGTCGTGGCTCGGATCAAGGTAGGGATCCATGAAGAGACACTGATTGCCCCGCGCGAAATTCTCCCAAACCCAGACGCGCTGGGCGGCTAATCCGTCTGCCTTCAAGCCTGTCCAGAAATAAGAGTGATCGGTGTCGTTGAGGAGGACCTTGTGGCCATCAGTCGTGGGCACCTTCGTGCCGGGTGAAATCCAATCCGCCGGACTCGTCAACAAAGAGGACTCGTTTCCTTCCGGCCACTGCTGCGTCATACCCACCGGATGCTGCTTGGCTTTCCCGGCCTCGTAGCTTTTGATGAACCGGATCATGTGAATCTGCCACGCGGTGTCGACCGGGCTACCGCTATCCTCGTTCGAGATCTCGTAGAGAACATTGTCCAGATCATTGACGGTGTCGACGACGTGGCGGACATAAGCCTCCTGGTAGGCCGTGACGGACGGATTGGAGAGTGTATGGATGGCCCTGCCGTTACCAGCATCGAGTCCATTGATATTGTTCTTCGGATTGAAGGGATGTCCCTGCCAGGGATCGCCACCCACATTTCCCTTGCCTTCGATGCTGAATCCATTGAAGAGCATGATGGAGGCGTAAATGTCGTTGTCTCGCGCAGCTATGACACGGCTTCGCAAGCGGTCGAAGTAGGCTTGGTTGAAGAGCGTCAGATCGAACTTGGGCTTGCCGTCCAGAGCGAGGTCGGATCCTGGCCGCTGGTAGGGCATTGGATCGTAGTAGATCGTGCCTTGCTTTGCATTGGGATTGAACGAACTCTCCCAGACCCACAACCGGAAGAAGTTATGGTTGTGCCGCCGCAAAAAGGAGAGATAGGTGCTGAAGTCCATAGTGGGAGGCGAAGGAAGCATAGCATAAGTATAATCTTGAAGGTTGCCCCAAGTGTGAGATCCGGTCAGCAGGATGCCCCTACCGCTGCCGTCAGTGAAGTAGCGAGGGTTCAATGTGTTGACCCGCAATGGGCCAGTGGCAGGAGTAGCGACCGGCACGGTCCATACGCTAAGCATCATCAAGATCGCAGCCCAGTTTGTCATTTTCTCTCTCATAGTCATTTTGCCGAGCGTTCTGAAGTTCATAAAGCACTGATAGAATACCGCGAGCGAGTTCCGCCATCAAGAACTCTTTGTTTGTTCACCTTGCGCCTCTAATGCCGATTCGTTTGTTGGTGAGAGAATCAACCGGACGGTGGTTTGAATTTCAACAATCGTCCTGATTCACCTATGAAGAGTTCAAAGTCAAACACCAGTCGGGATAGTAAAGCAGCGCGCGCCACCTTAGGCAAAGGCTTGGCTGTTTCAGCGTTTCCGCTTTACGTGCCCGTTTGGCCTTCACCATAGTCCACGTTTTCGCAAGCCTCCCTGCGATCCCGGACAGTCGGATTTCCCGAATCCGGTTCTGGTCTCGGCCCTGTTTGTCATTTTCCGGATACAGACCTTCCCGTACAATTTGAGACTTAAGTGCCGGCTCACATACACCCC
>Ga0315295_10002454_pt1 | contig 15725 bp, 15 predicted proteins | sample YL17G14_0_MG_FD_204453 | JGI IMG/M metagenome (GOLD analysis project Ga0315295, IMG submission 204453) | Sediment microbial communities from Yellowstone Lake, YNP, Wyoming, USA - YL17G14_0 | ecosystem: Environmental > Aquatic > Freshwater > Lake > Sediment | place: USA: Wyoming | collected...
CTACCCGATCGAGCAGCTGGCCGAGCAGTCGGAGTTCGGCGAGACGGCCTACCTGATCATCTACGGCGAACTGCCGACGCCGGAACAACGGAAGAAATTCGGCCAGCGGCTCCGCGAGAACGCCGCCATCGACACGCAGATGATGCGGATCTTCGAGGGCTTTCCCCGCGAGGCCCCGCCGATGGGCATGCTCACTTCCATCGTGAGCTCGATGGCCGCCTATTACCCGCACCTGGCCACGAACAATTTCGAGAAAGACCTCGCCCACTTCGACCTGACGGCCGCCATGGCGATCTCAAAGATCCGCACGATCGTCGCCTGCATCTACCGCTACCGGCACGGGCTGCCGTTCATGCACCCGCGGGACATCCCCTTCTGCGATAATTTCCTGCACATGATGTTCTCGGAGCCCTACAAGGAGTATGCGGCGATCCCCGAGGTCACGCGGGCGCTCAACCTCCTCCTGCTGCTGCACGCCGACCACGAGCAGAACTGCAGCACCTCGACTGTCCGCATGGTCGGCTCCAGCGGCGCCAATCTTTTCACCTCTCTCGCCGCCGGCATCTGCGCCCTGTCGGGCCCGCTCCACGGCGGCGCCAACACGGCCGTCATGCAGATGCTCCAGTCCATCCACGACGAGCACGACGATGGCACGCGTTTCATCGAGGCGGCCAAGTCCGGCGCCAAGGGCAACCGCCTGATGGGCTTCGGCCATGCGGTTTACCGCAATTTCGACCCCCGCGCCCGCATCATCGGCCACGCCTGCGATGTCGTGCTCAACAAGCTCGGCAAGTCCGATCCCTTGCTTGAGATCGCCCACAACCTCGAGCAGGCCGCGCTCAAGGATGATTATTTCGTCTCGCGCAAGCTCTACCCCAACGTCGATTTCTATTCGGGCATCATCATGCGGGCCCTCGGCATCCCCACGGAGCTCTTCACCACCATGTTCGCCATCGGCCGGTCGCCCGGCTGGATCGCCAACTGGCGTGAGGTCGCCTCGAACCCCAAGGGCCGCATCTACCGCCCGCGCCAGATCTACACCGGCCCCGTGCAGCGCGACTATGTGGCGATGGCCAAGCGCGGCTGAGCGGGGGAGCGCGTTGGGCTCGGGGGGGTAGGGGCTGTCGCCCCCAACGGCCCTTTGGAGGGCGCTTGATCAGCCTTCGCCAGGGCTACGGCCCGACCGGGGGCAAGCGCCCCTACGGGGATTCCGTTCTCCCCGCCTTCTTCTCCGGCTGCTGTTTCAGGATCTCGTCCATCGTCAGGCCGGTCAGGTGTTCGAGGCCCTTGAACATCCGCCACACGGCAAACAGCATGATAGCCATGGCCGGCAGCACCGCCCCGCCCAGGCTGGCCCAGTGCATCTTCGCCAGCTGCTGCACGAACAGCTCCGTGCCGGGCTGCCCGGTGATGATGAGCCGCGCCAGCCCGTAGTTCAGGCCGGCGCTGAGGAAGAACGACAGGGCGAGCAGGTGGCTCGAGCCCTTCATCAAGCAGGCAAAGGCCGGCCGGCTGTTGCGCTCGGCGAGCGCCGCGTCCACGCGGGGCACATCGATGACCTGCGGATTGAAGAGCAGTTCCTCCACGAGCGGCGCCTTGGTGCCCATGGAAGCCAGCACCGCGAGCCCGATGAGGGCGGGGATGGTCCCGTCCTTCACCGCAAACCAGAAGCCGTCCAGTTTCATCAGCCCGAAGCCGCCGGTGATCAGCACGCTGGTGAAGCCGAGGGCCGAGATGAAGTTGAACCGCCGCCGCACCGCGAAGTCGTAGAGCCCGTAGCCCAAGGGGAACATCAGCGCCACCACCAGCCCCCACTTCGGCCCGAGACCCCGGTCGCCGCTGCCCCAGGTCTGGATGGCCGTCGGCACCGCGACGTTGCAGACGAGGTTGAGAAGCAGATTCTCCGGTTTCGACTGGGGCACGGTGGCGGTCATGGCGTTGAGAAAATGTGGAACTCAGGAAAACAGGAAGGAAGAAAGAGCCGGGGGCACTGTATTTCCTGATTTCCAGTTTTCCCCATTTCAGTATGTTCCAGTCTGCATGATCCTCCTCGGCCTCAACATCGACCACGCCGCCACGCTGCGCCAGGCCCGCTACCGCTCGGCCGGGGCCACCCACGGCGGCAATGTCGAGCCCGACCCCGTGGACCTGGCCTTCCGCAGCGAAAAGGCCGGGGCCGACGGCATCACCGTCCACCTGCGCGAGGACCGCCGGCACATCCAGGAGGAGGACGTCCTCCGGCTCGCCGCCCACCCGGGCACGCGCCTCAACCTCGAGATGGCCTGCACGCCGGCGATGACGGCCTTCGCGCTCAAGCTCAAGCCGCACTCGGTCTGCCTCGTGCCCGAGAACCGGGAGGAAATTTCCACCGAGGGCGGGCTCGACGTCGTGCAGCACCGCGACAAGGTCGCGCGCGTGACCGACGCCATGAACGCCGCCGGCATCAAGACCAGCCTGTTCATCGACCCCGAGCCGGCGCAGATCGAGCTGTCGGCCAAGTTGCAGGCGCCTTGGATCGAACTCCACACCGGGGCCTACGCCAACGCCTATCACGGCGCCGGCCACGCCGCGGAGTTCGCCCGCCTCGTCGCCGGTGCGAAGCAGGCCCACGCACTAGGCCTCACGGTCAACGCCGGCCATGGCATCAATTACGTCAACATCGCCGAGCTCCGCACCATTCCGCACCTGCACGAGCTCAACATCGGCCACAGCATCATCAGCCGGGCGCTTGCCACCGGCATCGACGAGGCCGTGCGCGCGATGAAGGCGCTGATGAATCCGTGAAAATAGGAGCGACAATCGGGAAGCGGGAAGCGAGAATGATCGCGGCTGAAATGGGTCACTATCATTTGTTGTTTTCCTCCTCGCTCCCCGCTTCCCGCTCCTCACTCCTTCCGCCATGATCACCCTTCCTCCCGGCGGCGTCCTGATCGGCCTCGGCTGCGACCTCATCGAGGTCGAGCGCATCCACAGCGTGCTGAAGCGGCACGGCGACCGCTTCCTCAAGCGCATCTTCACCGAGGAGGAACAGGCCTACTGCAACAGCCTGAAATACCCGCACAAGCACTACGCCGCCCGCTGGGCCGCCAAGGAGGCCGTCTCCAAGTGCTTCACCACCGGCATCGGCGAGCACCTCGACTGGACCTCCATCTCCGTCTACCACGGCTCGCGCAAGGAGCCGTTCGTCCGCCTCGACGCCAAGGGCGCGGCCCTGCTGGCCGAGGTCGGCGCCACGCACGTCTGGCTTTCGCTCTCCCACATCGACACCCACGCGATGGCCGTCGCCGCGCTGGTGAAACACGAGGGGTAGGGCCATGACCACCCCCAACAGTCGGATTCCTGCCAATCAGGTTGGCCTGGTGTTCGCCCTGCTTTTGGCCGTCTGGCTGGCCTTCACCTTCATTCGCCGGATTGAGAAACCCGCGCCCGCCGCAGCCCCCGTGGTGGCCGAATCCAAGCTCCACGCCGTGGGCTTGGAGGACAACCCGGACTGGGAGGGCATGCCGGAAATCTTTGCCATCTGGGCGGACCATGCCGAATGGCAGGACGGGAAGACGCGCTTCGCCTACTGGCACCCGGGCACAAAGACCTACTCGTATTACTTTGAGGCCGTCCGGATTTCGGGGGGATTTCGTTTTAAGGAGACACCCGAAGCCCCAACTTCAGAGAATGGAAATTATTGGGACCAAAGCCTTGGCGAGGATTGCCCGATCCGTTTCTATCGGTCACCGGAAATCAAGAAATCGAGTTCACAGCAAGCCCCGGCGAAACCGGTCATGGATCGCAAGAAGCCTGAACGCCTTCCGGTGGAAATCCCGCGCAAAGAGCTAAAGACTGTTCCGGTCAACCCGCCCCCTAAACCCTGATCTGGTATTCTCGCTTATGAGCCGAATTTCCTCACATCCCATCCTGTCCTGCGCCGAGGCCAAGGCGTGGGAGGCCGGGCTGCTTAAAGACGAGGCCGCGGAGTGGGCCGCGATGCAGCGCGCTGGCGCCGCCATCGCCGCGGCCATCGAGGAGGATTTTCGGGAGATCGGCGGGCTGCCGCACGACGCCTGCCTTCTCGTGCTCATGGGCAAGGGCCACAATGGCGGCGACGCCGTGCTGGCGGCCACGGCGCTGCTGGTTGCCAGACCTGCCGCCACCGCCGATGTGCTCCTGTGTTCCGGGGAGGGGGCGCTGCGTCCGCTCGCGCAAAAAGCCTTTGATGGGTTGGTGCAGTCCGTGGGCCAGCGAGCTTGCTCACACCAGATCGACACGGAGGGCGCGAGCAAGCTCGCTGGCCTGCAGGAACGATCCTACGACCTTTGTATCGATGGCGTGTTCGGTTTTCAATTCCGCCCGCCTCTGCACGAATACACGGCGAAAGTGCTGGCGTGGGTGAACACCCTTCCGCGCATCCGGCTGCGCGCGGCCGTCGACCTGCCGAGCGGGCTGGGGGACGAGAATGCCGGCACGGTCTTCCGCGCCGACTTCACCTACGCCACCGGCATCGTGAAGTCCCCCGTTGTGGCGGAAGCCAACGAGGTCTACACCGGCCGCCTGCGCTACCTCGACCTCGGCTTCTTTCCAGATGTAGCCGGGCTCGGTGAGCCCGGACCGGGGTCACCGACCCCGGCTACAATGGGTGTGCTCTTGCCCTCGCTGTTGCAGCCGCTGGCCTGCCTGCGCGCGGCGCAGACGGACAAGCGCACCTTCGGCCACCTGTTCGTGGTCGGGGGATCGCGGAATTATCCCGGCGCCGTGCTGATGACCGTGCAGGCGGCGTTGCGCAGCGGGGTGGGGCTCCTCACGGCCTTCGTGCCTGCCTCGCTCGTTCCCGAATACGCCGCGAAATTCCCCGAGGCGATGTGGGTCGGCTGGCCGGAAACCCCCGCCGGCGGACTTTCCGCCGCAGGGGTGAAGCTCCTGCTCGAAAAATTCCCGCGCGCCACCGCCCTGGCCATCGGCCCGGGACTGGGCTCCGAAACCGAGACGCTGGCGGCCGTGGAAGCGATTGTTCGTAATACGAACATTCCAGTGCTGCTGGACGCCGATGCGCTTCGTCCCGAGGTGCTCGCGGCGGCCCGAGGCAAGCGTTTCATCTGCACGCCGCACGCCGGCGAGTGGCTGCGCATTGCCGCAGGGCTGGCCCCGGACGAGAACAGCGTGCTCGTGCTCAAGGGGTCGCCGACACGGATCCGCGCCGGCGGGTCGGTCTACCACAGTTTCTTCGGGGGACCGGTGCTGGCGCGGGGCGGCAGCGGCGATCTGCTCACCGGGCTGACCGGCGGGCTGCTGGCGCAGGCCCCGGACGATTTGCTGCTCGCCGCCGGCCGCGGCGTAGTGTGGCATGGCCTCGCTGCGGATTTGCTCGCTCGCGACAAGGGCCAGGTGGCAGTGCAGACGACGCAGTTGCTCGATTACCTGCAACCGGCACTGCTCCACTCGGCCCATGACTTCCTCTGAACTGACCGAACGTCAGGCGTTCATGATCCTGAACGACCTGCCCAACATCGGCCCGATCACGCTCAACCGCCTGCTGGAGGAACTCGGCGGCGACCCGCGCGACATCCTCGCGGCGGACCGGCGCCGGCTCGAGGCGGTGCGCGGCGTCGGCCCGGAGACCAGCGCGGCCTTGCTCAACTGGCGCACACACTTCGACCTCGCCCGCGAGGAGGAGCGGCTCAAGCAGGCCAGCGCGACCTTCATCACGACGCGCGACGAGGGCTATCCCAAACTCCTCAAGGAAATCCACGACCCGCCAATCGGGCTCTACCGGAAGGGCGATTACCGGTTCGACCAGCCCTGCATCGCCGTCGTCGGCAGCCGGCGCACGACGCTCTACGGCCAGTCGGTCGCGAAGAAACTCGGCGCCGACCTCGCGCGGCTGGGCTTCTGCGTCGTCAGCGGCCTGGCGCGCGGCATCGACACCGCGGCGCATGAGGGCGCGCTGTCAGTGGGCGGGAAGACCGCCGCCGTGCTCGGTTGCGGCATCGACATCGTCTACCCGCCCGAAAACCTCGGTCTCTACCGGCAGATCACCGAATCGGGCGCGGTGCTGTCGGAGTTTCCCTTCGGCCGGAAGGCGGACAAGCAGAGCTTCCCCATGCGCAACCGGGTCGTCGCGGGCATGTGCGAGGCCACGGTGGTCGTCGAGAGCGACGTGCAGGGCGGGGCGATGATCACGGCGCGCTTCGCCGGCGAGCAGGGCCGCCTGATCTACGCCGTGCCCGGGCGCATCGACCAGCCCAGCAGCGCGGGCTGCCACCAGCTCATCCGCGACGGGGCGACGCTCTTCACCGGGGTGGACGACATCCTCAGCGAATTGAACTATCTCGACGGGCTGCGGCCCAGGGCGATCACCACGGAGGGGCAGCCGGGCCTGCTGGAGCAACTGATGCCTCAGCTCGACGCGAAGGAACAACAGGTGATTGCGGTCTTTCGCGGCGGCGCCATCCTGAGCGTGGATGCGCTCACGGCCGCCACCAAACTGGGTTCACCCGAAGTCTCCGCGGCCCTGATGGGCCTGGAGCTGAAGAAACTCGTCAGCAAACGCGCCGACGGGACGTTCGAGGCGCGCGGCTAGCCCGGCGGCCAGCCGAGCTGACGCCGGCCGAGCAGGTGCACATGCATGTGCGGCACGGTCTCGCCGCCGTGCGGACCGCTGTTGATCACGATGCGGTAGCCGCTCTCGTCGATGCCCAGCTTTTGGGCGACGGCGGCGGCGGTCAGCAACAGGTGGCCGAGCAGGGCCTGGTCGGCGGCGGTGGCGGCCCCGAGGCGCGGGACGGGCTTTTTCGGAATGATGAGCACATGCACCGGCGCCTGCGGGTTCAGGTCATGGATGGCGACGCAGAGGTCGTCCTCGTGGGCGAATTTGGCCGGGATCTCGCGGTCGATGATCTTTTGGAAAATGGTTTTCATGAGGATTGGTTTTACAGGAGGAAACAGAGGAAACCGAGAGACAGCAGATTTGTTTTACAGGAGGTCGCAGAGGGAGCAGAGGACTAGCTGTCGGCACCGGGGAGAATCAGGCGCGAAACTCCATCGGTGAGTTTATTGACGTTGAAATTGATCAAAAGGCCGAGCGGCACGTCGAGCAGTTTCATGTAGCTCAGAAGCTGTGCCTTGTGAATCGGAAGAATGTGTTCGACCGATTTGGCTTCGATCAGGACACAATCCTCCACGAGCAGATCAAACCGCAATGGCTCATCCTTGGTGAATCCCTTGTAGGTTATTTGAATGGTTTTCTGATTCACGGCATTCAGTTGTCGCAAACCCAGTTCTTTGATCATGCACCATTCGTAGATGGATTCGACCAAGCCAGCCCCTTTGTCGCGGTGGACTTCAATTGCTGCCCCGATAATGCCCTCGGTCAGCTTGGACGCCTTGGGGTAAAGAGGGTGCATGGATTAACTCTGCTTCCTCTGCGTCCTCCTGTAAATACCTCCTATAAAAACAGCAGGTTCAGGTTCGCGCTGCGGCGGGAGCGGGCGGCGGCGAGGTCCCGGATGAGCGAGAGGGAATCGTCGTATGCGCGGCGGCGGCGCTCGGTCCAGCGCTTGGCGGGCGGGCAGTGCGCCGCACGCAGGTTGGTGACCAGCAGGGTGGACTCGGGGAAGGTGGCGAGCTGCTTCAGGCCCTGCATGACGCCGGCGCGGGCGAAGAGCGGCGCGGCTCCCGTGTCGTCGGCGCCCGCGTCCCAGTGGAAGAAGCCGTGGCGCGGCTGCGCCGAGCAAAGCCGCTCGAAGAGCCGGGCGGCGGCGGCGATGAAGGCGGGGTCGCCCGGCGCACGCTCCGTGGCCTCGCCGAGGCTGGAGCTGATGGCTTCGTCGATCTGTTGCGCCAGATAAAGGTCGTGCCCGGTCAGCGGGGCGAAGAGGGCGTTGAGGAAGTGCAGCCGGCGCAGTTGAAGGGGGCGCGTCATTTCTTGGGCTTCGAAATATCGGAAGGGCGGCGCGGTGCAAGGCTGCTGATTTCGTCGACGAATTCGGAGACGTCGCGGAATTCCTTGTAGACGCTGGCGAAGCGGACGTAGGCGACCTGGTCCGTCTTGCGCAGGCGCTGCATGACGTGCTCGCCGATGACCTTGGTCGGCACCTGGCTCTCATACTGCGCCTCGACGGCGTCGATCACGTCCTCAATGAGCATGCCGATCTGCTCATTGTCGATCGGGCGCTTGTGGCAGGCGGCGCGGACGGCGTTGACCAGCTTCTCGCGGCTGAACGGCTCCTGGCGGCCGTCGCGCTTGATGACGACGAGGGTGTCGCGGACGAACTCCTCGTTGGTGGTGTAGCGGTGGCCGCACTCGAGGCATTCGCGGCGGCGGCGGATGGAGTTGCCGTCGCGGGCGATGCGCGAGTCGATCACCTTGTCCTCAATGGAGGTGCACTTGGGGCAGCGCATGGGTCAGTTGAGGGCGAGGAAGTTTTGGAGAATCCTCATGCCGCCTTCGGTGGCGATGGACTCCGGATGAAACTGGACACCGAAAACAGGGAATTGTTTGTGCCGGAGGCCCATGATTTCGCCCTCGGCGGTCTCGGCCGTGATTTCGAGGCAGGAGGGGAAGCTGGCGCGCTCGACCAGCAGGGAGTGGTAGCGGGTGGCGGTGAAGGGCGAGGGGAGCCCCTGGAAGAGGTCGGTGCCCCGGTGCTTGATGGGCGAAAGCTTGCCATGCATCTGGCGGCTGGCGCGGATGACCTTGCCGCCGAAATGCTGGCCCATGGCCTGATGCCCCAGGCAGACGCCGAGGATGGGCTTCTTACCTGCAAAGGTCTTTATGATGTCGATACTTACGCCGGCATCCGACGGGGTGCAGGGGCCGGGGGAAATGAGCACCCGGTCGGGGTTCAGCCGTTCGGCCTCGACGGTGCTGATCTCGTCGTTGCGGAAGACTCGCATGCTTACCCCCAGCTGGCCAAAGTATTGGACCAGATTGTAGGTAAACGAATCGTAGTTGTCTATGACTAGCAGCACTTTTGGCAAACGTAGCCGGCAATTGACAGAGGGTCAAGTCCCCGGACAGGGTGATGGTCCGATTATGCCCGCCCATTTTGATCTGCTGAAGACCGACACCGCGACGGCCGCGCGGCGCGGACGCTTGCGGACGCTGCACGGGGTGGTGGAGACGCCGATCTTCATGCCGGTCGGCACGCAGGGGACGGTCAAGGCGCTCACGCCCGCCCAGATCCGCGAGGCCGGCGCGCAGATCATCCTGGGCAACACCTACCACCTCAACCTGCGTCCCGGCTCGGGGCTCATTCGCGATCTCGGCGGGCTGCACAAGTTCATGGGCTGGGCCGGGCCGATCCTGACCGACTCCGGCGGGTTCCAGGTCTTCAGCCTGGCGAAGCTGCGCGACATCCGCGACGACGGCATCGCGTTCGCCTCGCACCTCGACGGCGTGAAATTGTTCCTCGGACCCCGCGAGGTGATGACCGTCCAGGCCAACCTCGGCTCCGACATCGCGATGGTGCTCGACGAATGTCCGCCCTGGCCCTGCACGCGCGAGCAATGCCGCGCGGCGATCGACCGCAGCCACCGCTGGGCGAAGGAGTGCCGGCAGATCGCCACCGACAGCGGCTTCCTCGGCGCCGGGCGCCACGTCTTCGCCATCGTGCAGGGCTCGACCTTCGACGACCTGCGCCGCGAGGCGGCCGAGTCGCTCGCGGCGCTCGATTTTCCGGGCTATGCCATCGGCGGCGTCAGCGTGGGCGAACCGGAGCCCGAGATGATCAAGCAGGTGGCGGCCACCATGCCCTTCCTGCCGGCCGGCAAGCCGCGTTACACGATGGGCCTCGGCACGCCGCCGCAGCTGCTGAAGATGATCGCACTCGGCGTGGACATGTTCGACTGCGTGCACCCGACCCGCGTGGCGCGCAACGGTGCGGCCTTCACGCCCGACGGGCTCATCAACCTCCGCAACGAGCGCTACCGCGCCGATCCGGTGCCCCTGGTCGGGGGGTTGGACAACTACACCTGCCGGAATTTCTCCCGCGCCTACCTGCGGCACCTGGTCATGGCCAACGAGATCCTCGCCTGCACGCTGCTTACGCTGCACAACGTCCATTTCTACCTCGACCTGATGACGCAGGCCCGGGCGCACCTCGAGACCGGCGACTACGGTTCGTGGCACCGCGCCTGGATCGCACGCTACGAGGCGGGGGAGGCTGGCGGATAATCTTACACTGATAGGAAACTGGATTTAGGACAGATCATCGAATTACTCAGGACTCGCGGGGATGGGGTTTAGCACCAAGGCTCCCTGAACCTTTCCAGCTCTCCAAAACCACCGATGAAACCGGCTACGGCTACGGGGTCATGGTGATGGAAATCGCCCCCTACATGGCGTCGCTCGGCCTGAAGTTCCCCGGACGGAATTGACGCGACCGCGTTTCCGGCCTTCCCTGCCGGCATGACCGGACGGCTGATTTTCCCGGCGACGTTCGCCGTCGCGCTCCTCGCGACTGCCGCCGCCCTCGCCCGCGAAACCGTGCCACTCGACGACGGCTGGCGCTTCCACCTCGGCGAGATTGCCGCCGCCAGCGGGCCGGCGTTCGACGACTCCGGCTGGCGCCCGCTCGCCGTGCCGCACGACTGGGCGTTCGAGGCGCCGTTCGCCGCCGACGCCGCGCAGGGTGCGCCCGGCGGCTACAAACCCGGCGGCATCGGCTGGTATCGGCGCGAGATCGAGGTGCCTGCAGCGTGGAGCAGCCGCCGCCTCCGCCTCGAATTCGACGGCGTCTACATGGACAGCGAGGTCTGGCTCAACGGCGCCAGCCTCGGCCGCCGCGCCTACGGCTACCTCTCCTTCGGCTACGACCTGACGCCCCACCTGCATCCGGGCCGCAACGTCCTCGCCGTGCGCGTCGACAACTCCCGCGAGCCCAGCGCACGCTGGTATCACGGTTGCGGCATCTACGCCCCCGTGCGGCTGGTCGTCACCGATCCGGTGGGCGTCGCGCCCGACGGCGTGCAGATCACCATGCCGCATGTCGCCACCGATTCGGCGGAGGTCCGCGTCGTCACCACGCTCGCCACGCCGCCGCCGGCCGGCACGCGCCTCACCACCCGCCTGCTCGCGCCCGACGGCCGCGAGGTCGCCGCGGCCACGACCGGCCTCGCCGCCGCCGAGGGTGACACGACCCAGACGCTCACCGTGCCCGCGCCGCGCCTCTGGTCGCCCGACTCGCCGCAGCTCTACACCGCCGTCAGCGAGGTGCGGGTCGGCGACCGCCTCGCCGACACCGTGCGCACGCGTTTCGGCGTGCGCTCCCTCCGCTGGGACGCCGCCACCGGTTTCTGGCTCAACGGGCAAAACCTCAAGCTCCGCGGCGTGGCCGACCACCTCGAGGCCGGCCCCACCGGAGCCGCGGTGCCCGAAAAATTGCTGCGCTGGAAACTCGCGCGGCTCCGGGCGATGGGCGTGAACGCCATCCGCACCGCCCACAATCCCCAGGTGCCGCAGTTCTACGATCTCTGCGACGAACTCGGCCTGCTCGTCCTCGACGAGATTTTCGACGGCTGGTCGCCCAAGGCGGCCGAGGACTACGGCGCGCGGTTTTTCGCCACGAATTGGGAACGCGATCTGCGCGCCTGGCTCCGCCGCGACCGCAACCACCCGTGCGTCATCGCCTGGGACGTCGGCAACGAGACCCGCGGCCCCGTCGCCGCCGATCTCGTGCGCGTCTGCCACGAGCTGGACCCCACGCGCCCGGTCACCTCCGGCGATTCCGCGCCGGCGCAGATGGACCTCCTCGGCGTCAACGGCCGCAGCGAAAAGCAGTCATTCTTCCGCGAACGGCCACCGGCCAAGCCGCTCGTCGCTACCGAGGCCCCCCACACCTGGCAGGTGCGCGGCTTCTACCGCACCCGCACGTGGTGGCGCGACGGTTACCCGAATCCGGAACAGGATCCGTTCCCGCTGCCCGACCTCACCGCGACGGAAATTTTCACCTGCGACTGGGCGCCCGCCGCCGCGAAGACTTCCGCCAAGCAGGTCTTCAACTCGTCCTACGACAATGCCACCGTGCGCATTTCCGCCCGCAAAAATTGGGAACTCGTGCGCGACCTCCCGTGGCACTCCGGGCATTTCCGCTGGACCGGCTTCGACTACCTCGGCGAGGCCAACTACGTGCACGGCGGCTGGCCGTTCCGCGCGTTCATGGGCGGCGCACTCGACCTCGCCGGCTTCGAGAAGGACCTGTTCTATCTCTACCAAAGCCAGTGGACGACGGCACCGATGGTCCACCTGCTGCCGCACTGGACGCACCCGCGCCTGGCGCCGGGCACGCCCGTCCCCGTCTGGGCCTACACCAACGCCGACGAGGTCGAACTCTTCCTCAACGGCCGCTCGCTCGGCTCCGTCCGCCCCGGCCGCAAGGCCGACGAGATGCAGGGCGCGTGGCTCGTCCCGTGGGAGCCCGGCACGCTCGAGGCCGTCGCCCGCGCCGGCGGACGCGAAGTCGCCCGCACCCGCCACGTCACCGCCGGCGCCCCGGCGCGACTGCAGGTGACGACCGACACCACCGCCCTCGCCGCCGACGGCCGCGATGTCGCCATCATCACCGTCGCGCAGACCGACGCCGCGGGTAACTTTTATCCCTACGGCGAAAACCGCGTCGCCTTCCGCCTCGACGGCCCGGCGCGCCTCCTCTCGCTCGAAAACGGCAACCCGGTCGACACCGAGCCCAACTTCGGCGTCACCACCCGGCGCACGTTCTTCGGCCTCGCCCGCGCCTTCATTCAGTCCACCCGCGCCGCCGGCGACATCGCCCTCACGGTCGGTGCGATCAGCGGCGAACGTCGCCAGCTCACCTCCAATCTCGTCAGCATCGATGTGCGGCGCGTCGCTCTCCGCGGCACCGCGCCCGACGCCGCGTTCGCGATCACTTACACCACCGACGGCACCGCGCCCACGGCCGCCAGCGCCCGCTACACCGCGCCCTTCGCCGTGCCGCTCGGTTCGACGGTCCGCGCCCTCGTGCGCATCGGCGACCGCGACAGCCTCCGGCTGGAGGAATCCTTCGCTGCGGATGCCGGCCTCCACTGGCTGTCCGCCGGTGAATCCGCCACCACCGACGACGCCGGTCTTCAGGCCGAAACCGCCCGCCTCGCCGGGGGCGCGACCACCCGCGCCGCGCTCGCCGGTCACCGCGGCTCCGGCTACGCCCTCGTGCCGGTCGGCGGCACGGTCGAGTGGTATCAGGAAAACGATGGAGCCCTCGCGCCGTTCGCGCTGCATGTGCGCGCCCACGCCGACGCTCCGGCCCGGTTTGCACTGGCCGTCAACGACCGTGCCCTGCCCCCACAGGCCGTCGCGCCGGCTGGCGACGGCTGGCAGACGTTCACGTTCGCCGCCCGCCTGCAAAGCGGCGGCAACACCCTCCGGCTCACCGTCCTCGACGGCGGCCCGCTCGCCGTCGACGAACTGGCCGTGACCGCCGCGCCTTAAAGCGCCCCGCGGCCGGTTTGATCCAATTTGGGCCCGCCGGCCCAAATCTCACCGCGGCGTCCCCGCTCCTGCGGCCCCGGTGGACGGCGCCGCCGGCTCGCGGTCCGCCTGCAACCAGAGAAACTGCCGCGGCTCGGACACGCGCACGGTAAGCGCGCCGGATTCCGCCCGCTCCACGGCCTCGCCGCGACCCGCCACGCGGGTCCAGCCGTTGGCGGCGGGCACGCCGCGCGGCCAGGCCAGCGTCTGCTCCGCCTCCGGCGACGCCTCGCGGAACACGAGCAGGTGGCGCGGCGTGCCGGCCGCATCGACCACGAGAAAACCCGTCCACGCGTAGCCGTCGGGCCGCGCCCCGAGCGGGAGAACGGCGCCGCCGTGCAGTTCGGCGCGGTGGCGTTTCCAGAGGGCGACGAGCGGGGCCACGCGCGCCACGAAATCGTCGCCGAGGCCGGTGTTCTCGAACCAGGCGAGCGGCGAGCCGAGCATCGCGATCGCGAAGAGCGTCTCCGGCGGATAGAGCGCCGGGCGCAGGGGATCGGCGGCGTAGCGGGCGTCGTTGCGCGCGGGATTGAGGAACTCGACGCGCAGCCGCGCCGGCTGCACCGTGGCCGCGAGCGACCAGAGCATGCGCAGCGTCGTGTGCGGATAGTAGCTCGCGCGGTCCGTGTAGCGGTTCTCCACGAAGATGTCGGCACCGGCGGGCCGGCCCCAGAAGCCGAGGCGCGCCTCCGCCGTCGTGTCGAGGTCGACAAGGATCTCGCCGTGCGACCCGGTGTGCAGGCGGTCGAGCAGGGCGCGGAAGCGCTCCTCGCAGCGCGGCGTGAGCAGCTTCACGGCATCGAGCTTAAAATGCGCCACGCCGAGGTCGCGCCACAAGCTGAGAATTTGCGCGGCGTCGCGTTCCCAGTTGGCGCATTCGTCGGCCGAATCGGGCGCATACCACAGGCCAAGCCGCAGACCGCGCTCCCGGGCGTAGGCGACGAGCGGGCCGAGCCCGCGGGGAAAGCGCACCGGATCGGGCGTCCAGTAGGCGGAGTCGGCGGCCCAGAAGCCGTTCCAGACACCGCCCTGGGCCACGGTGTTGGCAGTGCGGCCGCGCTGCCAGCCGTCGTCGATCTGCACAACCTCGACGCCGAGCGCGGCGGCGCGGTCGATCTCGGCGCGGATGAAGTCCTCGCTCAGCTTGTCGGCGCGCGAGCGGTCACCCCAGGTGTTGCTGAGGAGCAGGCCGTCGCGTCCGGCCCGGGCGGGCTGCTGCGCGCGCTGCCAGGCGTGCAGGGCCTCCGTGCGGCCGGTGGCGCCGCCGCGGAACGGCACGCGCTGCACGGCGTAGGGGACGGCGGTGCGGCCCGGCGTCGCGAGCCAGCGGCCGTCGCGCCGCTCGAGGACGAGGGCCGGCTCGGGATCCCACGTGCGCACGACGGCGGTCGGCGCCTGCCGCAACCACACGAAGCCGGCGCCGGTCGCGGGATCCTCGAAGGTGACGACATTGGCCGTCAGCTCGATCCGCCGCTCCGACGGATGCAACTGCCACGCGCGTTCCCAGACGAGTTCGGCGTGCTCGTCGCTGCGGTCGGCATAATGCGTCTCGGTCACAAGCGTGTGCGGTGCGACCTCGAACGGGGCGACGGCGGCGTCCCCGGCCGCGGCGCCGAGGCGGGCGCCGGCCAGCGCGAGCACGAGGCCGGCGCAACCAAGGCCGCGAACAACGGAATATCGGCCGGACGCGAAGATCATGCGCCGAGGATGTAGGCCGGCCGGCGCGCCCGGGCAACCGAAACCGCCGGGCGATCCGGCCGGACGGCGCGTTTTTTCCTGTGCAGCCGGGGATTCTGTTCCCAAGTATCGTCGTCCCCATGAGACTCCGCCTGTTCGTCCTCCTCCTCGGTCTGCTGGGCAGCAGCGCGACCGCCCAAATCGCCACCCACACCTGGCCGTTCGGCACCGGCCAGGCGGTGGCCTCCGACAAATACGAGGTCTATGTGACCCTCGGCAGCGGACCTGAGCAGCGGCTCGATGTGGTCATGTCGAACGCCATCCCGGAAGGCGACTGGATGTCCACCGAACTGGTCGGGCGCACCTTCTCGTTAACTGATAGGAAACTGGATTTAGGACAGATCATCGAATTACTCAGGACTCGCGGGGATGGGGTTTATCGTAGTGGTAAATATTTTTTTCAGGGAAACCGTGCTCTTGCGCCCACTGCCGGCCTTTCGTGACGGAACCGGTTACCACGCCCATGAGTCGGCAGTGCTGCGTCAGTTTTAAAGCGGGGCCAGTTCCGTACGGC
>Ga0315295_10002455_pt1 | contig 15724 bp, 12 predicted proteins | sample YL17G14_0_MG_FD_204453 | JGI IMG/M metagenome (GOLD analysis project Ga0315295, IMG submission 204453) | Sediment microbial communities from Yellowstone Lake, YNP, Wyoming, USA - YL17G14_0 | ecosystem: Environmental > Aquatic > Freshwater > Lake > Sediment | place: USA: Wyoming | collected...
CTTCGTCTCACATTCCATCTCCAAAATCCTTTCTCTCGCCACAGAGCCCACAGAAAGCACAGAGCATGACACTGAATTTCGAGTTGAATGTTTCGGGTTTTAAATTTTCCCCTCTTAATCCTTTGTACTACTAACGTGCAAGATCTTGATATTTTGTTGAGAAAATCCAATTTGGAAAATATTTTCTGAAATCCCCCCCAACCCCACTTTGCAAAGGGGGCAGGGGGGATTTTAATGATTAGCGCATCGCCCTAAGCCGAGTCCATTATTTTGGTTGCGGCTCTGCCGCGCTGTGTCCTTGGTGGCTGGAAAAATTTCTTTTATGGATACAGGGGAACGGCTTCAATCCCCAGAGATTCCTCAAAGCCGAGCATCAGGTTCATATTCTGGATTGCCTGACCGGATGCGCCTTTGACGAGGTTGTCGATTGCTGAAATCAGGACCAGGCGGTTGTTTCTTTGGTCCACTTTCAGGCCGATATCGCAGTAGTTAGACCCGAATACGTCCGCGGTGCCGGGCAGAAGATCGGACGGATGGAGGCGAACAAATTGCTCCTGAGCATAAAATTCCCGATAGCGGTCCAAAATTTCATTTTCAGAAAGTGGCTTCCGGAGCGAGGCGTAAACCGTGGATAAAATCCCCCGTTTCATCGGAACTAAATGGGGAGTAAAAGTGATGATCACCCTCTCACCGGCTACTCGACTTAGCTCCTGCTCGATTTCCGGCGTGTGCCGGTGCTCGGTTACCTTGTAAGCCTTAAAGTTTTCGCTCACTTCCGTAAAGAGAGAGGAAAGGACTGCGGAGCGCCCAGCCCCGCTGACCCCCGACTTGGAATCGGCAATGATCGTGCGGTGGTCGATGAGCTTGTGCCGCAAGGCCGGCGCCAGGGCCAAAATGACGCCGGTTGGGTAACAGCCGGGGTTGCCGACCAGCGAAGCTCTCTTGATTTCTTCCCTATGGAGCTCGGGAATTCCGTAAACTGCCTCCCGCAGAAGCGCCGGGGCCGTGTGAACCTCGTACCATTCCTGATAGACTTTCGGGTCGGCTAAACGGAAATCTGCGCTCAGGTCCACGACCTTTAAGCCCTTCTGGAGAAACCCGGGGACCACTTGCATTGCGGTCTTGTGAGGCAGGGCGGTGAAGAGAAAGTCGCAGCTCCCGGATAAAGACTCAACGTCCAGAGCCTGGCAGATCAGGTCTGTTTCCTTCATCACCGAAGGAAATACCTTCCAGATCGGTTGGCCCACGTATCGCTCAGAAGTCAGAGCGGTGATTTTGATTTTGGGGTGTCTGAGAAGTAAGCGCACCAACTCCAGGCCGGTGTATCCTGTCGCCCCGACCACCCCCACGCGTGTCATGGCTATTCTCCGTTCCTATGGCCAGAATTTTGATATAAAAAAAGGAAGGCCGGAAGGCCTTCCTTTTTCAGCTCCAGGGGTAGATTATCGCTTGGAGTACTGGAATCTCTTCCGGGCACCTTTCTGTCCGTACTTCTTGCGCTCTTTGATTCGTGGATCTCGAGTGATGAGCCCCGCTTTTTTGAGCATCTCGCGGAATTCATCCTTCACGGCCAAGAGCGCCCTGGTGATCCCGTGGCGGATGGCCCCGGCCTGGCCTTTGATTCCACCCCCATGCACATTGACGGAGATGTCGAACTGTCCCATGGTGCCGGTTAGCTCGAGGGGCTGGAAGACCATTACCTTGGCCGTATCCAGTTTAAAGTAGCGTTCCAGCTCTTGTTCGTTTACGGTGATTTTGCCCCCGCCGGGCTTCATCCATACCCTGGCGATGGAAGATTTTCTCTTGCCGGTTGCGTAGAATGTCTTTTCGGCCATTTTCTTTCCTTTACACGAAGGCTTCAGGTTGCTGGGCTTGGTGGGGATGAGCGTCGCCGGGGTAAACTTTTAGCTTTTTTAGTAGCTTTCGGCCCAATTTATTCTTGGGGAGCATTCCCTGAACAGCCATGGTGATCAGCCGCTCGGGCTTTTTCTGTTTTATCTTTTCGGCGCTGATCGATTTGAGGCCGCCGGGGTACCCCGAATGATGGATGTAGAGCTTTTCCTTCCATTTTTTCCCGGTCAGAGCCACTTTTCCAGCGTTCACGACGATGACAAAATCTCCGGCGTCCACATGGGGAGTAAAGGTAGGCTTATGCTTTCCCCGCAAGAGAATCGCCACGCGGGAAGCAAGCCGGCCCAGCGTTTTGCCGTTGGCATCAACCAGATGCCACTTCCTTTCAATCTCCCCTTTCTTGGCCATATGAGTTGCCATGCAAAAACCTCATTTCAAATGATTAAAAAAATATTATAATGAATTTGAAATTTTATGTCAACAAAAACATGTCAAGAACTTTTGAGAACCACCTCATCCCCGTCGCCTTGTTTTAAAGGAACTTATTGCTTTTCGGACCCCCAGACTTTTTTAGGATTAGACTTATGGGAAATTGATGATCTCGCAAAAAAGCCAGGAAAGCCGTCACTCCTGCGAAAGCAGGAGTCCAGAACTGCTTGAATTAACTGGATTCCCGCTTTCGCGGGAATGACGAAACTGGGACCAAAAGGACTTCTTACGAGATCATCAATTGTAGGGAATCTGAATCAAAATCTTTGTCAAAAACATCTAAAATAATATGATAAATCAAAAAGATCAATCAAATCGGACAGTGTCTCTTCCCATCGAGGGAATGACCTGTGCTTCCTGCGCGGCCAGGATTGAGAAAGGACTGCGAAATCTTGAAGGGATAAAGGAAGCCAATGTAAATCTGGCCACGGAAAAGGCTGTGGTTACTTATGATCCTGACATCCTCAAAGAAGAAAATATGATTCGTGCCATCGAAGACCTGGGCTACCGTGTCCCCCAGCTCATAAGCAAAAATGAGAAAATGGTCATTTCCGTCGGTGGAATGACCTGCGCCTCCTGCGTGAGCAAAGTGGAAAAAACTCTGAGGTCCCTCCCGGGAGTTGCCGAGGCATCCGTAAACTTTGCCACCGAAAAGGCCACAGTGCTTTACCAGCCCGGTCTCCTGGGAAAGTCGGAGTTTCGAAGGGCCATCGAGGATCTGGGGTATGAAGTTCGCGGTTTTGAAGAGGAAGGTCTGGCAGACCGCGAACGGGAAGCACGGATGCGGGAGATTCGCCTGCAGAAGCAGAAGTTCATCTTCAGCGCATCGCTCACCGCCGCCATCTTCATCGGCAGCTTTCCGGAGTGGTTTCCCTGGTGGCCCAAGCTTCTGAGGGAATATGTGACCCTCTTTATCCTGACCACTCCCGTGCAGTTCTGGGCCGGCTGGCAATTTTACCGGGGGTTCTGGTCTGCCCTCAAACACCGCACCTCAGACATGAACACCCTCATTGCCGTGGGGACATCGGCGGCTTACATCTACAGTGCAGTGGTGACCTTCTTTCCCAGCGTCTTCAAATCTTACGGACTGGAATTGGGCGTCTATTACGACACGGCGGCCATGATCATCACCCTAATCCTTCTGGGCAAGTTGCTGGAGGCCATCGCCAAGGGACATACCTCCGAGGCCATCAAACGGCTGATGGGCCTCAGGCCCAAGACAGCCCGTGTCATCCGGGGAGAGATAGAGCAGGACATTCCAGTAGATGAAGTTCGTCAGGGCGATTGGGTCGTGGTCCGGCCCGGGGAGAAGATTCCCGTCGATGGAATCGTTCGCGAAGGACATTCGGCGGTGGACGAATCCATGCTGACCGGGGAGAGCCTCCCCGTGGAAAAGTATGCCGGAGACGAGGTGATGGGGGCGACGATCAATAAAACCGGGTCATTCAAGTTCGAGGCCACGAAAGTAGGCCGGGACACGGCCTTAGCCCAGATCATCAAGTTCGTTGAGGAAGCCCAGGGATCCAAGGCTCCGATTCAAAGGCTGGCTGACCGGGTGGCCAGCATCTTCGTTCCCACCGTAATCTTGATTTCCCTGCTTACTTTTGGCATCTGGCTGATATTTGGGCCCCACCCGGCTTTCACCTTTGCACTCTTGAATTTTGTGGCTGTGTTGATCATCGCTTGTCCCTGCGCGATGGGTCTGGCCACGCCGACCGCCATTATGGTGGGAACAGGCCGGGGGGCGGAGAACGGCATTCTCATTAAAAGTGGAGAGAGTCTGGAGACGGTTCATCGGGTGAAGACCATTATCTTTGATAAGACTGGGACGCTTACCCAGGGGAAGCCTGCGGTCACGGATATGGTGGTAAGCGATGGCTTCCAAGAGGGCCAAGTCCTCCTGTGGGCCGCCTCGGTGGAGAAGGAGTCAGAGCATTCCCTTGGGGAGGCTATCGTTAGCGCCGCCAAAGAAAAAAATATGCAGCTTCAATCCGTTGAAGCCTTCGAGGCCATTCCGGGACATGGAGTGAAAGCGAGAATTGACGGACAACCCTTACTCCTGGGGAATCTCAGGCTGATGGAGGAGAATGGCGTAGGGGTGGATGGGCTTCGGGATGAGGCTGCGCGACTGGCGGGCGAAGGCAAAACACCGATGATCGTCGCGCTAAACGGCAGGGCCGCGGGGATTGTAGCCGTGGCCGATACCCTCAAGCCGAACACCAGGGAGGCTGTGGAAGCCTTACACCGTATGGGACTTGAGGTGATCATGATCACAGGGGACAACGAGCGTACCGCTAAGGCGATCGCTTCCCAGATCGGGATCGACAGGGTGCTGGCCGAAGTGCTGCCCTGGGATAAGAGCCAACAGGTGAAGAAACTGCAGGAAGAAGGAAAAATCGTGGCCATGGTAGGAGATGGGATTAATGATGCTCCGGCTCTGGCCCAGGCTGACGTGGGCATCGCCATCGGCACGGGGACAGATGTGGCGATAGAATCTTCAGATATTACTTTAATCTCGGGGGATCTGCGGGCGGTAATTGCAGCCATCCAATTAAGCAGGAGAACGATCCGCACGATTAAACAAAATCTCTTTTGGGCCTTCATTTACAACATCCTGGGCATTCCAATTGCTGCCGGGATCCTTTACCCCTTCTGGGGTGTCCTTCTTAACCCCATGATCGCCTCCGCGGCCATGGCCATGAGCTCCGTGTCCGTGGTCACCAACTCCCTCCGCCTGAAACGCTTCCATCCGAAAATTTGAAAATACCCCCTCTCCCTCGACGGGAGAGGGTCAGGGTGAGGGTTGTCCGCTTGGCCCGACCCGGATTGGAGGGTAAGTTTTATGTTGGCGGGATTGACAAAAGACATACAAACTTTGTATATTAGGAATAGACGGAGGTGCAATGATGCGCAACGTAACTGTCAATATTTCCTTTCAAGATGCTTTCCTTGCGGAAATCGACGCCGAGGCGAAACGGGAGTCGCGGACGAGGTCAGAATTCCTCCGAGAGGCCGCTCGCCTTTACGTGCGCCGACAGAGACAATGGGAAAGAGTGTTTGCCCTCGGAGATGAACTCGCGAAGCAGCAAAGTCTGACCGAGGCGGATGTCGCCCGCGAAATCCGAAATGTTCGCAGGCGGAAGAACTCGTGAAGATCGTCTGTGACACCAATGTCCTCATTTCTGGCGTATTGTTTGGGGGACATGCGCGTAAAATCCTCCAGCTTGCCTCACGCGGTGTATTGATCAATTTCCTCTCGCCGGATATCCTCCGCGAAGTCGAGGATGTTTTGCGCCGCTCTAGGTTCGGACTGCGTCCGGATCATGTGCTCGAAATCGTCGCTCTTTTCAAAGACACATTTGAGATTGTTATCCCCTCCTTGAGAGTTCAAGCCGTTCAGTCTGATCCCGAAGACAATCACGTTATCGAGGCCGCCTTGGAGGCGGGGGCAGAATTTATCATCTCCGGAGATAATCACCTTCTTAAACTGAAGGAATGGGAAGGCATCCGCGTGGTCTCGCCGGCTCAGTTCATCGAGACAATCATCGACCAACAATCCAACAAGTGAAAGCCGTAGACATCCCGGGTCGGACCAGGGTAACTCCGGGGTAACTATTCGATAACGCAGAGGAACGGCCTTTAGGAAAGGGGACGCTGCATAAAATCTTAAAGATTGAGATGTTGCCGAGAAGGCGTTATCCTTTTGGGGTCACTTTTTGATCATTTAGTAGGTTCTCTCTCCTCACCGGAACCCTTAGACTCCTGTACTCTTTGAACCCTGTTTTCTTCTCCCTTGACCTCTTCACTCCCTTCTGTTATTTTTCTCTCCGAAAGCGTTTTGGGCCCAGGTGGAAAGGGGCTGCGTTTTTCCATTAAAGATCCGCGAAGGAGGAGGGAGATGGAAACGATTTTCAAGAACGGAAACATCCTGACTATGGACGAATCAACGCCCCGGGCGGAGGCACTGGCCATACACTTCGGCCGCATTTATCGGGTGGGAAAGACTGTGGAGCTTGAGGCATTGGCCGACCGGGGAACTAAGATCATCGATCTCCAGGGGGAGACTTTACTTCCGGGCTTCATAGATACCCACAACCACTTTTGCCTCTATGCTTTGCTCGTCGATCAGGCTGACTGCCGGCCGGCCGCAGGCTGCGTGCGGGGAGAGGACGTGGTCGAGGCTCTGAGGGTCCAGGCGAAAAAGACCCGGCCGGGGAAGTGGATTATGGGTTGGGGGTATGCCCCTTACCTGCTCGACGACCAAAAGGACCTAACCCGGGAGGACCTGGACCGAGCATCGAAAAAACACCCCATTTGCCTGGTTCATGTGTCTGTACACGGGTCAGTGGTCAACAGCCTGGCCCTGAAGGAATTGGGTTTCACCAATAAAACTCCCGACCCGCCCGGTGGGATCATCCACCGGGATGCCAAAGGGGAACCGAACGGAATTCTTAGTGAGTCTGCTTTCATGGGCCCGCTGTTCTTCAACACCCCTTCAATCTATTCAAAGATGATGGCCGAATATGACCCGGAGGGAAGGGTTGAGATGGTGTCCCGCTGCGCAGCGCGCTATCATCAGCTTGGTATTGTCGGAGCCCATGATCCCTTTGTCGATTCCTTGACGCTCCGTACCTACCAGGAAGCGGAGGGCGCCGGGCGATTCCCATTCCGCCTATATGCCTACATCCTCAATCACTGGGCCGATCCACTCATGTCGGCGGGGATTGGACGGGGGTTTGGTTCGGAATGGATAAGAATTGGGGCCATAAAGATTTTCCTCGACGGCGGAATGAGCAGCCGCACGGCAGCTGTTTACGAGCCCTACGTATACCCTCCGAAGGCTGGGAGAGGAATTCTTAACTATGACCAAAAAGGGATCGACCGGGAGATCAGGAAGTTTGACCGAGCCGGATACCAGGTTTCAGTCCACGCCCAGGGAGACCGGGCCCTGGATATGCTCCTCAAAGCTTTTGAGCGGGGCATGACCAAGGGAAATCCCTTGCGCCATCATATTGTCCATGCCGGGAATCTGACCGCCCCGCAGATCGACAAAGTGGAAGAGTTGGGTCTTTATATTTCGAGCCAGGCAAATTTCTTTTCTCTCCTGGGGGATGGATTCATCCAAGCATACGGACCAGCAAGATCCCGGGAGCTCTACCGGTTCAATACTCTTCTGAAAAAGGGGATAAAATTGGGCTTCTCCTCGGATTGCCCAGTGGCAGACCCCAATCCTCTCACAGGCCTGCGGGACGCCATTTGCCGGAAGACAGCAAGCGGACAGGAGTTTGGGCCCGCAGAGTGCATCACCGCAGAACAGGCTCTTGCTCTTTATAACCGGGAGGCAGCCTATTTTTCTTTTGAGGAAAAAGAACGGGGAACATTGAAAGAAGGCAAACTGGCTGACCTGGTGGTACTGGATAAAAATCCATTGACCCTTACGCCGGAAGAGATTTCCAACTGCCAGGTAAAAATGACTGTAGTCGGCGGAAAGATCGTTTATGATGGCCGGTAGGGAAATTTTCTCAGTTCCGGTTGTTTTCGCCGATCGATTTTTCATGTCCGAAAAATCTTTGGCTGAAATCTCTGCCCTCGGCGGGTATGCCTGGGCGGATGCCAAAGACCATCTGGATCTGGCTAATCGTTTGAGCGGTTCAACATCCGTGCGGGTTCTCGTCTCCGAATATGTCCCGATCAATGCCGTCGTTTTGGAAAGGGCTGCGGGCCTCAGAGGGGTGGTCGCTTACGGTGCAGGCTACGATCACATCGATGTTAATCTCGCTGACCGGCGAGGGATTCTCGTCTGCAACTGCCGGGGAGAGAATGCCCAGGCTGTGGCTGAGATGACCTTCGGCTTACTCCTTTGCTTAATGCGGAAGATTCATCTGTCTGACCGTTACGTCCGGGAGGATGGCTGGAAGCGAACCGACAGCGCAGCCCTACCAGAATGGGTCATGGGCGGGGAACTTCGGGGAAAGACCCTGGGCATCATCGGCCTGGGACAAATCGGGTCACGCGTAGCCCGGATCGCCCGGGGGTTTGACATGAAAATACTCGGCTATGATCCCTTTGCCCAGACTGAGGACCTTGCCTGGGTTGAAAATACGCCTTTAGAAAAAATCCTCTCCCAGGCGGACATCATCACCCTTCACGTCCCTTTAACGTCTTCAACGGAGAAGATGATCAATGCCCGAACCTTAGCAACCATGAAACCAGAGGCCTTGCTGATAAACACCTCCCGGGGGAGGGTGATAGACGAGCCGATTTTGTTAGAAGCCTTGAAGGAAAAATGGATCGGCGGGGCAGCTTTGGATGTCTTTGCCAAGGAACCGATTTCCGGTGATCACCCCTTTACAAAATTGGGAAATGTCGTGCTGTCGCCGCATATCGGGGCGATGACGCAAGAGGCAGGGGAGCGCCTATCTGATGCCGTTGCCCGGCAGGTTCGGGATATCCTTCAGGGCCGGAAGCCAGAATGCTTGATAAATACCTATCAAATTAAGTAAATATCTTGATCCAATCCAATAAAATATTCATCTTTTATTAAGGAAAAGGTTGAGAGATATAACTGATGCGTATCCTGGCTATGAAGGCGGAGGGGTTTGTTCTTCCTCACATCCATGCCTCCATGGTCAGGGCCTTCCGTTCCCTCGGCGTCGAAGTGCTCGACCTTCCCATCCCAAGAAATGAGGTTCAGTTACGATCCTTCGTTGAAGTTTGCCAGAAAGGCTATGAGGCCGTCTTTATTTTGGATTTGGGCGCAGATCCCTTTTTTATGTTAAACGTGAAACATCTCCAAATATCTACCAGAATCCATTGGATTATTTGGTTTGTGGATGATCCGGAAGGGTATGGCTTTCCAGAAGTTTGCGAACCTGATTGGACCCTGGCATTCTGTTGGGACAGGGAGATAGCCCAACAAAATTTTTCCTGGAACGGAAAAACCATGGAGCACCTTCCCCTGGCAACTGACCCAGGGGTTTTTTTCGCGGAGCAAATTGATTCTGACTTTTTTTATCCGGATGGAGTTTTTGTAGGTTCTACGGCCCATCCCAATGAAGTTCTTGATGCGGTTGCCCGGACAACCCCCGCATTTTTGGAAGATGCTGAGTACGTTTGGGAAGCCTATTGCAGGGATTTTCGGCAATCACTGCATGACCTGTCATGGATACGCTTGGCGCGAAAGACGGGCCTGGCCCTGAATTTAATGCAGGCGGATCCCTTATGCCGATTATGGGTGCAGGCTTGCGTTTACAAGGTGGGGATCAAGAAACGCCAAGAGGTGGTATCAGGGGTTTTGGGACCCGCTGGATGCGTCTTTGGGGATGAGGGATGGGTTGAAGCTTTGGTTGAAGGTCTTTATCGAGGGTGGGTGCCTTATGGGGATGAATTGCGAAAGATTTACCGCGGGAGCGGCTTCGTTCTGGACGTGCGCCAACCCCAGGGCCGGACTGGTCTTTCCCAGCGGATATTCGATGCCAGCGCCTGCGGGAGCCCGGTTTTAACGGAATGGTCTCCCGAGCTCGAGACCTTATTCGACGCCGGAGATGAGCTCTTATGTTTTCATAATCTGGAAGAAGCGGTGGAGAAGAAAAAATGTTATCTTACGGACCCGAAGGCCGCCCGGAAGGTGGGAGAAAAGGCTAGGCTTAGAGTCTTGGCTCACCATACGTACCGCCATCGGGCTGCGCGAATCCTTCAAGCACTCCAACAATTCAGGGAATAGGTGATTTAGATAAAACCATCCGCAAATTCAGATTTTCCTTGGTAGACCGGATTCATCGAAAAGTCCCTCGAAAAGCGGCCCGCTGAGGTAACGCTCTCCTGCATCGGGCAGGATGGCAACGATTGTCTTGCCGGCGAACTTGTTTTCCTTCGCAATTTTGAGAGCAGCCGCGATGGCGGCACCGCAGCTGACCCCCGAAAGAATCCCTTCCTCTCGCGCGAGCCGTCGGGCATGTTCGATAGCTTCCCCACTGCTCACCTGCTCGACGCGATCTACCAGGGATAAATCCAGATTATCGGGGATAAATCCAGCGCCGATTCCCTGAATTTTATGGGGTCCCGGCTTGAGCTCCTCCCCGGCCAGCCGCTGGGTGATGACGGGGCTTTCAAGGGGTTCTACGGCAACGCTCAGCAGCGGATGTTTTTTTGCTAATTTAATGTACCGAGATATGCCCGAAATGGTTCCCCCTGTGCCCACACCGGATACGAGCGCGTCAATTTTGCCGCCGGTCTGCTCCCAGATTTCCGGCCCGGTGGTTTGGAAGTGAATCTCCGGGTTGGCCGGGTTCTTGAACTGGTTGGGCATGAAGGAATTGGGATTGGACATGGTCAAGCGCTCCGCTTCCGCGACCGCTCCGGGCATGCCCTTGGCCGCTGGAGTGAGGATGATGTTGGCCCCGAAGATGGCCATCACTTTTCGCCGTTCGATGGAGGCGGTCTCCGGCATGGTGACGGTAAGCCTATAGCCCCGCGCAGCCGCAACAAAAGCCAGGGCGATACCGGTATTTCCGCTCGTCGGCTCAATGATCTCCATCCCTGGCCTGAGCGATCCCTTTTTTTCTGCATCCCATACCATGCTGGCCCCGATCCGGCACTTGACTGAATAGGCGGGGTTGCGCCCTTCGATCTTGGCCAGTATGGTAGCTTTGAGCCCTTGAGCCATCCGGCCGACCTTAACCAGAGGCGTATTACCGATTGAAAATGAGTTGTCGACAAAAAAGTTAGCCATCCTCTCCTCCTTTTCCGATCGTGTAATAATTTCTACCACCCAACTCTTCCAATCCAAGATCCGGGTTCATGTAGTGCCGACTTTGAAGCTCATATAATTATGATAAACGATATCCCGATCCTTCTGCCAGCTTAAAATTTTTCCTGTAAGGTCTGTGATCAGGCCTGATCCAAAAAATGAAGCTCGGAAGCATGAAAACTCCATTTCTCGACCAGAGGCCCGGAGTCTTTGGGTTTAGGGCGGTAAGGAGTGAAGGATAGAGGGGTGGTCGAGGAAAGGCGTGGTCGAAGGGATCAAAAAAGGTTTGAAAATTTCCTTCCCTTGATATACTGTGTTCCGTAAAGATTTGGGCTCACTTCCTTTAAGGTCAGAGATTCAAGCAGAGCCATGAAGATTAAATGCCTATGGCATGATGTTCCAACGAAGTCCTGAGCTTGAGAAATCCTTCGCCAGAGAAAACTTCCAGATTGCGGAGGTGGGTGAATACTTTCGCCAAATCGAATAATGTTGCTTTGTGGGAATGACAGAAAGGAGAAGGAAATGCATTTTGATCTCACGGATGAGCAAAAAGCTTTACAACAGACGGTCCGCGATTTTTGCCGGCGGGAAGTTATACCGGCCGTAACGGCAGATGAGAAAGCCCATCGTTTTCAGCGAGAACTTGTTTCCCATATGGGCCAATTAGGATTTTTTGGGTGTCCCATCCCGGAGAAATATGGGGGAAATGGGATGGGGTATGTTGCCCACGCTCTTGTTTGCGAAGAAATCGCCCGCGTCAGCGGATCGTTGCGGGCTGGGTTCAACATGCAAACGATGTTGACCGCCCGGACCATCTTAAAATTCGGCAGTGAGAAACAACGCCAGACTCTCATCCCCAAGCTGGTCAGAGCGGAACTTCTGGGGTGTTTCGCCATTACCGAACCCAATGCCGGGTCGGATGCGGCTTCTCTAAAAACCACGGCCATAAAGAAAGGAGATTCCTACATTCTGAATGGGTCAAAAACCTGGATCACCTTTGCAACCGTAGCCGATTTGGGTGTGTTCTTCGCGTACACTGACCCCAGCAAGCGCTATAAAGGGATGTCCGCCTTTTTGGTGGATATGCACACTCCCGGGATTTCAACCAAACTCATCGAAGAGAAGCTTGGTTGGCATGCTTGTCCTACAGGAGAAGTGTTCCTTGAAGATGTAGCGGTCCCCAAAGAAAACCTTCTGCAGGAAGAAGGTTACGGTTTTCCCATCATGATGATGGACTTGGACGGGTCGCGTCTGACGGCCGCTTCCGGGGCTTTAGGCGTCTGCCAAGCCTTTTTGGATGAGTCCATTAAGTACGCTAACCAGCGGGAACAGTTTGGCCAAAAGATCGGGCAGTTCCAGATGATCCAGGATGTAATCGCTCAAATGGTTGTAGAAACGGAGGCCGCCCGTTTGTTGGTCTATCGCTGCGCTGTGCAAAAAGACCAAGGGAAAGAAAATAATACCCTGGAGACCTCCATCGCCAAGTATTATGCCTGTGATGCGGCTTCTCGCTTGGCGGACATGGCCTTACGGATTTTTGGGGCCTATGGGTACTCGGGGGAGTATCCAGTGGAACGTTATCTGCGTGATGCCAAGCTCTATCAGTTGTTGGAGGGTTCGGCTAACATCCAAAAGCTTATCATTGCCCAGGATGCCCTGGGTTACCGAAAAGCCAATCGTTAAAGGAGGAGTCTTTACATGGAATTTAAAGAAAAAGGGTTTGAGGCTATCTACAAGGATTACGAAGAAAGGCGCAAAAAGATCAAAGAGATGGGGGGGGCCAAAGCGGTCGAAACCCAACATAAAGAGGGAAAGTGGTCAGCCCGGGAACGGGTCGAATATTTCTTCGACCCGGGTACTTTCACCGAGCTGGGGCTCTTCGTCAAGAACCGCACCACGGCCTTTGGGATGGATAAGCGGCAGGTGTCAGCCGAAGGCTTAGTTACCGGCTTTGGTAGAGTAAATGGGAGGATGGTCGTGGTGAGTGCCGAGGATTACACTTCCATGGCCGGGACCTTCGGAGAATATCACGGCAAAAAATTCTCCCAGTCCATCGATTTTGCCAAGGATAAGGGATGGCCTTTCGTGGGCATGAATGATTCTGGCGGGGCCCGCCTGCAGGAAGGGATGGACACTCTCCAATGTTATGCCTGGCTTTTTCGTTCCCAGATTCTGGCCTCGGGGATCATCCCGCAGATCGCCCTGATGATGGGCCCTTGCTTGGGGGGACAGGCCTATCATCCCATCATGCAGGATTTTGTCTTTCAGACCCGTAAGACTGGATTCATGGGGATTGCCGGTCCGGCTTTCGTCAAAACCCAGACTGGAGTGGAAATTACCCTGGAAGAATTATGCGGGATCAAGGCCCACGCTTACAAAACCGGGCAGACCCACGTGGTCGCAGAAGATGACCAGGATTGTCTGGACAAGACCAAAGAACTCCTGGCCTTCCTGCCTTCCATGAATAAAGAGAAACCTCCGCGAATTGAGAACCGGGATGACCCGGATCGGGTTATTCCAGAACTGGATACGATGGTTCCCGAAAGACCTTCTCGCCCCTTCGATATGCACAAAGTGATAGACCGGATCGTGGACAACGGTTATTTCTTTGAGATCTTTAAGTATTTTGCCACCAACGTGATCATCGGCTTCGGCCGCTTCAACGGGCGAACGACAGGGATCGTGGCTTCCCAACCCATGTCTAAAGCCGGGGCCATCGATTGCGACGCGGCGGATAAAGTGGCTCGGTTTGTCCGTTTCTGCGACCTTTTCAACATTCCCTTGGTGAATCTTCATGATACTCCCGGGTATTGGATCGGGCCGGAAGAAGAGTGGAAGGGTATCCTCCGCCACGGGGCCAAGTTGCTCTATGCTTACATCGATGCCACGGTACCCAAGATTTCCATCATTCTCCGTAAGTCCTTTGCCGGTGCCTACCTGGGGATGTGCTGCAAGGACACGGGCGCGGACTTCATGTTCGCCTGGCCCCAATCGCGGGTGACCATCGTAGGAGCCGACACCGCCGCCAGCGTTATTTTTGCCAGGGAGATTAAGGCCGCTCCCAACCCGGAGGAGGTTCGAGCCGCGCGCATCCAGGAGTACAGCGACCTCTACGAAAACCCCTACCGGGGGGCCGAGCGCAACTATCTCGATGATGTCATCATGCCCCGGGATACGCGCAAGTACATTAACCGCTGCTTAGACGTGCTGGAGAACAAGTCCGAAGCCCGACCCTGGAGAAAATACTCTAACATCAACCTTTAGTGATGCGCATCGATTGCATCTTTTCTCCTTTAAACGGAGAGTGAGCGATCAAATACCATCAGGAGAAAGGACTCAAGATTAGCCGATGTTCCGAACATCGGAGTGCCTACCATGCTAGCCTGTTTGGATTCCTTCGATGCCCGCAGACGCTTGATTACGGAAACCGAACGATATCGCTGCCGGAGATAGGGGAAAAAGGGGATCGGTTGGAAGTGAGGGTGGTGCGAATGGCTCTGGCCCACTACCTTTTATCACGGACCGTAAAGAAAAAAGATTGATGGAGGAGGGGAGGTTGGCATAGAGGAAAAAAGCCATCAAATTGTCCGAGATTTCCTGGCCCAGGTGAGAGACGTTTCGCTGGTCATAATGAGGGACTGTTTTTTCATTGAATCGGGCGGAGGAGGGATCCATACAAGGGGATCTATTCTAAGGTACTATGGTTTTTCCGCGCCCGCGCCCGGGGAAAATGACCCCTGCGGGGCAGCCAAAATGGCTTACATCCTCCCTAACCCCCCTTTTCTAAAGGGGGGATGGGGGGATTTTCTGCCGGCAATGACGAGTCTCATTCTTACCAACATGTTAGTTTTAGTTTGGCGATAAGCGCCTAGCAACAATTTGGTCTCTTTCTTTCTTGGGCCAGGCGGTCCCAGGCTGACCCGATGCCCCTCGATTTCAGGACTATCTTTTGGACCTTCTCAGAAGCGGTTTTAGGAAGATGGGAAACAAACTCAATATAACGGGGGATCATGAATTTCGGTACCTTTTCTTGACATTGTTGAATCAGAGTTTGCGGCTGCACCGAATGACCTTCCCGAAGAACAATGTACACTTTAATCTCTTCTCCCAGGATCGGATCGGGAACCCCCACTGCCGCTGCCTCGCCCACAGCTGGATGATCGGTTAAGGCTTTTTCAATTTCGTAAGGAGTAATATTCTCCCCGCCCCGGCGAATGCTTTCTTTCTTCCGGCCGCAAAAATAGAAATAACCTTCGGAATCAACCCTCCCCAGATCCCCGGTGTGAAACCACAGGTTGCCATAGCATTTTAAGGTCTCTTCGGGCATTTTATAGTATTCGCTGAACATAGTAAAAGGTGACCGTGGTCTTACTACGATCTCGCCGACTTGGCCGATGGGGAGTTCATGATCCTGATCATCAAAGATCTTTACCTCAAAGCTCTCCCGGACCTGGCCCACCGACCCCAATTTGATCTTTCCCGGCCGGTTGATGGTATTCCAGGTGCCGGTTTCAGACATCCCGTATAACTCGCAGACCCGCAGTCCAAACCGTCGAGTGGCCGCTTCATGGATTTCTTTGGGAGCCCCACCACCAAAACAATTTTTAGCCGAAGTTCCTTTTTCTTCATCCCTTT
>Ga0315295_10002457_pt1 | contig 15719 bp, 14 predicted proteins | sample YL17G14_0_MG_FD_204453 | JGI IMG/M metagenome (GOLD analysis project Ga0315295, IMG submission 204453) | Sediment microbial communities from Yellowstone Lake, YNP, Wyoming, USA - YL17G14_0 | ecosystem: Environmental > Aquatic > Freshwater > Lake > Sediment | place: USA: Wyoming | collected...
TCGAGGGTCGGCTCCCAGATCGTCACGGTTCCCGAGACGTTCTGACCATTGACGGCCTGTCCCGAGGCGGTCCCGAGGAGGACGTTGAATCCGAAGCTGATGTTGTTCGGTCCCTGGAGGTTGAGGTCGATCTGCGGACCGACAGTGAACGGGATGTAGCTCGCCCAGGCATTCGTGGTGCAGGAAACGGTCCAGCCCCAGTAGTAGCAGCTGTACCAGGCGGAGTTGTAGAAGCTGACGCCGAGGTTCACGCGGGCCACGTTGTTCCACACCTGAAGTTGCTGCACGGGCTGCTGGGGCTGCCCGGGCTGGGTGAAGGTGTACTGGGCGGCCGCGGGGGCAGCGACCGTGAGCCAGGCCGCGGCGGCTGCTGCTCGGAAGAGATTCGGCATGGATGACTCCGTCCGGGGGTGAGTGAGTGTCGGCGATCCTTGAACGAGGGTCGACACGCCTTGGCCAGGAATCATCCTGTTGCGACTGCGGGTGCAAGGCATGATCGTGGTACGCCCCAAGTGGGATATCCCGTTACCCTGGCGACCCACCGCCCTCTTACTAATCTTACCCCCCAATCCGTCCGTCGCGCGCGCGCAGGTTCCGAAAGACCAACTGGAGGTCCAATCGTGAGCAACTTCTGGGACATCATCATGCTGATCCTGTCCACGTTCGTCACCGTGGCCTACCTGATCATCCTCTTCCAGATCGTCGCCGACCTGTTCCGGGACCCCGACCTGGGCGGTGGCTCGAAGGCCATCTGGCTCATCGCCCTCCTCTTCCTTCCCGTCCTCACCGCGTTGCTCTACGTGCTGGCCAGGGGGCGGGGAATGGCCGAGCGCCAGCGCGGGGCCATCCAGAAGGCCAGGGCCGAGGCCGATGCGTACGTCCGCGAGGTGGCGGGCTCGGCGCCCGCGGACCAGATCTCGCGAGCCAAGGCGCTCCTTGACGCCGGGACCATCACCCAGGACGAGTACGCCAGGCTCAAGGCCAAGGCGCTGGCCTGAGGGGGCCGCCGCTCCGTCCCTGGCACTCTCATGTGCCGCAGGAGTTGACCGTCGACGAGCTCGCCCGGACCGACTGGGCCGGCTACCTGAAGGCCGAGGCGGCGCTCTTCGAGCGTCTCGCCGCGGAGATGCGGCGGGAGCTGGAGGACGAGGATCGGATCCCGAGCAACCGCTCCTTCGACGGAAGCCCGATCTACCCGGGAAGGTTCCAGCAGGACTGGAACCGGTCCTAACGTGCTCGAGCCCGAAGGGCAGCCGCTGGGCGCGGTGGTCCTCCTGCACGGGTTGACCGACTCGCCCTACAGCCTGCGCCACATCGCCCGCCGTTACCGCGCTGCGGGCTGGGTGGCGGTCGCCATCCGGCTGCCCGCCCACGCCGCTGCAGATCGTCGGATTCTCCAACGGGGGCGCGCTGACGATGATGTACGCGCTCGAGGCGCTGGGGGATGCGAAGCTGGCGCGCCCGGATCGGATCATGCTGATCTCGCCCATGATCGGCATCACCAGCTTCGCCGGCCTTCGCCAAGGCGGCCTGGCTCCCGTCATCACCTTCCAGTCGGCACTGGATTTCACGGTTCACACCCGGGCCATCGTCAACGCCCTCTACGCCCAGTTGCCCGCGAACGGGAGCGAGCTCGTGCTCTTCGACATCAACCGGGCTGCGCTGCTCAGCCCCCTCCTCCGATCCTCGATGGACACCATCCTGGAGCGGATGTTGCCGGAGCCGCCCCGGAACTTTCGCACCACCATCATCACCAATGGCGGTCCGAACGCCAGCGAGGAGGTCGAGCGCGTGACCGAGGCTGGCCAGGTCGCCGACACGACGCGGCCGCTGGGGCTCTTCTACCCCGCCGACGTCTTCTCCCTCTCCCACGTGGCGCTGCCGTTCCCGCCCAGCGACTCGCTGTGCGGGCTCCAGCCGGACAACTCGGAGGACTTCGGCATCCACCCGGGCGCCATGTCGGGACGCCGGGGCGCCGACCAGGTGAAGAGGCCGGGACCGCTCCCGATCGCTCACGCCGGGCCCACCGCCGGAGGCTGCCCGAGCCAGGCGTAGGCCACCGCTGCGGCCCGGTTCATGGCCGCGCCGAGCTCCTCGGTCGCGGGAAAGACGTTCTCCTCGCCGATGACGCTCAACGCCCCGGACCTGGCGAGCTGATCGAGCGCGGCCCTCTCGACGCCGACGAGCATCAGCCGGCCATCGCACGCCCGGAGCGCCTCCGCATACCGGCGAAGGACGCCGATGAAGGTGCTCCCCATCTCCGCCTTCCCGCGCAGTAGCAGGGCCACGGCGGCGCGTCGGGTACCCTCCACTCCGGGCAGCATCTCCTCCACGCTCTTGGCGGAAGCGAAGAAAAGGCTCCCCTGCAGGTACAGCAGGGTCAGCGCGCCACTCGGCAGCTTCTCCGGGGCAGGGCGTTCCACCGGAAGGCCTCCCGGGACGAGCACCAGCTGCGTGATCTTGATCTTGTTCGACTCGCGAAACACGTGGAGCAGGATGCTGAAGGCCACGCCGAGCAGCACCGCGAAGTGCAAGGGAAGGACGAGCGTGGCCAGGAAGGTCGCCGCCATCGCCGCGCTCGAGAACTTGCTGGTCTTCCAGATCGTGACGGCCGACGGGATGCGCAGCCCCTGGAAGCCAGCCACGATGAGGAGCGCGGCCAGGGCCGGCATGGGAACCCGCTCGGCCAGCGGCGCAGCCAGAAGGACGATGACGGCCACGAAGGCACCACCCAGGATGTTGGTCAGGCGCGATCGGGCTCCCGCGCCGATGATCAGCACCGTTCCGGAGATCGACCCCCCGGCCGGGAGGCCGCCGACCAGGCTGGTGGCGACGTTGGCCGCGCCCTGCCCGAGGAAGTCCCGCGAGACATCGGGATACTTGCCGTCGGGGTTGACGTAGGCCTGGCTCACGCCAGCGCCCTGGACCATGCCGATGATGGCCACGGACAGCGCCGGCAGCAGCATGGTGAGAAGCAATCCGGGCGCGGGCAGGACGAGCCCGGGCAGGTTCGCTGGAATGGCGGCGACGTCCCGCACCATCCTGACCGCCTGCCAGCCCTCGCCGGCGCCGAGTGCCGGCAGCGACAGGGCGGCCAGCAGCGCGGTGGCGACCCCGATGGCGAGCACGAACGCGAACTTGCGCCAGGACGTCCGGAGGAGAAGCACCATCAAGGCCAGGGTCAGCCCTCCGACGATCGTCGTCGGAATGTCGATCCGGTTCAGGCGCAGGAGGAGATCCATGGCGCGCGCGACGCTGTTGGCGAAGGTGCTCCGGTAGCCCGTCAGGTCTCCGAGCTGCCCCAGGATGATCAGAACGGCCACGCCGTTCAGGAAGCCGGTCATCACCGAATCGGAGACGAAGCGAAGCACGGTGCCCAGCCGGAGCAACCCGGCCAGCAGCTGGACCACGCCGACCATCAGGACCAGCGCCGCCAGGGCCGGGATCCTCTGCTCGGCGGTGAAGTCGACGAGCTCGGCACCCGCCGCCAGCGACAGCGCGGCGGTGGACGATACGTTCATGAACACGGAACTGGTGAACAGGGCGGCTACCGGAACGGCGACCATCAGCGTGTAGATGCCCAGCACCGGGTTCACCGTGGCCAGCAGCGCGTGCCCCATGGCCTGCGGCACGTTGACGATGGCGAAGGTGAGCCCCGCCACGGCGTCGAACTTCGCGTCCGAGCGTCCAGGCAGGAACGCCCGCAACTTCTTGCCGAGGTCCAGTGCCACCAGGTCACCCCCGAGACGGAAGGAAGGTCAAGGACGAGCCTCGGGGTGGGTCTCTCGCCTCTCCGCTTCAGCGAGATCTCGTTCGAGAAAATAGTTGAGGAACGTTCGAATCACGGCGACGGCACCGAGGCGCCCGATCTCGTCCCAGGATGGCGTGATCGCAGACTCGATGATGTCCGCGGCGAGCTGAAATGTCAGGCCGGCAACCAGCCAGCGCGCGAACTGCACATACGCTTCCTGAAATCGGCGTCCGGCCAGCGACGGGGTGAATACGGCGCGGACGCTGCGGAGGAAGGCCTCGATCGTCCCGGCGACGATGATCACCAGCGCCATCGCGTGGATGGCGACGACCGCGTACCCGGCAATCTGGGTGAGCCATCCAGGCATCACATCCTCCCCTGCGCGCCCTGCGCGTCGGTCGGTTCATCCGGGTGCGGCAGCCCTGGCCACCGGGGCCGTTCCCGGCGCGAACGCCAGGCACGGCCCCGTGGTGGATGTCGACGAGCGCTACGGCTCAGTGGTTGGCGCTACCTGAGGCGTCCTGCAGGGTCGCGAGGACCGCGTCCAGGTTGAAGGAGGCGGGCTTCTGCCGCGGCGGGAACTTCTTGAAGGTCTCGATCTGCCCCGCGACGAACCCCTGCATCAGGTAGATGAGGTAGGCGTGCGAGATCAGCCAGTCAAAGTAGGTATTCGAATTCTCGTCGGCCCGCTCGAAGGGGTCGCGCCTCAGGTGGAAGATCTTCGGGATGCGCAGCTTGATGAAGGGCTCGGACCAGCACTGCAGGGCCTTGGCGCGCTGCTCCAGCAGCACCATCTTCCAGTCGCCGATCCGCAGCGCCATCACTTCGCCGTCGTCGCTGATGTAGACGAAGGAGTTTCGCGGGCTCTCCTTCACGGCCCCGGTGATGTACGGAAGCATGTTGAAGCCGTCGATGCAGACCTTGTAGGTTCGGTTGCCGACCTTGTGCCCCTCGAGGAGCTTCTCCTTGATGTTCGGCTCCCCTGCGGCGGCGAGGAACGACGCCAGCCAGTCCTGGTGGGTGACGATGCCGTTCACGACCGTGCCCGGCTTGATCTTGCCCGGCCAGCGGACGAAGGCCGGAACGCGCCAGCCCCCTTCCCAGTTGGTGTTCTTCTCGCTCCGGAAGGGGGTGATGCCCGCGTCCGGCCAGGTGTTGTAGTGGACGCCGTTGTCGGTCGAGTACATCACGATGGTGTTCTCGGCGATGCCCAGCTCGTCGACCCGGTCGAGCATCTTCCCGATGAGCTCGTCGTGGGCGACCATCACGTCGTTGTAGTCCCCCTGACCGCCGCTCTTGCCCTTGTGCTTCGCGGCGCAGTGCGTCCGGAAGTGCATGGCGGTGGTGTTGTACCAGAGGAAGAACGGCTTCTCGCCCTTGGCCGCGTCGGTCATGAAGCGGAGCGCGTGCTCCGTGACCTCCTCGTCGATGGTCTCCATCCGCTTGATGGTGAGCGGCCCGGTGTCCTCGACCTTCTGACCGCCCTTGCCGTCCGCCCAGCAGTGGAGCACGCCGCGGGGACCGAAGCGCTTCTTGAACTCCGGGTCCTTCGGGTAGTCCGGGTGCTCGGGCTCCTCCTCGGCGTTCAGGTGGTAGAGGTTGCCGAAGAACTCGTCGAAGCCGTGCACGGTGGGGAGGAACTCGTCCTTGTCGCCCAGGTGGTTCTTCCCGAACTGGCCGGTGGTGTACCCGAGCGGCTTCAGGAGCTCGGCGATGGTCGGGTCCTCCGGGCGGAGCCCCATGTCGGCCCCCGGCATGCCGACCTTGGAGAGGCCGGTTCGGATGGGGTTCTGGCCGGTGATGAAGGCGGAGCGTCCGGCGGTGCAGCTCTGCTGGGCGTAGTAGTCGGTGAAGGCCACGCCCTCGTTGGCCACGCGGTCGATGTTGGGCGTGCGGTAGCCCATCTGCCCGCGGCTGTTGTAGCTGATGTTCCACCAGCCCACGTCGTCGCCCCAGAGAACGAGGATGTTCGGCTTGCCGGTCTTGGCCATCGTTCGGTCCTTTCCAGTTTCGTTGGTCTCGACACTGCGTCGTTGCTGCCGCTGCTAGAAGAACATGCTCCGTGGCAGGAGGAGAGTGGCCGTCAGGCGGACGGTCCAGCTCGGGCCCAGGTCGGGCCGGATCGCGTGGTAATAGGCCTGGGCGGTGAGGTTGAAGGGAAGGGGTCCGATCCAGACGACTCGCCCGCCTCCGGCGCCGAACGGAACGTCCCATTGCTGCCCGGAGGGCGCCTCCCAGTTCGCGGTGATGATGGGACCCGTCGTCAGGTACCAGCCGCTCGGGAAGTTGAAGTTCACGAAGTACTGGAGCAGGAAGTTGTTCGACTTCGCTCCCGCCACCGACCAGACGTTGTTCGCGAGCACGCCCAGCACGAACGGGCCGGGCATGGCCAGGAGTACGACCGAGGGGCCGAGCCCCCATGTCGACTGGGACCCGAGCTGCGGTGAGGTGGCCGTGGGAAAGGTGGCCACGGGACCGGCGCCCCAGATCACCGCCCCGGGACGGGCGGGCGACAGGAATGCGGTTGCCGTCACGTTTCCGAGCCCCGTCGTGCTCCCGCCCCCCGTGAAGTTGGGCATGGTCACGATGGGCAGGATGGTCCGGGAGATGAGGTTCCAGTCCGCGGTGAGGTGGAACGGGACGACCGGCTGGATGTTGAGGACGTTGGCCACGTTCTTCTGCGGGCCGACGCCGAAGCCGATGATGTCCTGGAACGGGACGCTGATCAGATCGGAGACCGGGTTCTGGGCCGCGGTGGCCAGATCCTCGTCGGTCGGGTTCGGCGGCAGGATCGGGTCCCCGGCCCAAGCGGTCGAGGCAGCGAGAGCTGCGGCGAGGCAGGCGGCGATCCATCGTCCAGGCAGGCGCATCGCTCCCCCTTCTCGGGAGGCTCCTCAGACGGTCCCGGAGAGCCCCCAGTGGCCTAATCGGCCATATCTGGGGAGTCGAGGGAGAATCTTGCCGGGCCACGGTGCGTCCGGGGCTCCCCCGGCCGTGTCCCTCGCGGCGGCTCTCGGACGACCGGGCCGCGCTGGACCCCGGCCCGGGAAGCCGGCCATTCTCCTTCCCGCCCGCAGCCCGGGTCAGCGGCGCGGTCCGCCCGCTCCACCGGGTGCCGGAGCGGGTCGCGCTGGCTGGGGCGCGCTTCGCTGGCGGGCCGCCGCATCGCGGCCGAGGCCGGCGGGTGCCGCAGGCGCGGCTGGTGCGGCCCCGCCCCGGTTCTGGCCTGGGGAGGGCGCCGGGCGGTTCGGCTGGCCCGGGGCCGGTCGGGGCGCCTGGCCTTGATTCTGGCCGGGACCCGGTGCCGGCCGCGCCGCCTGGCCCTGATTCTGGCCGGGGCCCGGTGCCGGCCGCGCCGCCTGGCCTTGTCCCGGCTGCCGCTGACCCGTTCCGGGAGCGGGGCTGGGCCGGGTGGCGTCCCCGGGCGCCGGCTGCGCGGGACGCTGCGGCTCCCACCCCTGCCGGGTGTTCCTATCCCAGTTGCCCCCGCTGTTCTGGCGGTAGACGTTGCCAGACCGGTCCCCGAAGACGTTGTTGGGCCGGTCCACCGGCTGCGGTGTCGGCCGTGGGGCCTGCGCCACCGGCCGCTCGGCGTTGCGGGGGCGATTCTGGGCCTGGTTGTAGATGTTGCTTCCCGGGCGCTGGCCCGGCGGGACGCCGGGGCGGGCTCCGGCCGCAGGAGGCCGGGCGACCGGCGCCTGGGGCCGCGGGGGCGGCGGCCGGCCCACCGGCGGGGGGCGAGCGCCGGGCGGAGGCGGGCGCACCATGGGCGGGGGCGGGCGGAAGCCCGGGGGAGGCCGGTGCCATCCGTGGCGCGTCGGCGGGACGATGAACACCGGACGGTAGACGACCGGTCCCCACCAGCCCGGCGGACGCGGGCGGGGTCCCCACACGGGGTGGAAATGAACGCCGACCGTGATGAACGGCGTCGCCGGGCTGACCACGAACCCGAATCCCGTCCACGGGTTGAAGACCACGCGGACGCCGAAGGTGGTGGGGCGCGCGAAGAATACGGTGGGGCCGATCCAGGGGCGGTAGACGAACCCCGTGCCGAAGACGACCACGCCGCGATGGCGGTACACGCCGACGAAGCCGGGCGTGTACCCGACGAATACCACCTGGGGCGTGGACCGGTACACGTACACGTAACGTGTATGGTAGATGTGGACGGTGGGCGGCACCTGGTCGATGTGGGGTGGCCGCTGGTCGGCCACCGCAAACGGCCCCTCCGCGGTGGGCGCCGTGTACCAGACCCCCTGATCGCAGGCCCAGTAGCGCCCCGCGTCGAGGACCACCGCGTCGGGGGTGTTGACGGCGTACGACAGCTCCGTCCCCTCGATCCGCTGGAACTGGGGCGGACCGTCGTACGCGGCCTGGAACTGCTGGTCCCTCCTCACCTCGGCGGTCTGCGGGATGAAGGAGTCGGCCACCGCGTCCTCGGCCTCCTCGGTGCCGGCGACGAACGTGCGCACGTCGCCGATGTCGGAATCGGGCGGGATGTCGCGGAAGGGGCCGGGAAGCTCGTCGGGCTGGACGTTCACCCACGGTCCGTCGAGGGACGCGGCCCGGAACCACCTCCCGGAGGCGAGGACGTAGGTCTCGCCCGACATGACGTCGACGATCACGTGGCCCTCGGTGTTGGCGACGTAGAGCAGGTAGGCGTCGTCCCCCACCGGCCGGTACTGCGGAGCGCCCTCGAACACGAAGAGCTCGGTGGGCTCGGTGGCCACGACGATCCGGGGGGGCGAGGGCGGCTCGAGCACGGCCTTCTCGGCCGCCTGCTCCGCCGGGTCCCCCTCCAGCTCGATGGGCGCCGGCGGGTTGCGGTCGAAGAAGGCCCTCACTGCCGGTGACGGGGCGGTCACCGGGGAGTACGGACCGGTGGCGGAGGGCGCGTCGTACCAGAACTTCCCGCCCGACAGGTAGTAGCGCCGGGTCGCCGGATCGAAGAGCACCAGCATGGGCGTGTTGACCACGCGCCGCAGCTCGGTCGACTCGACCGGGCGCTCGACGGGGGCCCCGTCGAAGAGGAGCAGGACCGCCGGATCCTGGGAGAAGACCATCCGCGGCGGCGTGAAGTCGAGCGCCGAAGAGGACTGCATCTCCTCCTCGTTGACCGCGATGCCCGCCTGCAGCTCGAGGAGCGGAAGGTGCAGGTCCCAGGTAGGGATCTCCCGCTCGAGGATGGCCCGGCCCCGCTCCTCCTGCTCCTTCGACAGGTTCGCGAACCGGACCCGCCGCACCTTCACCTGCTCGAGGCCCACGTCTCCGGCGACCTTGTCGATGGAGGCCCAGGCCTCCACCCAGACGACTCCGAAGGCTGGGGGCTTGCCCTTCGGCGTCCAGGCGACGGCCGCCCGCGCGGCCAGCTGGTCACCCTGGAAGCTCTCGATCTGGGGCTGGAAGATCTCGACGGAGCCGTTCTCGACCGCGATGACGCGCGGCCAGGAGTTCGAGGGAGCGGCCGCCTGCGGGGCGGAGGCCTGGGCAAAGGCGGCTCCGGCGGCGAGGACGGCCAGGGCGATGGACAGGCGTTTCATGGGGCACCCGGAGGCGAGGTGGGCGGGGCGTGGAGAAGCGGTCCGAATCCTAACCGGGCATCCGGAACGCGGCACTTGGAATTGCCACGGGGCGTGCGACGATGGCCGAGCACGTTAGAATCACCACGCTCCGCCACGACTGGATCAGCGCATGAAACACGACGATCTCCCCGCCAACGACAAGATGGCCTCCATGCGCACCGCGCTCTCGCTCATCGGCTTCGGCTTCACGATCTTCAGCTTCCTCCAGGGGATCGCCGGCAGGGGACCGAGCTCATCGAGCTGGGATACCTGCCGGGCACGACTTCCTTCCCCCTTTCCATGTCGCTCGTCACCTCCTTCCTGCTCCTGCTGACGGGGCTGGCGGCGATCCTGAGCATCATGCTTCGCTTGGGCCCGTTCAGCTGACCGCGTCGAAGCCCCGAGCACGCAAGGGACTCGGACCACTCCCCGGAGATCGATCATGGATCCTGCCACCATCCTGAAGCTCGTCCTGGTCCTCGGCGTGGTGCTGCTCGTGCTGGCGATCGGTCTCCGGTCCCGTCCGGAGAATTCGCTGCTGCTCCTGCGGCGGCCGGACCTCGGTGCCCGCGCCCTGGCCGCGATGTTCGTCCTGCAGCCGGCCTTCGTGCTCCTCGTCGTCTGGCTCCTCGATCTCCGGAAGGGGGTGGGCGCCGCGCTCCTGGGATTCGCGGTCGCCCCGGTGCTGCCTCCGTGGGCCAAGAAGGGGTACGCGCTGGGCGCGGATTCCGCCTACGTCATCGGGCTCGAGGTCCTGGCGACGGTCGCCTCGATCTTCGTCGTGCCCGTCATGATCTGGATCGTGAACGGGGTGTTCGGGGTGCAAACCGCCCGGGATCCCTGGTCGGTCGAGCTGATGCTGCTCGTCACGATCGGCCTGCCGCTGGCGGTGGGCATGGGCCTCGGGAGGTTCCGACCGGGGTCCGCCCCGCGCCTTGCCTTCCTCGCCGACCGGGCCGGCAGCGTGCTCCTCCTGCTCGGCGGGGTCGTCCTGCTCGTGGCCCAGTGGAGGAACATCCTCGCCGTCACCGGCCGGGGAACGATCGTCGTCAGCGTGCTCATCATCGTCTTCGGGTTGCTGGTGGGCCACCTCCTCGGTGGGCCCGACCCCGGCAAGCGCGGCGCGCTCGCGTCGGCGAACGTGTCGCGCCATCCCGGGGTCGCGCTCCTCCTCGGCTCGAGCGCCTTCCCGGAGCACGTTCCGGCGGTGACCGGCGCCGTGCTGCTCTACCTCGTCGCCAGCCTGGTCGTGCCCATTCCGTACGAGCGCTGGCTCAAGCGGGCGGCCGCCGGTGGCAACCCGCAGGCCGCGGCGTAGCTCGCGGCGACGGGCCCGGGCCCCGACGAGTCCCGGAGGCGGGGCGATACGTCGCCACCCTGATGGCGCTGATCACTTTGGCGGAGCCCCGTAGCCGCAATGCTTGAACCCGCCCGCAGCGTCGTCGGTACAGATGAGGTCCATGGCCCGGCCAATGGCTCGGTGCAGGTCATCGACGGTGCGTGCGCCGAAGTCCTCGAGCGCAGCCTTCAGCGTGCTCCAGCAGAGGGGCGCGCGGGGGCGAGCGACCGGACCTTCCGGAGAAACGACGAGGGCATCAGGTTCTCCGGTCGCCGTGGCAGAACTTGAACTTGCGCCCGCCGCCACAGGGGCAGGGCTGGTAGGGGTCGCGCCGGGCGTCCTCGGCGGCCGTCGCTTCCATGATCTCGGCGGGAGCGCGGCGCTGCCGCAGCAGGCGAGCCATCTCCTGCATCGCCGGGCGGGTGTGCTTGAAGAACAGCTCCAGGCCCGCGCAGAGGTAGTTCTGGCCCGCCTCCCCGTCGCGCGAAAGCGCGAAGCGGTCCTTCGGGCAGCCCCCGTTGCACAGTGACCGGACCTCGCAGTTGCGGCACTGGGCCGTGAGTGAGTCGAGCTTGTCCTGGCCGAACTTGCGCTGCTCGGGCGAGGCCACCAGGTCGAGCAGGTGGGTCTGGTGGATGTTCCCGATCTTGTAGCGCGGCTCCACGTAGTGGTCGCAACTGTACAGGTCGCCGTTGTACTCCAGCGCCGGTCCGAGACCGCAGGTGGGCGCGTGGATGCAAAGGAGGTGGCGGCCGAAATAGGCTTCCAGCGTCACGTCGAAGAGCTGCACGTAGACCTCGCCCACGTCGCGGCGCACCCATTCCTCGAACACGTCCACCAGGAAGCGGCCGTACTGCTCCGCGCCGACCGTGCGCTCGGTGACCCGATCGCCGGTCTGGGTGTAGAGCAACCGCTGCCGGCCCGGCTGCTCGCTCCAGCCCTTGTTGGCGATCTCGAGCGTCTGCTCGGTGGCGCGCTCGATGATCGGGATGAACTGCACCCACCGCGCTCCCAGCTCGTCGCGGAAGAAGCGATAGACGTCTCGCCCGTGATGCTGGTTGGCGGCGTTGACGGTGCACAGGACGTTGAAGTCGACGCCGTGGGCGCGGAGATGCCTCCATCCGTCCATCACCCGGTCGAACGTGCCCTGGCCGCGCCGGTCGACGCGATAGGTGTCGTGCAGCTCGCGCGTGCCGTCCACGCTCAGGCCGACGAGGAAGTCGTGCTGCTTGAAGAACGCACACCAGTCGTCGTCGACCAGCAGGCCGTTGGTCTGGAAGGTGTGCTTCACGGTCTGGCCGGGCCGGCGGTACCTCTCGACCAGCTCGACCGAGCGGCGAAAGAAGTCGAGTTTCATCAGCGTCGGCTCGCCGCCCTGCCAGGCCACGGTGACCTGTGGCATGCGGTGCGACTCGAGCAGTTGACGGATGTAGGCCTCGAGCGTCGCCTCGGACATGCGGTGCTGCTCGTTCGGGTACAGCGACTCCTTGGACAGGAAGAAGCAGTAGGTGCAATCGATGTTGCAGGTCGACCCGCTGGGCTTGGCCAGCAGGTGGAAGCCCGGCGGGCCGTTCGCGGTCATGGGCGGCGACGCCGTGGCGGGGATGTCGGCCATCGAGCGCTACACGAGGCGCAGCAGCACCGCGAAGAAGGCGAACGTGCCGATGAGGACGAGCACGATCGCGGTCGCGAAGAGCGGGGTGTTCTTCCCCTCCGGCCGCATGCCCGCGATCGCCGCGAAACTACCGCTCCACAGGTAGCGGATCACCCACTGGTACTCCCGGAGCGAGAAGACCGCCGCCGCCACGCCGCAGGAGATGAGCCCGAGCCCGAGGTACCACGCGGCATCGGGAAAGCGGACGTGCCTGGCCCCGGGCAGGTCGTGGAGCCCCTCGAAGAACTGCACGATCGCGAAGCCGAATCCGATGAGCGACACGGACGTTCGCAGGTACGCCATCATCGTGCGCTCGAGGGCGAGCCGGGTGCGCACCCAGGCGAAATGGCTGTCGGCCGTCACGCGGACCTCGAACCGATCGGGAGGCCCCTTGCCTTGTGGTTCACTCATGGTCCACCGTATCTCCTTCTCGGATCGACCGCCGAGACGTCGGCGATCGCCAGCATCTTCACGCGCCAGCGCTGGTGCGGGAGCGTGATCGCGATGCTGGCGATCAAGTAGAGCAGCACCGTGCCGAGGATGGCCCTCTCGCTGTCCGGGAAGACCTCGCTGGCGAGCAGCAGCGCTGCCCCGACCCCCTGCTGCAGCGGGAGCAGACGGGTCACCATCAGCGCGAACAGCGGCAGCAAGACGAACATCGCGATCATGGCACGCAAGGCCAGGGTCGGCCTGCGCACCAGCAGCAGCGGGTTCTCGATCCGGGCTCGAAGGCCGATCGCGACCACGATCAGCACGATGCCGATCACGAGAACCAGCTTGACGGCGGCGTCCACGCTCATCGCGGGATTCATTAACGCAGGCCTTCCTCCGTGCCACTTCCGAATACCGACAGCGTCGCCTTCGGCGTCGGCCCGGCTGGCACGTCACGTCGTCTCCCGTCATCACGGCGAACTGGAAGGCCTCCCCCGCGCAAGGTCAGGCGGGGCCTGCCAGCCTCAAGGCCCAGGGAGTGCCTGCCCCTTGCGCGATCCGAACATGTGGGAGTAGGCCCAGGTGAATTCCGCTCCGAACAGGAAGATCTGGGCCGAGTAGTACACCCACAGCAACACCACGATGAGCGACGCGGCGGCGCCGAAGCGAAGGGCGACGCCACTCCTTCCGATGTAGCTTCCGATCAGAAACTTCCCGGCGATGAAGAGGAGCGCGGTCACCGCAGCTCCTACCCAGACATCCTTCCAGTCGACGCGCGCCCGGGGCATCGCCTTGTAGATCATGGCGAACACCGCCATGGCCAGGACGAGGCCGATCGCCACCTCGATGGTGTTCGCCACACTCGCCCACCCGCCGGAGAGCGGATCCCACCTGCTCCTCACCGCGGCGAGGCCGGCGCTGATCGCCAGCGACACCATCAGCAGGAAGCCGATCCCGAGGACCAGCCCGAAGGACAGCAGGCGGGCGCGCACCAGCCGCCACAGCCCGGCGTGCCCTGCCCTGGCCGGCACCCGCCAGATCCGATCGAGCGCATCCTGCAGCTCGGCAAACACCGACGTCGCGCCGATGAACAGGAGCACCGATCCGAGGACGGTGGCGAGCGTGTGCTTGGCGGGCATGGCCACGTCCTCGAGCATGCTCTCCACGGCCCCCGCACCGGGACCGCCGAGCAAGCCGGCCAGCTGATGGAGGATCTCGTTCCGGGCGGAGGCCTCCCCGACGAACATCCCGGCAACGGCGATCACGATCAACAGGAGGGGTGCGATCGAGAACATGGTGTAGAAGGCCAGCGCGGCGCCCATGCTCTGGGCGTAGTCGCGCACCCAGTTGACTGCGGCGGCCTCGATCAGGCGGATGACGTCCCGGGGCTTCACGTCGACACGTCACCAGGATAGACGGCGGTGATGGGGACCGCCAGGAACGACCCGACCCGGGTGTCGATGTCGCTCGCGATCCCCCGGATCCGTGGGACTTCCCTCCGTGCACGATCTTCTGGAGGCGAATACGGCCGGCCCCCGGAGGGGCCGGCCGCGATTCGCTCCCGGTGCTCGACGGCTAGTTCGTGATGTTGAAATCCACGCGCTGGTTCTTGTAGCGGCCGGCCGCGGTGTCATTCGGGGCGATCGGCTGGTTCCAGCCGAATCCGATGCCCTCGAGACGGTCGGCGGCGATTCCAGCCTTGTCGACCAGGTAGGCCTTCACGGCCTTGGCGCGGAGATCGGACAGTTTCAGGTTGAACTGGGCTCCCGCGGCGCCCCGCTTGGCGGAGATCGGATCCTTGGAGGCGTGCCCCTCGACCCGGACCTTGATGTTCGGGTTGGCCTTCATGATCGAGGCCACGTCGTCGAGGATGGGGAACGACTTCGCCTGGATGGTGTCCTTGTTGGTGTCGAAGAAGATGACGTCGTCGATGACGATCTTCTTGCCCTCGATCTTCGCATGCGTGGGGGCCGGAGGAGGCGGCGGCGGGGCCGGCTTGGGGGTGATCTTCACGTCGAAGGCGACCGCGTCGAGGAAGCGGTAGTCGACGGCCTGGCCAACCGAGAGGCCGCTGAGCAGGACGGGGTTCTCGACCCTGACCGGAAAGCTTCGCCCCTCGGGGCCAGTGAAGGTGATGACCTGCGCGGCCGTGTCGATCGCGGCCACCGTGGCGGTCCCCTCCGCGACGACCTCGCCGGCCTCCACGACCTCATTGGGCCTGGAGGCGGTCTGGAAGGCGCTCACCGCCTCTGGCGCCATGAGCGGCTCCCCCTTCTTCGCCACGAAGAACGTGGCAGACCGGTAGGTCTCGGCGACGATCCTGTCGTCGACGTTGACCTTCTCGAGACCCTGGATGTTCTTGGCGGCCCGGATGGTCCGCACCCTGCCGCTCGGCCCCCTGATGTCGATCTTGCGGCCAGCCTGGTCGACCGAGGCGACGACCCCCTCGAGCCTCCCGGTCTCGACGGCGCGGAGGGCCAGGACCTGGTAGTTCATCTTCGGGTCGGGCGTGAAGCCCTGCGCCTGAACCGTACCGGCAGTGAAGCCGAGAGTGGCGATCGCGACAGTACAAAGAATCCTCTTCATCGGAGTGTTCTCCTTCCCATGGGAAGCGGCGTCAGGCCGCCTCTTCGAGCGGGAAACTGAACGACGCATATATCCCATCCCCGCGAGAACGCCCCGAAATTTACGCCTGGTACCCAGAGAAGTCACGGACCGTCACGCCGCGGCGCGGCGTAATGCGACGCCCTTTGGGCCCCCGCAGGGTACTGTCCCGCGCCTCAAGTCACCGGATCGGGGGCGATTCCCGACCAGCTCCCCGGATCCTGGGGGCCCGCAGCGGGAAGCACGGTCACGGGAAACCCGGTCAGGTGGGCCATCCCGCTGACCCTTTCGATGCCTCCGGGACCGTCTGCCGCCAGCAGATTCACGTTCACGCCCCTCGTCCGGGACGCGATCGAGAGGCCGGTGGCGTGCTGATGT
>Ga0315295_10002458_pt1 | contig 15718 bp, 16 predicted proteins | sample YL17G14_0_MG_FD_204453 | JGI IMG/M metagenome (GOLD analysis project Ga0315295, IMG submission 204453) | Sediment microbial communities from Yellowstone Lake, YNP, Wyoming, USA - YL17G14_0 | ecosystem: Environmental > Aquatic > Freshwater > Lake > Sediment | place: USA: Wyoming | collected...
CCGACGGCGCGCACTCCTCACCGTCACCGTCCTCTGGCTCGCCTACGTGTCCGTCTTCCGCGTTGCGCTCCCCGTCCTCGCGGGCGCGAGGTAGACATGCATCCGATCCTGCTACTCCTCCCGCTGGCGCTCTCCGCTGCCGATCCTTCCCCCATCACGCTCGACGAGGCGCTCGCCGCGGCGGCGAGGGCCAACGTGGATCTGAAGATCGCCGGGACCGACCGGGCGCTGGCGGGAGTGGACGAGTACGCCAGCTGGGCCGGCGTGCTGCCCCGGCTCGACCTCTCCGCCAGCTTCGGGAACGTCTACACCGCGCAGAGCGTGCAGAACATCTCGATCCCCTACATCGTCACCAATCCGGACGGCAGCCAGGGCATCTCCTACAAGTACTCGCTTCAGTCCGTGCCGGCCAACGACGTGGAGAGCTACGCCCTCGGGCTCACGCTGCAGGTCCCCATCTTCGACGGCATGCGGAACTGGGCGACCATCGCCAGGGCCAAGGCGCTGCTCCGGGCCGCCGATCAGACCTACGACGAGGCCTCGCTCAACGTGGCCTTCGACGTGACCCGCCGATTCTACGAGGTGGTCCGCGCCGAGCGAAGCCTCAAGGTCTTCCAGGAGGCGGTCACGCGCAGCGAGGAGCTGGTCCGGCGCACCGACGCCCTCTACGAGGCCGGACGCGCGCCGAGAAGCGACACCTACGCGGCGCGCGTCACGCTCGGAAACGACCGCATCTCCGCCGAGCAGCAGCTGGCGCGCGTCTCCGACGCACGGGTGGCGCTGTCGATCGCTCTCGGCCGTGGCGCCGACCCCGAGCTCCGGGTGGTCCCTCCCTCCACCCTGGACAGGACCTCCTTCCAGGAGCCGCCGGATCAGCCGGCCCTGGTGGACCTGGCCAGGCGCAAGCGCCCCCTTCTCTCCGCCGACGAGCAGCGGATCCAGGCCGCCGCGCAGGAGGTTCGCGTCGCGCAGGCCGGGTACTATCCGAACGTCTCGGCGCAGGCCAGCTACAACCGGCAGGGGCCCTACATCGCCGGAGCCCAGGGCGTCTACGGAGACCCCACCGGCCAGTTCGTGGCCACCTTCGGCATCGTCGTGAACTGGAACCTCTTCGAGGGGCGGACCACCAGCGCCAACGTCCAGCGCGCCAACCTGACCGAGGAGCGGACCCGCCTCCAGGCCGAGCAGGCCTTCCTCCAGGTGACGAGCGAGATCGCGAGATCGCGCGTCGGCTACCAGACCCTCTCGGCCTCGGCCACGCTCGCCGAGGAAAACCTCAAGGCCGCCCGGGAGAGCCTCCTCCTCGCCGAGCGCCGCTTCGATGCCGGCGCGGCCACCCAGGTCGAGATCCGGGATGCCTTGCTCAACCTCACCCGGGCCCAGCTCACCCTGCTGGCGGCCCGGATCGACGCCGTCATCGCCCGCGCCGACCTGAACCGCGCCGTGGGCGGCGCGCTGTAGCCGAAAGGAATCGTTGGCCATGTCCTGGACCAAGCGCATCATCGCCGCCGTCTTCGTCCTCGCGATCGTCGGCATCGTCGCCGCGTCGCTGGTTCCCAAGAAGGATCCCCCGCTCACCGTGCAGACCTCGGCGGTCCGCAGGGGGGCCATCACGCGCAAGGTGACCGCCGCGGGCAAGCTGCAGGCCGCCACCCAGGTGAAGCTCTCCTCCAACCTGTCGGGCGACCTCCTCGACCTGCCGGTCCGGGAGGGGGACCCGATCAAGAAGGGGCAGTACATCGGGCGTATCGACTCGCGCCGCTACGAGGCCCAGCTCCACCAGCGGGAGGCCATGGAGCAGAGCGCCCGCTCCGAGCTGTCGCTCGAGGAGGTGAACCTGGCCAAGCTCCAGGCCGATCTCAAGCGGGTGGAGCGGCTGGTGAAGGCCGACAGCGCCAGCACCGCGGAGCTGGAGCGCGCCGCGGCCGAGCGCGATGGCGCCCTGGCGCGGGTCCAGGCGGCCAAGGACCGGGTGAAGAGCGCCTCCGCCAGCCTGGCCGAGGCCCGCTACCTCCTCTCCTTCACCACCCTCACCGCCCCCATCGACGGCATCCTCACCTCCCGCCTCAAGCAGGTGGGCGAGCGGGTGCGCGGCTCCGACTTCAACGAGGATCCCATCGTCATCATCGCAACCCTCTCCAGCATGGAGATGAAGGTCGAGGTGGGCGAGCACGAGGTGGTCTACCTGCACGAGGGCGACCCGGCCGAGATCGAGGTCGACGCCTTCCCGGATCAGAAGTTCGCGGCGCAGGTCGTCGAGATCGCCAAGAACGCCAACGTCCGCAACGCCGGGACCGAGACCGAGGTGACGACCTTCCCCGTCCGTCTTTCACTTCTGGTCAATGTGCCCGGAGGCCTTCCGGGGATGAGCGGTCAGGCCTCGGTCTCGACCGAGACCCGGCGGAACGCGCTCGTCGTGCCCCTGCAGGCGGTGACGGTCCGCACCGAGAAGCAGCTGGCCTCGCCGGCCGCGCAGGGCAAGGACCTTCCCGACGGCGGGTCCCCGCCCCAGGCGCCGCCCCCCGGGCCCGGCGTCCGGAAGGGCCCGAAGGAGTCGCAGCAGAAGGTGGTCTTCGTGGTCGAGGACGGCAAGGCGCGCGTGCGGAGGGTGGAGACCGGCCTGGCGAGCGAGAACGAGATCGAGATCCTCTCCGGCCTCCAGGAGGGGGACCGGGTGGTCGAGGGCCCCTACAAGGTGCTCTCCCGCGAGCTCTCCGACGGCAGGGCGGTGAAGCTCGACAAGGCCTCCGAGAAGGGCGGAGCGGGGGCCCCCGTGTCGGGCGCGGAGAAGACGGGAGCGAAGGGGTCGTGAGCGAGACCCCCCTCATCGCCGTGGATCGGCTGACCCGGGTCTACCGGGTCGGCGAGGAGGAGGTCCGCGCCCTCGACGGCGTCTCCTTCGACGTCCTCCGGGGCGAGTGGGTGGCGGTGGTGGGGCAGTCGGGCTCGGGCAAGTCGACGCTGATGAACCTCATCGGCGCCCTCGACTCCCCCACCTCCGGCACCTACTGCATCAACGGCCGGGACGTGGAGAACCTCTCGGACGACGAGCTCGCCGATCTCCGCAATCGCGAGATCGGCTTCGTCTTCCAGACCTTCCAGCTGCTGCCCCGCTCCAGCGCCCTCGCCAACGTCGAGCTGCCGCTCGTCTACCGCGGCGTGGGGCGGGCCGAGCGGCGCGATCGCGCCACGGCGGCGCTCGAGGCGGTGGGGCTCTCCAACCGAATGCACCACCGGCCCAACGAGCTCTCCGGCGGCCAGCGCCAGCGGGTGGCCATCGCCCGGGCCCTGGTGGGGCAGCCCTCGCTGCTGCTCGCCGACGAGCCCACCGGCAACCTCGACAGCTCCACCGGCGAGGACATCATGCGGCTCTTCGGCGAGCTCCACCGGCGAGGCAACACCATCCTGCTCGTCACCCACGAGCCCCGGCTGGCGGCCCGCTGCCCGCGCGCCATCCGCCTCATGGACGGACGCGTGGTGGCCGACGGCCCGGGAGGGGAGGTGGCGCTGCTCGGCGTCGCCTCCGCGACGGTGTCGGCATGACCCGGGTGCGCCGCGCCGTCTCGGAGATCGGCGAGGCCTTCCGGATCACGCTCGGGACGCTGTCGAGCCACCGGCTCCGGAGCTCCCTCACCACCCTCGGCATCGTCATCGGGGTGGCCACGGTGATCGCCATCGTGGCCATCATCCAGGGGCTCAACACCAGCTTCGAGGAGTCGATCCAGAGCTTCGGCACCAACACCCTCTACGTCGCGCGGTACCGCTGGCTCGATCTCTCCGGCGAGCGCTGGCGGGTCCGCAACCGCAAGCCCATCGGCGACCGCGAGCTGCGGGCCATCCTCCGGGAATCGACGGTCGCCGTGGCCACCTCGCCGACGGTCTCGGTGGCCGCCAGCGTCTCCCGGGGGGAACGCTCGATCGAGCGGGTCCAGGTCAACGGGGTGGGCGCCCAGTATCTCGCAGCCAACGGGGGCGGGGTCCGCGCCGGCCGATTCTTCGCCGAGAGCGACTCCGAGCTGGCGCGCCCGGCGGTCGTGCTGGGCGCCGAGGTCGTCGACCGGCTCTTCCCGGGCGTGCCGCTGGAGTCGGTGTTGGGACAGCGCGTGCTGGTGGGGGGGCACGCCTTCCCGGTGGTCGGGCTCATGGAGCGGCGCGGCCGCTTCCTGGGCTTCTCCATGGACAACAACGTGCTCGTTCCCTACACCACGTTCGGCCGCTTCTTCGGCTCCAAGCGCCCCATGAACATCGCGGTGGCAGCGCCGCCGGGAAGGGTCGCCGAGCTCGAGGACGAGCTCACCAGCATCCTGCGCCGGGCTCGCCAGGTGAAGCCGGGCAAGCCGGACGACTTCCTCTTCAACCGCCAGGACCAGTTCCTCAAGGTCTACCAGGGGCTCACCGGGGCGCTCTACGGCGTGGCGGTGGGCGTGGGATTCATCACGCTCATCGTCGGAGGCATCGGGATCATGAACATCATGCTGGTCTCGGTCCACGAGCGGACGAGGGAGATCGGCCTGCGGAGGGCCCTGGGGGCGCGGCGCGCCACCATCCTCACCCAGTTCCTGGTGGAGTCGGCCCTGGTGGCGACCCTGGGCGGGGCCATCGGGACCGCCATCGGGCTCGGCGTGGCTCAGCTCATCGCCCTTCTGACCCCTCTGGCGGCCGCGGCGACGCCCTCTGCCGTGGCTCTCGGGCTCGGGTTCTCCTCCCTCACCGGCCTGGTCTTCGGCTCCTGGCCGGCCTGGCGCGCCGCCAACCTCGATCCCGTGGAGGCACTGCGATACGAATGAACTCGATCCTCGACACCGTGGGAATGGCGCTGGCCACGCTTCGGGGCAACCCGCTGCGCTCGCTCCTCACCCTGCTCGGCATCGTCATCGGCGCGGCCACCGTGGTGGCCATGATGGGGCTCACCGAGGGGCTGCGCGTTCGCATGACCAGCGACCTGGCCTTCCTGGGCGCCGGGTCCTTCGCGATCTCCAAGACCCCCCCCATCAACTTCAGCGACGACGCCTACCACAAGTACGCCAAGCGCCGTCACATCACCCGGGATCAGGGCGAGGCCCTGCGCGGGCTGCCGCACGTGGCCTACGTCTCCATCGAATCCTCCGCCGAGACCCGCGAGCGGCTCTGGACGCGGGAACGCGCCACCCAGCCCAGCATCAACGTGACCGGCGGCTACCCGGAATACGAGATGGCCAACGCCGTCACGGTGGCCCAGGGGCGCTTCTTCTCGGACGTCGACATCCAGCTGGGCCGGCAGGTCGCCTTCATCGGGGCCGACGTGGCGGATCTGCTCTTCCCGGACAGCTCTCCGCTGGGGCAGGAGATCCGGCTGCGCTCCAGCGCCTTCACCGTGGTCGGCGTGGCCGAGCGCCGCGGCTCCGTCTGGGGGCTCGAGTCCAAGGACGCCTTCGCGGTGATCCCCTCCGACAGCTTCGACGCGGTCATCGGCAAGGCGCGCTCCCACGACATCACCGTGGCGGCCACCGGCCCCGAGGACGTGAGCCGGGCCATGGACGAGGTCATCGCCCAGCTGCGCAAGGTGCGTGGCCTGCGCGGAAACGAGGAGAACGACTTCGAGGTCTTCACCAACGACTCGGTGTCGGAGATGTTCGACAAGCTCGGGCAGATGGTCGCCGCCGCCACCTTCGGAATCTGCACGCTGGCGCTGCTGGTCGGCGGCATCGGGATCATGAACATCATGCTGGTGGCGGTCACCGAGCGAACCCGCGAGATCGGGGTGCGCATGGCGCTGGGGGCGCGGCGGCGGCGCATCCTCCTCCAGTTCGTCGTCGAGGCCGTGACGCTCTCCCTGTTCGGCGGCATCCTCGGCGTGCTTCTCGGCGCCGGCGGGGTCATCCTGGCCCGCGAGGTCTGGGACATTCCGGCGAGCGTCCCGGCCTGGGCGGTGCTACTCTCCCTGCTTTCCGCATCCGGGGCAGGCGTCGTCTTCGGCATCTACCCCGCCATCCGCGCCAGCCGCCTCGACCCGGTCGAGGCCATGCGCACGGAGTAGGGAAGGGGCCGTCGGACGACGTGGACAAGGCGAAGGTCAAGCGCGAGATCCAGGGCTGGGTCCTCACCATCCTCGCCGTGCTCGCATTCCGGACGCTGCTCTACGAGGCCGTCTACATCCCTTCGGGGTCGATGATCCCGACCCTGCAGATCGGCGACTACGTGGTGGTGGAGAAGTGGGCCTACGGGGCCCGCCTCCCGTTCACGGAGCGTGCGCAGGTGATGTGGTCCTCGCCGGAACGCGGCGACATCGTGGTGCTGCTGGCGCCCCCCGGCAATCCCCGCAACGACGACCTCATCAAGCGGGTGGTGGGTGTGGCCGGCGACACCGTCGAGGTGAAGGACGGCGCGCTCTGGCTGAACGGGAAGCCCGTGCCTCGCCAGCCCAGGGTCGGTCCGTGCGTCTACGAGAACCGCCTCGAGGGGGGGCCCTGGCGCGAGGAGAAGTGCGTGGCCGCCGAGGAGCAGCTCGACAGGCACCGCTACCTCACCTACTGCACGCCGGGGGTCGAGTGCGGCGACGTTCCGGCCACCCTGGTGCCGCCCGGACACGTCTTCCTGGTCGGCGACCACCGCGACCACAGCGCCGACAGCCGGGTCTTCGGGCCGGTGCCGGTGGATCGCATCAAGGGGAGGGCGTGGAACGCGCTCCTCTCCTGGGGGCCGGGCGGGATCCGCACCGGTCGCGTCGCGCACAGCGTGACGCACTGACGGCGCGGCCGGGCCGGCGCGCCGCGGTGGTCATGCGGCCGCCGGCCGGGCAGCCGCCCCTCTCCACGGCGCTGGTCCTCGGGGGAAGGCGTTCGCGGCTGGACGGCGCCGAGCCACCGCGTTCGCGGGCTCGCTCGATCCTCGGCGCCCCTGCGGAGGCGCCGCTCCGAGTTGCGCTGCCCGCCGGCTGTCGATGAACGGGTGGCGGAGGCCGGGCGGCCGCCGTCTGCTCGTCCCTGACGCCCACAGACGACCGTCGGGGCCCTCCACGACGAGGACACCGCCGCCCGCGTATACTCCACCGGGGCCCTGGAACGCCGGCCCGCGGAGGAGAGCATGATCGGGTCCGCCCTTCGAGTTGCAGGCGCCGCGCTGGCCTGCTCGATGACCCTCCCTGCAATGGCCGCTGAGCCGTCGGTGGTTGGTGCCTGGAAGCTCGTGTCCTATACCCGGGAGGATCCCGCCACCGGAGCCTCGACGCTTCCGTGGGGCGAGAAGGCCGCGGGCTACCTGCACCTTCTCCCGGACGGACGCATGGCCGTGGTGATCACCGCGCAGGGGAGGCAACCGGCGGTGCGGGGTGAGGACGGTTTCATCGAGAAGCAGGCCAAGCTCTTCCAGACCGTGACCGCGTACGCGGGGACGTACTCGACCCGCGGGAACGCACTGACCGTCCGGGTAGAGGTTGCCGGTCTCCCCGAGTGGGTCGGAACCGATCAACTCCGGGAGTTCCGCCTGGACGGGGACTCGCTCACGATCCGGACGGCGCCCATGCAGAGCGTGAGCGACGGGAAGACTTATGTCTACGTCCTTTCCTGGAAGCGGGTGACCTAGAACCCACTCCCCCTTGCCGGCGCCGGCCGCGGCCTTACGATCCGTGGTGCGTGGTCTCCAACCTCCGGAAAGCCATCGTCGTCGGCCTCGCGCTCCTCGTGACGGCGTTCACGCTTGGCTCCGTGCGCGTGAGCTGGACGGGTCGCCCAGGATCGGCCGACGGGCCGGAGGACCCGGGGCGCGCCGCCGTCTCGCGCTCGCTCGATCGGGACCTCGGTCCGGGCCGCACGAGTCGACGCTTCGACGCCCGACTCCGAGCCGGCCGGCGTCAGGTCTCGACGCAAGTACGCCCGCCACCACGCCGCGCCCGCGCAGCGCCCGGCGACGCGGAGCATCAGGACGCCGCCGAAGATTTCGTCCCCCGGACCCGCTCGCCGCCGGCGGCATCCAGTCGCGTTCACCCGCGCCTTCTGGCGGCTCCGCGGCGACGGACGCGTCGCGCGCTGGCGCGGCGGGGCGGATGTAGTCAGGCGTGCGACGACCGGCACCGGATGTGGCGGCTTCCTTCGAGTCAGCCCGCCGTTCCCGAGCCGCCGCGCCCGAAGTCGCGATACGGATCGGATGGGAGGACACACCGTGAACCGACAGCCGCCAGAGCTGGAGACCGACCCCGGAAGATCCGGACTGCTGGAGACCATCGCAGCACGATACGCGGCGGAAGATGCGGCCCGCTCCGCATGGCTCGACGCCCGCCTCGGCTCCGGGCGCAAGCAGCCCGGAAGCCACCCCGCCCGGCGCGCCCAGACCGTCTGCGCCGAGTGCGGGCTGAAGAGCGGGCATCACCCGGGATGTACCGAACGTGAAGTTCGCGCGCCCGTTCGCTGCGCGACCGTCGACGCCTCCCCCTGATCGAGCGTCGCCGGGGGCCGCGCGTCCGCGGCGAACCGGTCGAGAACGCCGCGCTAGAGTCGCCCGTCCTCCTCGACGACCAGCTTGTACATGGCCGCCGCGTCGGGCGCGTCGAGCAGGGCCTTGCGGAACTCGGGCCGCTTGAGCAGCCGGCTCACCCGCGCCAGCGCCTGCAGGTGCTCGGCACCGGCGCGCTCCGGTGCGAAGAGGGCCACGAAGACGTGGGTGGGCTTTCCGTCCTGCGCCCGGAAGTCGACGCCGGCGCGGGACCGGCCCAGGCAGGCCGTGAGGGACGCCAGGTGGGGCACCTTGCAGTGCGGAACCGCGACGCCCTCCCCGATGCCGGTCGATCCGAGCTTCTCCCGCGCCAGCAGCGCCGAGGCGAGCACCGGCGGTTCGAGCCCGCCCGCCGCCGCCACCGGCCGCGCCAGCTCCGCGAGGACCGACGCGACCGTGCCGGCGGACAGGTCGGCGATCACGCAGTCGGGGCGCAGCACGTCGGCGATGTGCACCCACACCGGCTAGCACGGCGGCCCGCCCGATTCAAGGAACGCCCGCCCACCGCCGATCGCCCGCCGCGCCGGCGCGCAACGCGTCCGTCCCCGCGGAGCCGCCAGAAGGCGCGGGTGAACGCGACTGGATGCCGCCGGCGACGAGCGGGTCCGGGGCTGGAGATCCTCGGCGGCCTTCTGATGCTCCGCGTCGCCGCACGCTGCGCGGGCGCGGCGGTGCCGGCGTCGGGACGTGGGTGGAACCGGCCGCGATTGGCCTTTCGCAGTCGACGATTCGCGACTCATCTTCCGCGAGTCGTCGCCCGGCGGCCCCCACGAAGCAGGCACGCGCGAGTCGCCTTCGCCGTGGGCCGTCCCAGCCGGTTCGGGCGCCACTCGGAGCAGCGCCTCCGGAGGAGGTGCCGAGGCCCTCCCGCGCCCGCTCACCCCGGGCTCGGCACCATTCACCCTGAACTCGCTCTCGCTCCGAGGACCAGCGCTGCGGAGATGGGCGCCCGAACCCGGCGGCACGACGCCCTCCCGGGGCGAAGGCGATCCCCGCCTAGCTGGGCTTTGCCTCGATGACGCCGAGCTTCTCGTCGTCGCGCCGGTAGACCACGTTGATGACGCGCGTCTTCGCGTCCTGGAAGACGTAGAACCGGCTGTTGAGCAGGTCCATCTGCATGATGGCGTCGTCGAGGGTCATGGGCTTGGTCTGGAACCGCGAGGTCGAGACCACCCGCGACGACGGCGCGTCGTGCGGCTCGTCGAGGATCTCGTGGCGGATGTCGACCGGCATCCAGTCCTTGGGGATGAGCGTCGCCTTGTGGTTGCGCACCCGCTCCTTGTGCTTCTTGAGCTGCCGCTCGATCTTGTCGGCGGCGGCGTCGATGGAGGCGTACATGTCCTCCGACTTGGCCCGTCCCCGGACCGAGAACGGTCCGGCCTTCATGGTGATCTCGGCGTGATGCTGGAGGTTTTCCAGGTGGAGGACCGCGTGGGCCTCCGAGGGGCGGTCGACGTACCGCTGGATGTGGGCGACCTTGTCCTTCACGTGCGCCTTCAGTCCTTCGGTGGGTTCGAGGTGTCGGAACGTGATGTTCACCTGCATCGTGACCTCCTGGCTGCGGTGCTTGAAGCGCGGAACTGAATCGGCCGCGGCTCGCCGGAAATCCGCCTGGAAGGGGGGACCGGCAGGACCGCGGCCGACGAACTGCATGTCGCGATGAGCGTCACGCGTTCTCGGGGACATCATACCAGATCAGAAGAACTTCTTCCGCTTCGAGCTGGGAAGAATGGCGAGAACTTCTCGGTACTTGGCGACCGTGCGGCGGGCGATCTCGATGTTTTGTCCCTTCAGGAGCTCGACGATCTTCTGATCCGAGTGAGGGTGCTTGGGATCCTCGGCGGCCACGATCTGCTTGATGTGGTTCTTGACCGCCTCGCTCGCGATGTCGTCGCCGCCCGTTCGGGAGATGGCCGAGTTGAAGAAGAACTTCAGCTCGAAGATCCCCTGGGGCGTGTGCACGTACTTGTTGGTGGTCACGCGAGAGACGGTCGACTCGTGCATGCCGATGTCCTCGGCCACGTCGCGCAGGATGAGCGGTCTCAGATAGGCGATGCCCTTGTCGAAGAAGTCCTTCTGGAACTTCACGATCGAGTCGGTGACCTTGTAGATGGTGCGCTGCCGCTGGTGGATGGAGCGGATGAGCCACACCGCGCTTCGCAGCTTGTCCTGGATGTACTCCTTGGCGGCACCGGCGTTGCCGTTCTTCAGCGCCTGGCGGTACATGCCGGAGATGCGCAACTTCGAGAGGCCGTCGTCGTTGAGCACCGTGACGTAGCGGTCCCCGACCTTCTGCACGGTGACGTCGGGGGTGATGTATTGCGCCTCCTCGCTGGTGTAGGCGCGCCCGGGCTTGGGCTCGAAGGAGGCGATGACCTTGACCGCCTTCACCACCTGGTCGATGGGAAGCTTGAGATCGCGGGCGATGGCGGCGTAGTTCTTCGATTCGAGGTGCTTGAGGTGGCGCTCGACGATGGCCACCACCTCGGGCAGGTCGGCGTTGAGGTGGCGGGCCTGGAGCAGGAGGCATTCGCGCAGATCGCGCGCCGCCACGCCGGGCGGGTCGAGCGCCTGCACCTTCTTCAGCACGCTCTCGGCGAACTCGATGCCGACGCCGGCCTCGAAGGCCACCCGGACCAGCGGGTCGCGGACGGCCGAGTCGTCCTGCTCGCCCTCCACGGCGGGCATGCGGAAGTAGCCGTCGGGATCGAGGTTCCCGATGATGAGCATGGCCACCCGCTCCTCCTCCGGCGTGAACGCGGAGAGGCGCATCTGCCAGATCAGGTGGTCGCCGAGGTCGCCCTTCCTGGTGAGGGTGGCCTCGAAGCCAGGGAGGTCCTCGTCGCCCATGTTCTTGTTCGACGGGGCGGTGTGGCCCTGTAACTGGTAGTGATCGAGGTACTGGTCCCAGTCGATCTCGTTGGAACCCTCCTCGCCCTTCACCTCCTCGGCCCGGTCGGCCTCCTTGGCGGGCGGCGCCAGCTCCTCCAGCTTGGACTCGGCGGGGCTGGCCCCGTCGGCGCGCTCCTCCTCCTCCGGCCCCTCGTCGAGCAGCGGGTTCTCGTTGATCTCGGTGCGGATGAGGTCGACGAGCTCCAGCCGCGAGAGCTGCAGGAGCTTGATGGCCTGCTGCAGCTGGGGCGTCATCACCAGCTGCTGCGTCATCTTGAGGTGTTGCCTGAGCTCGAGGCTCATGGGCGGACCTCGGGGTGCCGGTCGTCGTCGAGCCGGAACTTCTCGCCCAGGTAGACGGCCCGGGCCCGGGCGCTGCCGGCGATGTGGGCCGGAGTCCCCTCCTCCAGGATCCTGCCGGACGAGAGGATGTAGGCGCGGTCGCAGATGCCCAGCGCCTCGCGCACCGCGTGGTCGGTGAGGAGCACGCCGATTCCCTTGGCCCGGAGCGCGCCGATGAGCCGCTGCAGCTCGCCCACCGCGATGGGGTCGACGCCGGCGAAGGGCTCGTCGAAGAGGATGTGGTGGGGGTCGTTGAGCAGGCTGCGGGCCACCTCCGTGCGGCGCCGCTCCCCGCCGGAGAGCTGCTCCCCGAGGCTGTTCTCGACCTGGCCGAGGTGAAACTCCTCGAGCAGCTCGTCGGCCCGCCGCTCCCGCTCGGCGCGGCCGCGCCCGAGGGCCTCGAGCACGGCGGTGAAGTTCTGGCGCACGGTGAGCTTGCGAAAGACCGAGGCCTCCTGCGGCAGGTAGCCCACGCCGCGCCGGGCCCGCAGGTGCATGGGCAGACGCGTCAGATCCTCGTCGCCCAGCCGCACGGTGCCGGCCTCGGGGCGCACCAGCCCCACCGTCATGTGGAAGCAGGTGGTCTTGCCGGCGCCGTTCGGCCCGAGCAGCCCCACCACCTCCCCGGGCGCGACCCGGAAGGAGACCCCGTCCACCACCCGCCTGCCGCGGTAGCTCTTCACGAGCCCGTGGGCTTCCAGCACGGTGGCGCTCACTTCCCCTGCTCCTTCTTCTTGCCAGGCGCCATCTCCGCGCCGGGGGGAGGGACGATGACCCCCTTCGCGCCGGAGAGCGTGGCCTTGTCGGCGGCCAGGTCGTAGACCAGCTCCTCGCCGCGCATGACGGTCTCGCCGTCGCGCAGGACCGGGTTGCCGGCGCAGGTGACCCGGGCCGCCTTCTCCTCGAAGGTGGCGGTCTGGCAGGTCACGATCCGCGTTCCCCGGGTCAGCTTCACGTCACCGGAGCAGACGGCCTGCCGGATTCGCCCCTGCTCGTCGTTCTCCGCCACGAGCTTGCGGCAGGTGAGCACCGCGTCCTCCCGGGTGAGCGTGACGAGGGGCTTCCCGGTGAAGACCACCTTCCGCTCCTTGTAGAGGTACTGCACCTCCTCGGCGTCCACGGTCACCGGCGGTGAGGGCGGGTTGGCCGCGAGGGCCAGGGCGAGACAGCCGGCGACGATCACGGCCGGGGCGCTCCCGTGACGACCAGGCGCACGCCGCCGCGGATCTCCACGTCGCCCGTGGCCGGGTCGGAGGCGAAGGAGGGCCCTGCCAGCCGGTAACCGGGGCCGACCACCTCCACCGGCTCGTCGCCGCGGACGATGCCGTCCGCCCCGGCGTAGCGGGCCGAGGCGGTCCGGGCGATGGCGCCGGCCCGCTCGAGCACCACGCCCCCGCGGGCGGACCAGGTGCGCGCGTGGAGGTCGCCCACGAGCACAGGGGCGGAGACCGTCAGGTCGGGCGTGCCCCGGCCCGGCAGCATCACCCGGGCGAAGGTCGCCTCGATCTCGCCCGAGCCCCGGCGGTAGGTGGCCTGGGCAGCGGTGCCGGTCGCGCTCAGGTCTGCTCCCCGGTAGGCACGGAACTGCAGGGTATCCAGGCGCATCTCGGGGGGCGCCCCGGCGCCAGGCGGCGGGCTCGAGCCGCATCCCGCCAGGAGGGCAATTGACGTCGCGCAAGCCCGGAGGGCGCCGCGATCGCGGGGAAGTGGCCTGGAGCGACCGGCTGTTGTACTTATAGTCAAATGGCACAGCCCTTGCTGACCCGACGATAGCTGGAGCGTTCCGGGGCGACAAGGGCTTTTCGGCATCAACCTTGCTTAGGCAGCAACCCCCCGTGATTCCAGTGGGTTGGTCCGCCAGCGCCGATGCATCCACACCCATTCGGCCGGGGCTTGGCGGATGGCGTGCTCGATCCGTTCGGTGCAGGTCGCGGTGATGCGGACGGCCTCTGCCTCCGCGTCGGCGGGGCTGGTGTCGTACGCCACCTCCTGGACCTCCAGGACGTAGCCGTCGCCCGGATTCGGCCCGCGGCGGCGGGACCAGCCCACCACGACAGGGCAACCGAAGCGCAGCGCCAGGTCGGCCGCGGCGCGCGGGGTCGCGGCCAGGTGGCCGAAGAACGGGACGAAGACGCTCTGCACGCGGGTGTCCTGGTCGATGAGGATCCCGAGCGCCTTCCCGGCGCGCATGGACCTGAGGAGCGCCCTGCCGGTCCCCGCGTCCTCGCGAAAGAGGGTGGGCACGTCGCCCCGGGCGCGGAAGTCCTCGGCCAGGGCGTCGATGCGCCGGTCCCAGCTTCGGGCGGCGATGACCACCGACGGGATCCCCGAGCGGACGATGCGCCGGGCCAGCAGCTCCCAGCTTCCCATGTGGCCTGTGACGAAGATGAGCCCCTTGCCCACGGCGTGCGCCGCCCGGAGGAGCTCCTCCCCTTCGCCGTGGTAGGTGACGTAACGCTCGATGTCTCGGTCGATGCGGGCGATCTGGGCGACCTCGGCCGCCCCGTGGCCGTAGTGGAGGAAGGTGGCCCGAGCGATGGCGCGCCGCTCCGCCTCGGGCAGGTCGGGCAGGGCGAAGGCCAGGTGCTCGAGCGCCAGCTCCCGATCCCGGCGCCCCACCAGCCAGGCGACGCGCCCGGCGAGGCCGCCCAGCGCCCAGGCCACCCGGAAGGGCAGGAGCGCCACGAACCGGAGACCTGCGCGGATGGCCCATACCCGAAGGGTGCGGCGGGTCCGCTTCGCCCAGGGGATGCTGCTCACGGTCGGCGCTGCCCTCTCGCCTTCAGGATCAGCTCGCACAGCTCCCGCACGGCGCCGCGTCCGCCGGGAAAGCGGGAGACGAGGTGCACCTCGGACAGCACGTCCGGGTAGGCGTCGGCCGGTGCCGCGGCGAGCCCGACCCTGCGGAGCAGCGGGATGTCGTTCACGTCGTCCCCCATGTAGGCGACCTCGTGGTCGGCGATGCCGAGCGGCGCCAGCGTGGCATACCCGTCGAGCTTGTCCCGCTGCGAGAAGATGAGGTGCTTGAAGCCGAGCTCCTCCAGCCGCTTCTGGGTGGCCCGGCCCGGGCGCCCGGAGATGACCCCGAAGTCGACCTGGTCGCGGAGCCGGACGATGCCGTGGCCGTCGCGCACGTCGAAGGCCTTGAGCGCCTCCCCGTCGGGTCCGAACCAGATCCGCCCGTCGGTGAGCACGCCATCCACGTCGAGGAGCACGAGCCGGATGCGCGCGGCGCGCGCGAGCAGGTCGTCCCCGGCGGTCACGCCTGCCCCAGGGCGCGCCGGATGCGCAGCACGTCGGTGAGCAGGCGGTCGGCCATGTCGAAGTCGAGCGAGTTGGGGCCGTCCGACCTCGCCACGGCGGGGTCCTCGTGGATCTCGGCGAAGAGGGCGTCGATGCCCACCGCCGCCGCGGCGCGGGCCAGCGGGGCCACGAACTGCCTCTCCCCTCCGGTCACGTCGCCGCCGGCCCCTGGAAGCTGCACCGAGTGGGTGGCGTCGAGGCAGACCGGCACCCCGAGCTCGCGCATGATCACGAGGGCGCGCATGTCCACCACCAGGTTGCCGTAGCCGAAGCTGGCCCCGCGCTCGGTGAGCAGCACGTTCTCGGCCCCGGCCTCGCGGCACTTGGCCACCGCGAGACGCATGTCCCTGGGGGCCACGAACTGACCCTTCTTCACGTTCACGGACCGTCCGTGTCGGGCACAGGCCATGACGAGATCGGTCTGCCGGCACAGGAAGGCCGGGACCTGGAGGACGTCGACCACCCTCCCCGCCGGCTCGGCCTGCCAGGTCTCGTGGACGTCGGTGAGCGTGGCCAGGCCGGTCTCGCGCTTCACCTTCTCGAGGACGGCCAGGCCCGCCTCCAGCCCCACGCCGCGGAAGCTCCTGCCCGAGGAGCGGTTGGCCTTGTCGAAGCTGGCCTTGAAGACCACCGGAAGCCCGTGGCGCACCGCCAGCTCCTTCACCCGGCGTGCATGGGAGAGCGCCTGCGCCTCCGACTCGATGACGCAGGGCCC
>Ga0315295_10002459_pt1 | contig 15705 bp, 14 predicted proteins | sample YL17G14_0_MG_FD_204453 | JGI IMG/M metagenome (GOLD analysis project Ga0315295, IMG submission 204453) | Sediment microbial communities from Yellowstone Lake, YNP, Wyoming, USA - YL17G14_0 | ecosystem: Environmental > Aquatic > Freshwater > Lake > Sediment | place: USA: Wyoming | collected...
TTTGCTTAAATTCCGCAAACCCTTGATAATCTTATGGTGGACCACATAGGACTCGAACCTATGACCCGCTGATTAAGAGTCAGCTGCTCTACCAACTGAGCTAGTGATCCGTTGATGGTGGCGGTGACTGGGATCGAACCAGTGACACTGCGGTTATGAACCGCATGCTCGTACCAACTGAGCTACACCGCCGACGCATTAGTTATTATAATACAAACATCTCAATTTAGCAAGAAGATTTTTGGGTTTTTTAAAAAAAATTTATATGATTAAAGCTATATGTAGGACTAAATGTATACATTAAAATTATTTTGGTTTTAATGAATGTTGTTTTAAAGGCTTAAATTTAGATCGAATGTTATTGTATAAATTATTTAAATTATTAAAATAAATAAAAAATACTTGACAAAAATATTCAATCAATTTATACTATAAGAGCAGTAAAAAATTGTAAATGATGTAAAAAGGAGGGCTTAAAATGAAGAGAATTTATGTAGGTTTGTTATTTTTCTTAATGAGTATGGGATTGATCCTAAGTGGATGTAGTACAACTGGCAATGAAGTTAACAATAATAACAATGAAATTCAAGTTAAACAGGATTTGGTAGGTGACGGCTCTGGAACAAAGATACATGCTTTTGGTTTAATTCCAATTTCAAAGGAAGAATATAATGCTCTTCCTAAAGCGGATGATATTGATCAATCCATAAAAGCTCCAGCTAAAGTTGATATGTCTGACAAATTTCCTCATCCAGGTGATCAAGGTAATCAAGGCAGTTGTGTTGCTTGGTCAACCGCATATGCCTTAAAGACCTATTTGGAAAAAGTAGATTTTAATTGGGATCAAAATTTGCCTGAGCATAAATTCAGTCCAGCATATGTTTATAATCTGATTAATGGCGGAAAAGACGAAGGTGCTGTTATTAAAGATGCTTTAAAATTAATGATTGACCAAGGAGTATGTTCATTAAAGAGTATGCCTTATAATGAAAAAGATTTCAAAAAGCAACCAAATGTGACTCAAAAACAGGAGGCTGCTAAATATAAATCAAAGAGTTGGGGTGCTTTAAAATTCGGGGATGTAGAACAAATCAAAGCAAATTTAGCAGCTAATAATGCGGTTGTAGTAGGAATTCCAATTTATCCTGAATTTATGAACCTTAATAATAAAAATCAAATTTATGATGATGATTCAGGTAAATTGGAGGGGTATCATGCCATCTGTTTTGTTGGATATGATGATAGTAAAAAAGCTTTTAAATTCATTAATTCATGGGGAACAAATTGGGGTATAAACGGTTTTGCTTATATGTCATATGCCTTAGTTAAAAAGAAAAAAATTGAAGCATACACAATGCAAGATAACGTTCATAAACCATAAGGGTAGTGCTAAACAAATGTTGTTGTAATAAATTCACTAAAAGTTTGGTGAATAATATTTAGTGTTTGGATGGAACGTTAATCCGTTCTTCCAACACATTTATAACATTACCAGTTTGGTGATGAACTATTTAAGTGTTTTATAATTTGTATATTTTATTATAAATATTTAAACAAATTATTAAAAAACACTTGACAAGAATATTCATTTTAGTTTATACTGTAACAGTAGTTAATAATTGTAAATTATGTTAAAAGGAGGATGGAAGAATGAAAAGAATTTATCTAGGATTGCTGTTCTTGCTATTGGGTATGGGCTTGATTTTAAGTGGATGTGGTACAACTGGTAATGAAATTAATAATAATCTCAACAAAGAGTCACAAATTAATCAGAACTTGACAGATGATAATGTTGATACAGAATTACATGGTATGGGTTTAATTCCAATTTCAGAGGAAGAATATGATGCTCTTCCTAAAGATGAAACATATGATCAAATCGTAACAGCTCCAGCTAAAGTTGATCTGTCTGGAAAATTTGCTCACCCAGGTGATCAAGGACGGCAAGGAAGTTGTGTCGCTTGGGCTACTGCATATGCTTTAAAGACCTATTTGGAAAAAGTAGATTTTGGTTGGGATCAAAATCAGCCTGAGCATAAATTTAGTCCAGCTTATGTTTATAATCAGATCAACGGAGGTAAAGATCAGGGTGCTCAAATTAGTGATGGTATGAAATTAATTGTTAATCAAGGAGTATGTTCATTAAAGACTATGCCATATAGTGACAAAGATTTTAAAAAGCAACCAAATGCGGCTCAAAAGAAGGAGGCTGCTAAATATAAATCAAAGAACTGGGGTACTTTAAAAGCAGGCGATGTAAAACAAATGAAAGGGAAATTAGCAGCTAATGCTGCGATTGTAGTGGGAATTCCAGTTCACCCTGATTTTATGAACATCAATAATAAAAATCAAATTTATGATAACGATTCAGGTGAATTAAAAGGTTATCATGCTATCTGTTTTGTTGGATATGATGATAGTAAAAAAGCTTTCAAATTCATTAATTCATGGGGAGCAAATTGGGGCTTAAATGGCTTTGGTTATATGTCATATGCCTTAATTGAAAAGTTAAAGATTCAAGCATGCACGATGCAAGATAACGTTCATAAACCATAATTTATAGAAGAATAATAAGACTCCTTTGTTAAAAGTCCAAAAATACTTGGTACTTTTTGACAAAGGAGTTTTTGTTTTTTAAATTAATTTTAAATAACATAAAATTAATTATTTTTTAATAAAGGTATATTTGATATTTAAATAAAAAAATTAAAATTTATTCCACAAAAAAATATTATAAAGGTATTGAAATTGATTAATTTCAGGAGAGCTACTGTGGTATCATTTGGATTTGCCATTTGTGGTTGTAACGAAAAATGATTTTAATTTTTAAAAAACTCTAAAGTTTATTTGATGGTTTGAATTTTATTAATTATAAAAAAAATTGACATCTATGAAAAAATGAGCTAAAATATTGACGTGGAAATAATTTCAATATATGTAATAAGGAGGATGAAATATGAAGAGAATTTATCTTGGAGTAATAGTTTTCACTATTGGGATTTCTTTACTTTTTGGTGGGTGTAGCAAAAATGTCAATGATAACGTAAATGGTCAGCATAGAATGGGTTTGATTCCTGATTCAGATGAAAAATTTGCGACTTTTCCGAAAGCGAAAATTGAAAAATCTGGATCAAATCCAGCTAGTGTTGATTTATCTGCTAGTTTTCCTAAACCAGGAAGTCAAGGAATGCAGAATTGTTGTACTGCTTGGGCTACTGCGTATGCGCTAAAAAGTTATCTGGAAAAAGTAGATTTTGATTGGGACCAAAATCTCAAGGAGCATCAATTTAGTCCAGCTTATGTTTATAATCAAATTAATGATGGTAGAGATGAAGGTTCTGCAATCAGTACTGCTTTGGATTTAATTGTGAAACAAGGAGTATGTACTTTAGCAACGATGCCTTATAATTCTAAAGATTATACTACACAGCCTAATAGTAGTCAAAAAGTTGAAGCAGCGAAATTTAAATCAGCTAGTTGGAGTACAGTGAGTAGTGGTAATCTTGAGGAATTTAAAACTCAATTGGCAGCAGGTAATGCTGTCGTGGTAGGAATTCCAGTTTATGATGATTTTGATAATCTTTCAAAAAATAATCCTATTTATGATAATACCTCTGGTAAAAAGTCTGGGAGTCATGCGATCTGTTTTGTAGGCTACGATGATAATAAACAAGCCTTTAAGCTGATTAACTCTTGGGGAACGTATTGGGGTGTGGATGGTTATGGATATATGTCATATCAGTTAGTACAGGATTTAAAGATTAGAGGTTATGTGATGCAAGACAACAAACATAATACTGATCCAAATCCAACAATTGCCCCAAGTCCAATTCCATCAGCAAATCCAAGTCCAAATCCAACGATAGCACCAACCCCAGTTCCAAATGGAATAAATTTAGCACTCAATAAATCAGCAACGGCTTCTTCCTATTATAATAGTTCGTATAAGCCACAGGGAGTTTTTGATGGAAATTATGACACGCGTTGGGCAGCAGCTACTTCTCAAGGTAATCAATGGATCACGGTTGATCTTGGAAAAAGTTGCAACATAAGTTCGCTCAAGATTAAATGGAGTTTAATTAATTATCCCAAAACCTATATTGTTTATAGTTGGGATGGGAGTAAATGGATTAATATTAAGACAGTTTCAAGCGATGGCAGTATAGATGAAATTATATTTAATACTCCATTCTCAGGTCAGAAAATTATGATTAATTGTAGCAATCCTAATGCACAGAATTATGTAATGTATGAATGGGAGATTTATGGACAATAGAATGTTTATACTAGAAAAGGTTCAAAAGACATCAATAAATGGTGTCTTTTTTTTTGAAACAGAAGCAGGTGAAAAATGGTGTCTTTATTAATTTGAATGAAAAAATTATTTGACAATGTAGTTTGAATTGTATAAACTAACAATATGGTATTAAATGTAAACGATGTGAAAAGGAGGATATGGAATTGAAAAAAATATCTTTGGGTGCAATAGCAATATTTTTGAGTATGATAATATTTTTGGTTGGTTGTGGGAACAAACAGAATTCAAATCAAAATGAAGATAATTTTACTAATGAACATCATATGGGGCTAATTCCAGATTCAGAGGAAAAATTTGCATCTTTTTCTAAAGCAAAAATTGAAAAATCAGGAGCCAATCCAGCTATTGTTGATTTATCTGCTGAGTTTCCAAATCCAGGAAGTCAAGGAATGCAGAATTGTTGTACTGCTTGGGCGACTTCATATGCGTTAAAAAGTTATCTGGAAAAACTAGATTTTAATTGGGATCAAAATGTCAAAGAGCATCAGTTTAGTCCGGCGTATGTTTATAATCAAATTAATGGTGGGAAAGATGATGGTTCTGCAATCAGTACTGCCTTGGATTTAATTGTGAAACAAGGAGTATGTACTTTAGCAACGATGTCTTATAATTATAGAGATTATAGTACACAGCCTAATAGTAGTCAAAAAGCTGAAGCAGCGAAATTTAAATCAGCTAGTTGGGGTACGGTGAGTAGTGGTAATCTTGAGGAATTTAAAACTCAATTGGCAGCAGGTAATGCGGTCGTGGTAGGAATTCCAGTTTATGATGATTTTGATAATCTTTCAAGAAATAATCCTATTTATGATAATACCTCTGGTGAAAAGTCTGGGAGTCATGCGATCTGTTTTGTAGGCTATGATGATAGCAAACGAGCATTTAAGCTGATTAATTCTTGGGGAACGAATTGGGGTGTAGATGGTTACGGATATATGTCATATCAGTTAGTACAGGATTTAAAAATTAGAGGCTATGTAATGCAAGATCTTAAAAATGGGAATGACCCACAACCAACGATTCAACCACAGCCATCAATTAATCCAAATCCAAATCAACCCAATGTTATACAGCGTTTCGGTAAGATGTTGTTGGGAGGATTTAGGCTACTTTTTGGCAAATAATAAAATCAAAGGGAAATTTTGTATTAATTAGATTTTTTTGTTATAATATTATCAAATAGAAAAAATTAATTTATGAAGTAGTCTTGGAAGAGAGTAGAGATGTCTTTTCGCTCTCTTTCTAAATAAAGAGGATTTTTGCTGAATTTGGTTAATTATTAATCAGTAGATCTGTGAAGTATAAATGAAACATTTTATCTTTGGAAGTTTCCGTTGCAACTGGCAATAATACATGAAAAATCATTACTATTTTTGAATTTATGCAAAAAAAAGATCAATTTTTGAGATTGAAAGAATAAAATAATTGTTTAAAAAATAAATATTAAACTTGATCTAAAAAAAGCATAAGGAGGTTTGTGAATGAAACAGCTTTGTTTTGCGGTTTTGGGAGCTGGTCACGGTGGAATGGCGATGGCAGGACATTTGGCTTTAATGGGTTATCGTGTGCGTTTATTTAATCGTAGTGAACAACGATTGACACCAATCATTGCAGCTAGTGGGATTGAATTGTTTGGAGTTGTTGAAGGGATTGGTAAATTAGAGGCAGTGACTCCAAATATCGAAGAAGCAATTACTGGTGCAGATGTCTTGATGGTAGTTGTGCCAGCGAATGGACATCGTTATATGGCTGAAGCAGTTGCTCCTTATTTGCAAGATGGTCAAGTAATTATTTTAAACCCAGGACGTACTGGAGGAGCGTTTGAATTTTTACAAGTCTTGAAAGAGCATCATGTTACTAAAGATGTGATGTTGGGTGAGACCCAAACTCTGCTTTATGCATGTCGAAATACCAATCCTGCTCAGGTGCGGATCTTTGGAATTAAAAATTCGGTGCCGCTTGCAGCTTTGCCAGGGAATCAAACCGTAGATCTTTTAAAGATTATTCGCCCCGCTTTTCCGCAATTTGTACCAGGTGATAATGTCGTCAAAACAGGACTTGATAATATTGGAGCGGTATTTCATCCAACTTTAATGGTCTTAAATGCAGCACGGATTGAATCGACTCGGGGTGAGTTTCAATTCTATTTTGAGGGAATAACTAGTGCTGTGGCAAATGTTTTGGAAAAGATTGATGCTGAGCGTGTTGCAGTAGCTGCTGCTTTGGGGACGAAAGCGATGACTGCACGTGAATGGCTTTATATGGCGTATGATGCACATGGGAAGACGCTTTATAGTGCGATAAAAAATAATTCCGGTTATAACGGAATTCAAGCTCCGGCGACAATTGATCATCGTTACATCGGAGAAGATGTGCCGATGAGTTTGGTACCAATTGTCTCGATGGGAGATTTATTAGGAGTGCCAACTCCGGCGATGAAGCATATTGTTGATCTGGCAGGGATTATGAATGAATGTGATTATTGGGCAGAGGGTCGTACAGTGGAGCGGATGGGGCTGGCGAATTTGAATCATAAGCAGATTCGACGGATTGCATTGGAGGGATTTTAATGAAACGGCGTAGGCTTTGGGCTGCTAATCTAGGTAATTGCATTCATGTGGCTGGAATTTTGCGTTTTTTACAGTTGGCTGAAGAATGCAATTATCAAACAACTTATGCGGGAGTGGGTTTTACGCCAGAAAAGATTGTGACGGCAATCAAAACTACTAAACCAGAGATAGTAGCATTGAGCTATCGTCTCTCGCCTGAGACTGTGGTACATCTCTTTCAGGAGTTAAAAATGGTCTTGAAGAGAGAGCAGATCACTGGGATTACTTGGATATTTGGTGGGACACCACCGGTTTGCCAAGTAGCCAAGGAAAGTGGGCTCTTTAGTGCGGTCTTTAGTGGTTTAGAAGATGACAGTCAGGTAATTCGTTATTTGAATGGCGAAGTTGAAGCTAGACAAATAAAACAAGAATGGGCGCAGAGTCTGGTGACTCGAATTGAGGCACAAGCACCATATCCATTACTAAGACACCATTATGGATTGCCTGATTTAGAGGTTACTGTTAATGGAATTGAGAAGATTGCAGCATCTGGGGTGTTGGATGTAATCTCGATTGGACCAGATCAGAATGCGCAAGAGTTTTTCTTTCGTCCGCAAGAGATGAATGTAGCCAATAATGGTGCTGGTGGAGTGCCAGTACGTCAGCCAGAGGATCTGCGGCGACTTTATCAGGCTTCGCGTAGGGGAAATTATCCTTTATTGCGAGTCTATAGTGGTACACAGGATTTGATTAAATGGGCAGAATTAAGCGTTAAGGAAATTAATAATGCTTGGGCGGCGATTCCACTTTATTGGTACAGTGTCTTGGATGGTCGTTCACAATTAGGAATCGAGGCCGCGATCGTTGAACATCAAGCAACGATGGCATGGTATGCCAAGCACGGAATCCCGGTTGAAGTAAATGAAGCTCATCATTGGAGTTTGCGAGGGGCACCAGATGAAATTGCAGTCGTGGCAGCATATTTAGCAGCTTATAATGCTAAAGCACAAGGAGTACAAGATTTCATTTTGCAACTGATGTGGAATAATCCACCACAGATCTTACCTTATCAGGATTTGGCGAAGATGTTGGCAAAGCTTGAATTAGTCGAAGAATTAGTTGAATCTGATTTTCGTGTCTGGCGTGAGGTACGTGCGGGACTTGCGAGTCTTTCCCCACATTTGGATTTAGCCAAAGGTCAATTAGCAGCTTCAACATTATTAGCAATGCAAGTGAAACCACATATTGTTCATGTCGTGGGCTACTGTGAAGCAGATCATGCAGCAACTGCTGATGAAGTGATTGAGAGTTGTCAGATTGTCCGTGGTGTTTTGCAGCAACGTTTAGTGGGAATGCCAGAGATGTTGCAGGATAAATTGGTACAAGTGCGTAAAAAGGAGTTGCTTGCTAAAGCGCGTCAAATTGTAAAACAGATTATAGCTTTGGGTGGCGGTGAGAACGCTTTAACGAATCCCGATATTTTAGCTTTGGCAGTGCGACATAAAATTATGGATGCACCACAGATTGTAGCAATAAATCAAGTAGCGGCAGATTCGCAGCTTGGATAAGTGATTATTAAGAAGAAAGCTGTCCTTAGAGGACGGCTTTTTGGTTTATATTGACAAGTTTAAGTTTATTCAATATAATATATCTATCAGATACATCTATAAAATATATTTTAGAAGGAGTGTCAAGAATGGCAAAAATTTTAGTGGTTTATTATTCATTTGAAGGGAGTACCAGATTAATTGCCGAGAGAATTGCACAGGAGACCAGGGCAGATTTGTTGGAATTAAAACCGAAAAAAGATCTGACCTCCAAAGGGTTCAGCAAATATGTCTGGGGTGGCAAACAAGCAACTATGAAAGAGAAACCAGAGTTATTACCACTTGAGAAAGATCCTGTGAATTATGATCTGATTTATTTGGGGACACCAGTTTGGGCATTTACCTTTACTCCGGCGATACGTAGTTTTTTGGCGAATATAAAATTAATTAATAAAAAAATCGCTTTATTTTGCTGTTATGATGGCACAGCTGGGAAAACCATGGCTGCTTTACGTGAAGAACTAAGAGGAAATGAGGTTGTGGGTGAATTGACATTAGCTTTGGTAAGTCGTAAACCAGAAGAGAATCTTGAGAAGATGAGACAATGGGTGCAGGAGATTCAGAGTAAAATTTAAAAGGAAGCAAGATAAAAAATGGCAAGAATAAAAAAAACTCGCTATGTAATTCTTGGTTTACTGATGCATCAAAATTTGAGTGGTTATGAGATTAAGAAAAAAATCGAGTTACATTTGCAATATTTTTGGAGTGAGAGTTTTGGACAGATCTATCCTGCTTTGCAAGAATTAGAACAAGCAGGGATGATTTTGCAAGTTTTGCAGGAAGATTGTAAAAACGAGAAAAAGATCTACCAGATTACTGAAAAAGGAAGAATTGAATTTGCAGATTATTTTCAAAAACCAGTCGAAGAGGAAAAATCGCGTTGTGAAATTTTATTAAAGACTTATTTTGGTTCGCATCAATCTAAGTCTGAATTGGAAAAGCATCTGCAGGATTTTAAGCGACGTATGGAACTTAATTTGGTTGAATTAGAACAGTATCATCAGTGTCTGCAACAGAATCTTGATGAAGCAGATCATTTGTTTTATCTAATGACGGTAAAATGTGGCAAGCGAATCTATCAAGCTTATTATTTTTGGGCGGAAGAAACTTTAGAATTATTAAAGCAGATTTGAAAGAAATTATCTTGATTAAAGCAGGGAATAGTAAATATTTCTCGAATTTAATAATAAAAGAGATGTACGTACAATGTTTAACAGTTGATTGTATGTTGGAGTGAAATTCACCCCGAAATATCTTTCTTTAGGTCATATTTTAAAAGAAAAATTGAAACAATGATGTGTTTTTGAGAGAAATTATTAAACTAAAAATTTCAAGGAGAGTTAGTTTGATGTTGAAAGTGTTGAAACAGCAAGTATATGAAGCAAATATGGAGTTGCAAACGAAAAAATTAGTAATTTATACTTGGGGAAATGTGAGTGGCATTGAACGTGAAACCGGTTTTGTAGTGATTAAACCAAGTGGGATCAGTTATGAAGATTTAACGCCAGAAAAGATGGTAGTTGTGGATTTACAAGGAAAGCTTGTAGAAGGAAATCTTAAACCTTCATCCGATATCCCCACACATTTAGAATTATATAAAAATTTTTTAAAAATTGGCGGAATAGTCCATACGCATTCTACTGGAGCTACCTCTTGGGCACAATCGGGAATGGGAATTCCTTGCTATGGAACTACTCATGCAGATTATTTTTATGGAGCGATTCCTTGTACTAGACCATTATCATCAATAGAGATTGAAGGTGATTATGAGCAAAATATAGGTAAGGTAATTATAGAACTTTTTCAAAAGAATCAAATTGATTATGAACAGATGCCAGGGGTTTTGATTGCTAGTCATGCTCCTTTTACTTGGGGTAAAAATGCTAAAGATGCTGTCTATAACAGTGTTGTCTTAGAAGAGATTGCCAAAATGGCTTTAACAACACGATTACTAAATCCAGATCTGCATGAGGTCTCTTTGGCATTGATAGATAAACATTTTTCACGTAAACATGGTATCAATGCATATTATGGACAAAAATAAAAATTTATTTATTTTAATAGAGTTTCATACTCGATAATTCTAATTGACAAAGAAATATAATGAAATGATAATCAAATTGATTATATTAACATAAATAAAGTATGATTAATCATTAACAGAGAGATGAATGCTTAGAAGTTAGTTTCAATGAGAAATTTCAGAAACAAGGAGATACAACTATGAATAGCAAGACTGAAGAGTATTCAGAAAAAAAGGGAAACAAAAAGAAAGTTAATCCTGCCATACTTGTGTTACAGATTGGAATGTTGATTGTTGGATTAGCATATTTGTTTCCGTTTTTGATGTGTCTATTTTATGCGATGAAAGACCGATTTGATATTTTTAATACTTTACCAATTCAACCACCAACTAAACTTTATTGGGGAAATTTTATTGAAGCGATTGAACGATTAAATTATTTTAAGGTAATGGGAAATACGATTATAATTACTGTAGTTTCATCATTAGTTACTGTTTTATTTAGTTCAATGATTGCTTATGTAATCTCTAGAGCTAAAAAAAGATATTGTAATGTATTATACTATTTCTTTTTAATTGGTCTATTAGTTCCATATCAAGCAATTTTTATTCCAATTTATCAATTAGGAAGTTCATTTGGATTTGTAAATACTTTTTATGGCTTAATCTTTTTCTATGTGGCAACTTCATTACCATTTGGTGTGTTTCTAATGGCAGGCTTTATGAATACCATTCCATTGGAGATTGAGGAAGCAGCTTTTGTGGATGGAGCCAATACGGGACAGACTTTTTTTCAAATCGTTGCCCCGATGTTAAAACCAGCGATTGTCACTTTGATTATTATGCAATCATTTATGTATTGGAATGACTATTTGATGCCATTGTTATTTTTGCAAAAAATTGATTTACGAACAGTTACCATTGCGATTAATGGATTATTTGAGCAGTATCGAGAGTATTATCACATTGCTTTTGCGGGAATTATTTTATCAAGTATCCCGATTGTTATTTTATTTTTATCTTTGCAAAAATATTTTGTCAAAGGGATTTCGATGGGTGCTTTAAAAGGTTGAAATTTTTTGCTTTTGTTATCAAATTATATCTTACCTTCATATGATGAGTGTGGAGGTGTTTGATAGATGGAAGAAGAAAGTTATTATACTGAGTTATTAGGTCGTTTGCTTGAGTATATTGAGGATGAAAGTACTGATGCCTTATATTATCAAGAATTAGCTAAAAAAGCTCATAATGATCAAGCTAAGGAGCTAATTCTTGAGTTTGGAGCTGATGAGGCGAAACATGCCGAGCAATTTAAGCAAGTATACCTGCTGATTGCTGGAGTAGAGCCAGAGTTAAAGCCGATTGAAACTCCAAAAGTACCATCTTATTGCGAAGCAGTTAAGTATCGCATTTTGCCAGAGAGTAATGATTTTGTAAAATATGGTCAAGAATATTTGGATGCCCCTGATAACGAGCTGAAGCAACTTTTTTATTTAACTGGAGCAGAAGAGGCGAAACATGGGATGCGTTTAAGTAGCTTGCTTTGTATTAGTGAGCATCATAAAAAATAAAGATAGGAATATAAAAAAAGACCACCAAATTGCTTGGTGGTTTATTATTTGTGAAATTTAAGATTTACTGGATTCTCCCAAACCCATATTCAAATAAATTTTGACAATCATCATAGATTGTATGAGTTTTGAAGACAACAGCAATTAAAGTTGTGTTTTTTTTGTGTGCTGAGGCAATTAAACAACCACCAGCGGAGACGGTATAGCCAGTTTTTATCCCGGTAGTATAAGGATAACGCCAGAGTAATTTGTTGTGGTTTCTCAGGTATCTGACTTCGCCAGAGATATGATTGGGAATTGCTTTTGATTTGGTACTAGCAATTTTGGCGAAGATTTTATTTTTCAATGCATATTTGGTAATCATCGCCATGTCATATGCAGTAGAGTAATGACCTTTAGCAGGTAAGCCACTAGCATTTTTAAATTGTGAATTTTTAAGACCCAGGAGCCGTGCTTTAGCAGTCATCATACAAGCAAATTTTTCTTCCGTGCCTGCAATGTTTTTAGCAATCGCAGTTGCGGCATCATTACCAGAAACGAGCATTAAACCATAGACTAATTCTTCCATGGAACGTCGTTCGGAGCTAGCTAAATGCATTGAAGAACCTTCACGACTTGCTGCTTCTGTACTAATGGTAACTGTTTTTGCCATCGAAGAATTCTCTAAAGCTAAGAGAGCAGTAATGACTTTAGTGGTACTAGCTGGTTGCATTTGTTGGTAGGCATTGCGTTCAAAAAGAATTTTGCCTGTATTAGCATTGATTAAAATGGCAGAGTTAGCATTTACAAAAGATATTTTGACAGAGGTTTTCTTTTTGACAGAGGTAGTCTTGACAGAGTTTTTTTTGCTCTTAGTAGCTTTTTTAGTTGCTAAAATCTCGGTGTTGCCAAAAGGAAGTAATAGCAAACCGATCAGTAAGCAATTCAAAAATTTTCCCTTTTTCATTTGTTTTTTCACCTGAATTAAAATTAATTTGATATTTTTTCCATATACTGTTATACCTTAAAATCACTTTAATTTCAAGATGTTTTTTAAAAAAATCTTTAAAATATTTTTGCTGATGTATTTGTTTGAGTTTGGAGCAATCATAAAAAGTTTTTTGTGAAGAATATTTTTCACAGCAAGCATTTTCTTGGTAGGTTTCGATATAACTATTTTCGGAAGAAAGTAGTGATTGGTAAAGAGCAAGCTTTTGGGAGTTGAAATATAAGGTAATATCCTAAACCTGTTGGAGCAATGAACTAAGGTTCCATCCAAACTCTAAAATATTAATTACCAGAATTGCACTTCGTAAAGTTTATCATTGTTTGCCATGTAGTTGATGTTGATTTTACCGATCGTCTTTTCTGTTTTTTAAAGTGTCCATGACTTTTTGTGTAGATATCCAAGTACACGGGCTGTATCTTGAATATTGCTTGCATTAGCTGTCATTTTGATGATTTTTGTGTCTATTCCCGGTTCGTAGCCTGTATAAGTGTATTCAAGAATGAAAGTTATTATTGAACAGTCTTGATTTTGACATAGATATCTCTGTGCTCCCTTTGCACTTTTACCATGTTTTATTATTTCTGTTTCTGCAGCATGGAGATTTTACATCTATCTTTGCTATTTGGTTCATCTACTTTTGTTTTTGGTAAATTATACCAAAACAACATTTATTTAACAATATCCATTTTTTAACCCAAATTACCTTGAGTCTTAATCTTGATGTGTTATATTATAATTGTAAAACAACCAGAGGCGCTACTGGTAGCCCCCAGAAGCTAAAGGGGCAATGTTTTGGGAGTTGTAGTTGAGAATTAGGCTACAATGAAAGTGAAGCCGGATTTGGAAACTACGTTATTGCGCTCCAAAAGTAGCTTGGATGTTTGAAATAATTGTGATTTATGCCAAGATACTTTGAGAAGGTGAGCGATAGTGGCGTAGAAAGGTTGATTTGGACAAAAGTGATGTTTGATATTGAAAATATTTATAAAGCTCAAAGTAATCCTTGGATTTAGACTGGAAATAGGGTTGAATTCTTCACTTAGCCTTGGAATTTGATAAATTGCATAAAGATGATTGCACAGAGCAAGAAGCTTGCAAAATAAAGTAAAAATCTATTCATTATTGTCACCTCAAAAAAATTATTACTGGAAAAATATTCTAGATAGACAATAATTTTCCTGCCAAAAAATGTAATTAAATTTTTGCTATTTTAAGCTATTTGTCTTTGACTTTTTAGTTTTTATCAGCTATAATTAATCTATAAATTACCATTTATGTAAGTCGGAGGAAGTAAATTGAAGCGGAAAGAGACAAATTATTCGATTTTAATCTTTGTTTTTTTGGTTTTTTCAATCATTTTAAAACTTTGGTAAGAGTTGTTCGGAAATTTTTGATTGAAAAAAGATAAAACCACCTAAAGTTATTTTTGGGTGGTTTTTGCTAGTGATTTATTGGCTATTTTAGACTTTTTTCATAGCAGAGCAGAAAAGTAGTGCCCATGGTTTTGCTAGGAAGACCAACTTTGGCGATCAGATTACCATCTCCGAGAGAGTATTTTCCTTTCAGGATAAGCTGTGCTTCATCTAAATAATAGTATCTGGAGAGTCGCGCTGAGCCGTATTCGACTCCTAGACCAAGTTGATTAAAGTAATAGATGCCGCTTAGATTATAAACTGTGGTCTTTTGTGCTTGACCAAACTGTCCGTCAAAGATCATATTTGGGGTAATTTTCCAGGTTGTGCCACCCAGAAGAATGTAGTTGGCGTTGCTAAAAAAGAGATCAAGACCAGTGGTCAATGTATCGAATAGTTGATAACGTCCTTGGAGATCGAGAGAGTAATCAGCAGTGGAGATGAGAAATTCTCCACTAAGACGGGTTTTTTGATTGAGGTAAAGCCCATCAAGGTCGACCTCTTGGCGTTCTCCACAGTTAAGGCTGATAGTGGCATAGCCATGCTGATAATTGTAACGATAACCAGGCCAGATTGTATAGCTAGTAGTGTTTTTATCAAGATCAAAGTGTGTATAGTCACCTTTAAACCCAGCAAAAAATTTATCAAAGAGGAGGATACTCCCTTGAATCTCACCAGTAGTCGCAAGCTCATCGAAACGAGTTAGTTTAACGCCTAGATAAGTCTGTTCATTTTGGTAATACTCACCCCCTAGACTGATTTCAGAATCAGCAAAAACAGCAAGTGAAGCTGGATTTTCGTTTAGAGTATACCAAGAGTCAAGATGAGGCAGGTTTTTCTGGTAATGATGTACTGCTCCAAAAGTTACTTTAGTAAAGGTAAAGCTTAAGGCAAGGCAGAGTAAGATGATGAGGTGTTTTTTCAATGAGGACATCCTTTCTATTAAAAATAAAAAATGGTTTGAATGTATAATTATGGATATAAAACCAGTTTTCCTGCTAAATCTTAAAATAAAAACCCCCGTCATCAACGAGGGTTTTTTGAAAAATTTAATTTTTCTCTTAGAGATAATGCTCGTAAGCTAAGGTAATGGTTTTTGAGTAAGTCTCTTCGGTTGGCATGGTGAACTTCAAGACTGCTTTGTCACTCTCGGTCACCATATATTTAGCTTTGAAGGTAAGGTTAAGACCTTCAGGAAGTGGTTTTGTGCCTTTATAGTTATCACTATTTCCGATGTTAT
>Ga0315295_10002461_pt1 | contig 15692 bp, 9 predicted proteins | sample YL17G14_0_MG_FD_204453 | JGI IMG/M metagenome (GOLD analysis project Ga0315295, IMG submission 204453) | Sediment microbial communities from Yellowstone Lake, YNP, Wyoming, USA - YL17G14_0 | ecosystem: Environmental > Aquatic > Freshwater > Lake > Sediment | place: USA: Wyoming | collected...
TTGTGATCCCGGACAAAGGCACTATCCAGATTGACGGAAAGGTCACGGGACTGCTTGAGCTCGGCACCGGCTTCAATGCCGAGATGACCGGTTTAGAAAATATTTACATGAACGGGACGCTCATCGGCATGACCCGGGATGAGATCGACAAGAAAAAACAGACCATTATCGATTTCTCTGAACTGGGGGAGTTCATCCACGAGCCCATCAAGACCTATTCTTCCGGTATGGTAATGAGGCTCGCGTTCTCTATCGCGATCCATGCAGACCCGAAATGTTTCCTTGTTGATGAGGCACTGGCTGTCGGGGACGCGTACTTCCAGCAGAAGTGCATGCGGAAGATCCAGGAGTTCCGGGCGGGCGGGGGATCGATTGTGTTTGTGTCGCATGACATGAATGCGGTAAAAACGCTGTGCGACTCGGCGATTATGCTGGATCATGGACGGGTGATTGATTCCGGGGAGCCCAAGGATGTTGTGGATTTTTACCAGAATATGATTTTGAAGAAGATGCATCAGGGGGATGTACCAGCAGAGGTTCAGGCAAGAAAAAATGAGAGAGAACACACGACGAACAATTCAGGAATATCAACAGGTGAAGTAGAACTGGTTTCATTTAAAATTTATAATGAAAAGAGGGAGGAGATTTCGTATATCGAAAGTGAAAAAACCGTGAAGATTATTTATGAAGTGAAGGCGTGGAAGGAGCTTGATGATCCGCATTTCGGGCTCATTATTCGTAATAATCTCGGACTTTCAATTTTTGAGACAAACACTTATTGCATGAGGATTAAAACAAAAAAAATATTGAAAGATCAAATATCAAAATTGGAATGGACTATGCAATTCCCTTTATCCGCAGGATCTTATTCATTTTCTGTAGGTGTTGCAAATAAAGGGTATAATGATGCTTCATTCAAAGAGATACTGTTGTTAATTCATGATATTACAATAATACATGTCTTATCGAATAGTGCTTCAATCAAATATAGTGGCATTTTTAATATCAATCCAACGGTAACTATTTCGTGAGTACACCGTTTATATTAAAAATCACAGACAGTATTCAATCGGGTGAAAATGCTCATGGATGAAAATAGTGAAAATTCCGTGCATAAAATACGTAATACTCCTTTTGATGATAGTGAAGAACATCAAAATTTAATACCTTACTGGACTCCTGCGTTCGCGAATGGTTTAGAGTCATGGGGCGAAGGGAATGCCTGGGAAGAGATTCAGTTTCTTGCCTCCGGATGCGATGGCAAAGTGTTGGATATCGCATGTGGAACCGGAAAAGTCATAGAATTACTCAAGAAATTCCCGAAAATTGATATTTATGGATGTGATATCTCCGATTTCCTGATTCAAAAAGCAATTGACAGAGGTATCGATAAGAATAAGTTAACTATCTGTGATGCAACGAATATGAAATACGAAGATAATTTCTTTAATTTTTCCTATTCTATAGGATCACTTGAACATTTCACTGAGTCAGGAATTGAAAAGTGTATTGCTGGATGTTACAGAGTGACAAAACATCATTCGTTCCATCTCGTTCCGGTATCAAGATCTGGAATCAACGAGGGCTGGAAGACAACCGTTCAGAGTTTTCATAATAATTCAATATCCTGGTGGAATGAAAAATTTTCTGAATTCTATACCGATGTAATTGTTCTGGATTCGCGTTGGAATGATGAGCTGTCTGTTGGGAAATGGTTTATCTGTTGCAAATAATGAATATCGCTGATTATTCCTCTACAAATAGTTATTTTGCTCAATCTGATCATAAATAGCGTGATGAATGATTAAAAAATTTTGAATTTGGAAATGTTTAATAACATTTGGGGAGAGGAACTTGAATTCAATAAATCTTTCAGAAGAACGACTTTCTTTATGTAAAAGGTATTTCGATAAAGATCTTATCGTTAACGAATTTCCGAAATATCTCGTTATAGAACCTACCAATTGCTGTAATCTCAATTGCATCATGTGTCCCCGTAAGGACATGACCCGCAACCAAGGTTATATGGACTTTGAACTTTTCAAAAAAATAATTGATGAATGTGAAGGTCGTGTAGATTTCATTTACCTTCATTTTTTTGGAGAACCTCTCTTACATCCAAAGATTATTGATTTTATAAACTATTCAGCAGGAAAGGGAATGACCATTGCATTATCCACAAATGCAACGGTTTTAAATGAGATAATGTCACGGGATCTTTTACAATCAAATCTTGATTTACTGATTATCAGCATTGATTCTTTAAATCCAGAAATTTACAAAAAAATCCGTGGTGGGGGTAACCTGGAAAACATTTTAAAAAATATTGATACTTTTCTGGGTTTACATCAGGCATTTCAGTCAACTCTCAACGTTTCTCTCCAGATGATTGAGATGTCCCTGAATAAAGAGGATATCAGGACATTTAAATCCCATTGGAAACTCAGGGACGGTCTCAATTTTACTGTTAAGCCACTCTACAATTATGCTGATCAGGTCCAGAATATTCGTAGTCTTGGAAATTTCCCGGAAGACAGTTCGAATAGAAAAGTTTGCGTTGAACCCTGGCGAGGACTTGTCATTGGATGGGACGGATTTGTAGTTCCCTGTTGTAATGATGTTAATTATAAATTTATCCTTGGAGATGTAAACGATAACACACTCACAGAAATCTGGAATTCAGAAAAGATGCAAGAAATGCGAATGTGCCAGAGTAATGGATTACAAAAATCGAATGAACTGTGTAAAGGTTGTTTGATCCACCATGAAGGTTATCTGACTGCTATCTCCCATAACTCAAGTTTTAATCCCACCAGAAAAGAAGTATCTGCATATTTTGACAAGGGATTATGGGAACCGGAAATACGTCCTGAATACGAGAATTTATGGACAAAAAAATATTTTGAAATTTCTGTTCAGGATAAATTCAGAGATATTATCATTACTTTGTGCAATGACAATCCACATAAAGAATCAATTGAAGCACAGATATTGTTATTCGGTAAAGTCATAAGAACCGAACGTATTGGTCGGAGAACAGACATTTTACTTCCACCACCCCTTCAGTATAAAGGTCGGTTATTACGCTATGGATTTGCTCTTGAAAATGACTGGATACCTCAGGAGGCAGGGATCAACGCAGATACCCGCAGACTTGGAGTCAGAATAGAAAAGATCATAGATTAACTGAATAGTTTCTTAAACCGAAAGCGTGGTTTTAAGGGGGTAACGAATAAATGAAATAATGAAATTTCTAAACCCTCAATAACAAGATCAAACAATTGCTTGAGAATTTTTAAAACAAAATCCTGGGTTCACTGGGGCGTAATGAATGGACGAAATTACAACGGAAATCCGTGAAGACGAGATCAATGTCGAAGAGATAATGTCAAAAATCCGGGAAAATATCCGAATGCGACAGGCAGCAGGTGAATTGTCTCCGGTTCCGGATTCTGTAATCATAACCCCTTCAAAGAATTGCCCTGCGGGTGAATCGGGCGATTCAATTCAACGCGATCTTTCATACATCAATTCGAATTGGGATATCCACAATAACAGTTACTTTATCAGCTCTCATCATCCCCATATCGGAAAATTCCTCGTTAAAGGACGCCAACTAGTTCACGGGGAAGTTCGCCGGTATGTAGATCCCATGATTTCCCACCAGACGGAATTCAATGCCAGTACCGTCAGGATTATTACCCAGGCATCACAACGATACGCAGAATTGAACCAGCACCAACAGGAACTGGAAACGGCATTTTCTTCTTTTAAACTGGAATCCGATAAAAAAATTGATGATTCGATCACCGCTGCAAAAAATGAACTAAACTCAAAAATTGAATTAACAACAAGAGAACTCACTACAGCAAAAAGTGAACTAAACTCAAAAATTGAATTAACGATAAAAGAACTCTTTACTCAGATTGATGAGGATATCCATGCCCAGGCATTGCTTGCTCATGTGCTTGAAGAACGTGTTCAACAAGGACTGGCACAAAAAAGTGCTCCTCCGAAATCAACGGCCAAAGAGAATACGAATTATTTCCTTTTCGAAGAGCGATTCCGGGGTTCACGGGAAGATATCAAACAACGACAGCTGGCATTCCTTCCGTACTTTGAAAAATGTTCCCGCGTACTTGATATTGGCTGTGGCAGGGGTGAATTCCTTGAAATTCTCAAGAATCATAATATTGGGGGTATCGGGGTAGATAGTGATCTGGATATGGTGGCATACTGTCGTTCCCACCAGTTAGAGGTTGAGCCTTCGGATGCAATCGCATATCTTGAGACACTTGAAGACAAAAGTCTTGATGGGATCTTTATCGACCAAGTGGTGGAGCATCTGGAGCCGGACTATCTTATCCGGTTGCTTGCACTCTGTCACCAGAAGATGAAATTTGGATACCATATTGTTGTTGAAACAGTGAACCCCTTGTCATTTGTATCGTTTGTTAACTTCTACATCGATATGACCCATAAGAGACCCGTACATCCGGAGACGTTGCAGTATATCCTCAACGCAGCTGGATTCCGGGAATGCGAAAAGAAATTTTTCTCACCGGTTTCTGATGAAGGCAGATTGAAACAGATTGAGAGAGCTACTGATATGAATGAAACTGAAAGGAAGAACGTTGATGTGTATAACCATAATGTTGAGATGCTGAATACGGTACTGTTTGGCGCTCAGGATTATGCGGTTGTTGGGAAGAAATGATTAGGAAAAAATGCAATATGCTTCTCATAAACACAAAAGAATTTAATATGAAAATAATGGGGCTGTCGTTTTAATGAAAATTGCTTTATGCGCAGTTCAAGTTCCATTTGTCAGGGGTGGGGCAGAATATCTTTGTGATAATTTGTATAGTGAGATGATAAAAAGAGATTACGAGATTGAATATATAAGAATCCCTTTTAAATGGTACCCCCCTCAGGAGATTATTTCAGGAGCCATGATATGGAAATTACTGGATCTTTCAGAGAGCAATGGAGCAAGAATAAATGGAGTAATCTCAACAAAATTCCCCTCGTATCTGGTAACCCACCCAAACAATGTGGTCTGGCTTATCCATCAGCATCGATCAGCCTACGATAAAGAATTCACTATCTATGATGATCTTATACCGTATGATAAATATGGTGAAATAGTCAAGAAGAAAATTCACGAAATGGATAGCAGTTCCCTAAAAAGCGCAAGAAAGGTGTATACGATAGCTGACAATGTGACAAATCGCCTATCAAAATATAACAATATCGCGGGTACGACATTGTATCCTCCACCTCCATTGACAGGCAGATATTATGGAAAAAAATACGAGGACTATATCATCTTTCCCAGCCGGCTGGACTCACTCAAGCGTCAGGACCTTGTTATAAAGAGTATGAAGTGGGTGAAAAGTGATATAAAACTTAAAATTATAGGTGAAGGTCCGGAATTAATAAGATACCGCAAACTCGCATTGGAATATAATGTGAGTAAGAGAATTGATTTCTGTGGAAGAGTTACTGACGAAGAGTTACTTGATCTCTACGCAAATACCTCATGTGTCCTATATACCCCGTTTGATGAAGATTTAGGTTTCGTCACCATGGAAAGTTTCTTCTCAAAAAAACCGGTTATTACCTGCTCCGACTCCGGGGGTTCTCTCGAATTTGTCGACGATGGGAAAAATGGATATATTGTAGAGCCGGAACCCCTCAAGATTGCTGAAAAAATCGATTCAATGATACAAAACAGTTTGTCAAGGCAAATGGGAGAGAAAGGTTATCAAAAAATTCATGGTTTAAATTTATCATGGGACTCAGTTATCAGAAAACTCGTGGAGCCCATGAGATGAGGATCGCTTATTTTTCTCCCGTGAGTCCCCAGAAAACCGGTATCGCTGATTACACCGAACGAGAAATACTTCCCTATCTTTCCAAGTTTTTTGACATCGATGTCTTCATTGATCGAAAGATACAACCAACAAATCCATATTTAACGAAAAACTTCGATTGTTTTAGTTACGAGATCTTTCCAAAAAAAGCACACAATTATGACATTCCGGTGTACCAGATGGGGAATAACATATATCACAAATTTATTTATGATACCTTGTTAGTATATCCGGGAATTACGGTTCTTCATGATATATACCTGCACGGTTTTTTTTGGGGTCAGTCACTCGCCCAAGGAGATTACGACCGGTATATTTCCGAATTTGAATACTGCTATGGTGACTCCGGAAAAAGAGCTGCACTTAACGCTATCCATTCCGGGGTGTATCCTGAATTTTCTTTCCCTCTCATAAAAAGGATCATCGATCATAGTCTCGGGGTGATTTGCCATAGTGAATTCGGGGCGTCAAAAGTTTTTGCAGAACAACCAGATTCGATCTGTGCCATTATCCCCCAACCTTTTACAATACAGAATAATCCGCCTGAAACTAAGGCTCGCGAGAATGAACAGATCCCAATAACAAAGGAAATTTTCAATAAATTCCCGATTGTGACGAGTTTTGGTTATATCTCCGCCCACAAAAGATACGATGTTATTCTCGATACCTTCAAAAAATTCATCACTCGCTATCCCGAAGCAGTGTATGTCATCATTGGAAGGGACGACATAGGGTTGTCAGAAATGATCCGCGAATCTGGTCTTGAAGGGAAGGTGATAATCACCGGCTTTGTGACGGACGATATCATTGTCCATCTTCTAAATATATCGGATTTTTGTGTTAATTTGCGATATCCTACCGCCGGAGAGACAAGCAGGTCTGTTCTGCAGATTATGAGCCTGGGGAAACCGGTGATCGTCTCAAATGTCGGGTGGTTTTCAGAACTGCCGAATGATGCCTGTTTAAAGATTGATGTTGACAGCTATCAGAGTTCAATATTGTATGAATTTTTTGATCTGCTTTCAACCAATCAAAAAATTAATACAATTATCGGGAAACATGCACGGGAATATATCAAAAAAAGGCATGATCCGGCGACAGTAGCCAAACAATACCATGAGTTCATCAAAAATGTTCTGAATGGTGATGAATTGATAATAAACATTATTTCAAAACGGTTGAACGACGTTGGAATATATCAACAGGATACGGATCTTATCCGAACTCAAGTAAAAAAAATGCAGACAATGTAAATCTGTCAGGATGTAGGGGTTCATCTTCGCTCCATTCTTGTACGGTTAATCTTTAGAGAGAATGAACTCAACGACATTCGCGTCTGCAGAGTCAGCAATTCCGGCTTGTTTTCCCCTCGGATTACCGTAACTCTTGATTGGTGAATCTCCCAATTGCCGTTTGAAAAAATTCATTAAGAGTCTACACTCTTTGGATAATTAAAAATCGTTAGTATTCCCAATAACTATTTCTAATTCAATGTCACCTTAACACTCTGAATCGCGATACTAATACAACGGGGATCTTTATTATTAAGTCCCGGGAGTGAGATCGGCTTTTCACAAGTATCGGGGATGAGCTGCAACATATTTTCACCCTTATACAACATGATCGGCTTTGAAATGGAGATAAAATGGGTCGTAGGAATAGATACTTTTTCTGAAGAAATATTCTGCCCTGAAATAATTAATGATCGCGGACGATAGAAACTTAATGTATTCAAGCTCAGTGTGGCTGTCTGATTGACGGGCGAATAAATGATAATACTTGCTCTGTCAGTCATCCACCGTGTAGGAATTCCATCCCAGACTTCCGGATCAGACCACCCGGAATCCAGCGATGTGAATGGCTGCTCCGTAATTTGTGGTAATTTGTAGACAGAGAAATTGGAATCGTTAACTATTATCATACCGGGTTCAAAGTACTTTTCCGCAAGAGTATTTATGAAACTGTTTTGTTCTCCGGTCAAATCGTTTTTATGAACGATGATATACCGGATATCATAATGATTGAGTACCGAGAGACCCTGTCTGTCCTGGTCGATTATATCCCGCTGTTCAACTTGTTTTTTCGCGGGATCCTGGTTGAACATCAGGAGATTTCTGATTACGGGATTATTCTGGATAAATTTTAAACTGGAATCCGGAACATGCGCATACCCGGTTATTAGTTTTTTTTCATGGAGCGTCTGGTAATACATATAATCCGGGTGGACGAATCCCGGTATTTCCATGACAGCAAAGTTTCCGGGATCGTCTTTGATCGATTGATAAATGTCCGGAATAGGCACATTTGTCATCGGATACGGAATGGCAAGAAATTCAAAAAGAATTAGAGCAGAGAAAACGGTAGCAAGAACCACATTCATTGAAAATCCCGGGATACCCTCGAGCAGGGTTTTTTTTCTATACTTGGTAAAAATGTATGTCATCCCATAACCGGCAAGAACCGATAATGAAAGCATGATCATTACATCCCATCGGACAGGAGCTCGTGCAAAGGAAATAAAGGGGATCTGCATGATCAGATAATAGGGTAGAGGGACCGCAACCCGTATACCTTCATAGGTTCCGGTAAGAATTCCATTCAGGTGCAACACAGGTCCGAGTGAGAGAGTGAAAAATACCAGTACTGATATTCCCCAAAACCTGATTTCCCGTGTTTTTACTTTAATGATGGCAAAAATTGCCAGTACTAAAACGGTATATCCCACAAAAATGGTATACTCAGCGATACCCCCGGTAATATTCGTGTACAATGGATCCACGATCTTCCCGAAGACTGGATGAAGTTGCGAGGGGAGAAGAAAACTTACGAGATCTGCTGAATATGCAGCAGTTCCGGCAAAGCCGAAATGGTTGAATGTGGATGTCCGGAATTCACTCAGCAAAGGATAAATGAATGGGAAAAATCCGATTCCGAAGGTTATACCCATAAGAATGAACCTTTTGATCACACTTTTTTTAAGAAGAATCTCCCGTTCCATTACCAGATAGTAAACCAATAACAGAATCGTAAATGACACAACATAGAACAGGTAGGTGTTGTCACTGATCCCTGTCAAAATCAGGAAAATTGCGGCAATAAATCCATTTTTATAATGTGCTTCCCTGATAGTTTTGAAAAGATACAATATATACAAAGGGATCCAGCCAATTGAGATCAGACTCAGATGACCCAGTGCATGCGCAAAATGGTAGGGTGAAAACATGAAAATTAAACCAGAAATAAAGGACGCATAATTATCATTAGTAAAATAATGGACCAGAAGAAATGTGCCATATCCTGCAAGAAAAAATGAGAATAACCATAAAATATTGTATGTTATTATCAGGCCGAAAATGAACTGGAGAGGAACGGAAATAATTCCGTTTAAAGGTGTGATAGTGGAAAATGCAAGACTAAGACCGGACGGATGAAAAAGGTACGGAGTCCAGAACGGGCTGGAAAAACTGGCAGCTGCCATTTTAAACCACCAGATATCCCAGAGATAGAAGGATACATCACCATGACCGGGAACCGCATCGGCAGAAAATGCGACAGGATAGGTAAAAATTACCGTCAGGAGGATAAACAGCGAAATGACAGCCAGTTGAAGACGGAATTTTATGAACAAGTGCTTGACGAACTCTCGACAATATTGGATTATCAGAAACAACCCTTTTTTATCAATAGTACTCATGGCTCCCTCACTCTTTTATTGCATGAATTGTCCATCTGAGAAGAAACGGCCTGATAAATGACCTTCCCAGCAGGGCATCTCCCCGCTCGCATAATCGAAAAATGTGATCATTTCCGGTCATTAACCCGAAAGGGCTTAAAAATTCGTACCAATCAGAGCTTAAAATTTTCAGGTGGCAATCTCTGAATAATTTTTTTATTGATGCCGAAGAAAGGGATCTTTCACTTCCGGTGGGATCTGCCTTGCTGAATTTCAGGATGAAATAATTCAGGGGATTTAATTTATTCGGTTCATCGACCAGCAGAACTCCACCTGGTCTTAAAATACTGGTAATATTTTTTATTACAGGGGGCAATCTATCGGGAACATGGTGCAGAACACCGGCAATCCAGATAAGATCAATGGAATTATTTTTGAAGGGCAGCTGGTTGACATCACAGACAATGTATTCCCCGGAAAAATTTCTCTTGCATACTTTTAATGCACCGAATGACATATCTGCGCCTATGAGACGACCGGCGTACCGGCTAAGTGTTTCCTGATGAAACCCCGTCCCGCAACCAAGGTCCAGAACCACCGTGAAATTCTGCTCTCCAAGCAGGTTTTCTATGATTCGATCTCTCAGCGAGATCTGGTGGAGATATACCTTACTCGGGATGAAATCATCTTCAAATATAATTTCGTTATAGTGTTTTCCGGTATCTTCGATTAATCGCCGGATTTTTTCGTTATTTGTCATGACGCTCTACCGTAAAATGATGAATACACCTATCAGGCACATTACAGTGCCAATCCCTATATTAACAGTCAGAGGTTCTTTGAGCACCAGTGCCGATGCCAATATTACTGCAATAAACGAGAGTGTGATGGCAATTGGATATGCCGTATTGAGGTCCATTCTCGATAAAATATAAAGCCAGGTTAAAAACCCCGTCATGTACAGGGCAACACCGATAACTAACTGAACATTGAAAAGGCTCGAAAGAAAATCCGAAATTGTCTCGGGATGAACAGAGTCAAAGAATTTTTTGATGATCACAACTCCGCACGTACTTGCGAGCACATAGAAAACAAGTGCGAGGTGTTCTGTTTTCACCATGAATCAAAACCCCTTCATATGGCGAATTACATACCGCGGTCTCTTTTTCGTTTCAATGAATATCTTTCCGATATATTCACCAAGAATGCCGATTGAAATCAGCTGGATCCCTCCTAGGAACAGCACACAAATCATAAGGGATGCCCACCCTGAAACCTCAATTTTAAAGAAGAGTGCATGGTAGAGGGTGAATATCAGATAAATAAAGGTTGACACAGAGATGACAAATCCCATAAAGGTAACCAGTTTGAGAGGTTTTATCGAGAACGATGTGATCCCGTTCATCGCAAAACGGAATAGTTTTCTTATATTGTATTTTGAATAGCCATACTCGCGATCATTGGGGGTATACACTACAGAGGTGGATTTGAATCCGAGCCAGTGGATCATTCCCCGGAGGAAAATATCATGCTCCTCCAGTTGATTGATCTTGTCTATTACGGTCCGATCGATAAGGCGAAAATCCGCGCTTCCCGATTCAAGGGGGATTTCAGAGAGCCATGAGAAGATCCGGTAAAAATATCTGGACGTGTATTTTTTAAAAACGCTTCTCTGATTTTTGTCCACGCGTATAGTATTGACAATAGAATAACCTTCCTGCCATCTTCTGATGAGTTCAGGAATTAAATCCGGGGGGTGCTGCAGATCGCAATCCATGGTGATTGCCGCGTCCCCCGTGCAAAGGTTAAAACCGGCGATAAGTGCAGTCATATGACCGAAATTACGGGTGAACACCACCAATCGCACGTTTTTGTCTTTTACAATGAGATCGGTGATAATTTCTTCAGAACGATCGGTACTGTCTCCATCCACAATAAAGAGCAATTCGTAATCATAACCAATCGGTGAAAACACATCGCATAATTTTTCATAAACCGGTCGGATATTACCTTCTTCATTCAATACAGGAAGGATAATTGAAATCTTCATCTTTCACCCGGCGATCTCACCTGGAAAACCCAAGTAATATCTCATTGCGATACTAAAAGAATATTCTCAAATATACCCGGTGGTAACCGGGTGTGAGCCCAAAAAAGGTTCAGGTACAGGCAAAAACAATATCATAGAAACCTATCCTCACAGGGAAGAAGAAAACCGATTCGGTCAAATCTGAGAACGAAGAGAATCATCTACAAGGGGTATCACTCAATGAAATGGAGAGGCAACGTTGACAATCAGTAATAAACACACAATAATCAGATAATTACGCATTTTTTCGTTCAAAAATTTCACCGTTTTCCCGAACAATTCACGTTGATAAAGAAATGAAATATCCAGTCAGAGATTACATTTTAAAAAGGTGGAAATTCTCAAAACTTCATCCGTTCTTTGCGTTTTTTTTATTTCAAACTTCTGAAGTTGTTTTTGAATTTTGAGAGGAAACTTTAATCAGAATTTTTTTTACAGTTATGAATGATTTTTTTTCGGATTGATGAAGAATCCGGAATGTAATTCCAACGAACTATAATTTTCGGGATAGGCCACTATGAAATTCCCTTAAAAAATTTTTATATATTTACCATTTTCCTGCAACCGGTATATCTCCAGCTTGTCCGAATGGCCCTTTAGTATGAGCTGCATCTACCACATCCCATTGACCGTTGCCATTCCAGTCAACATACCAGATCCCATTGCGGAGGACTCCGAATTTACTTATTCCATCTCCAGTCCAGTCACCAATAACAGGCCCATCTCCCGCTTGGCCAAAGAATCCGATGTGTTGGGCATCCTCTGCATCCCAAATTCCATTGTTATTCCAGTCGACATACCAGAACCCATTGCGGAACACACCGATCTTTGTTGTCCTATTCCCATTCCAGTCACCTGCTACGGCAATATCACCGGCTTGTCCGAATGGTCCTTTGGTATGAGCTGCATCTACCGCATCCCATGCACCATTGCCATTCCAGTCGACATACCAGATCCCGTTGCGGAATACACCGACATTACTGGTCCCATTCGGGTTGCCGATGCCATCCCAATAACCAGAAACGGGTTGATCACCGGCCATTCCAAACGAAATATTATATGTTGTTGTGCGGCTTGCGTCGATTGCATCAAGCACACCATTTCCGTTATAATCGAGATACCATTGTCCACGACTAATATTGAATATCCCAATCTTATCTCTTCCATTGCCGTTCCAGTCGCCGGTTACCGTGGCATTTCCGGGTCCTCCAAGGTAGAATATTGCGTCATTTGAAGTGCCATCCCAGGTTCCATTGTTGTTAGAATCCAAGAACCAGTATCCATTCCGGTACACACCGATCTTATCCGCCGCATCGGTGACGTTGATATACCCCATCTTCTTCGTGACGTTGGATCCTGCCGAATTGGTCACATTCAATGAGACCGTGTAATTACCGGCTGTCAGATACGTGTGGACCGGATTCATCAGCGTCGAATTCGAAGTTGTTATATTACCGTAGCTCCAGTTGTCGCCGAACGTCCAGTACCATGTGGTCGCATTCACCGAAAGATCCCTGAAGTTCACCGTGAGTGGAGCTGAACCGTTAACTGGAGTTGCTGTGAAGTTCGCAACCGGGGCAATAGGGGAGGTTATTGGACCTACGGTTATGAAGGCCGGTTTCGAAGTGGTGTTATACCCGCCAATGCTTGTCGTGGTCAGATTCACCCTATAGATGCCAGTATTCATGTAGGTGTGGATTGGGTTCTGTATCCCAGTCGCATTCGTAGAGTCGCCGTCACCGAAGTTCCAGCTCCAGCCGCTCGCACCAACAGATTGATCCGTGAAGGTCACCGTGAGCGGAGCATTTACTCCGGTCTTCGGATTCCCGTCGAACAATGCCGTCACGTTAGCCGGGTTGTTCGTGAACGCACTGATAGTGGCGGACGGGCTTGAATTGGCAGCGATCGTCGGGTATCCAATCGCGGGATCCCCATAATCTGTTGCATCCCCGACAACGTTGGCGGCCAATATCCGGTATCTTTGAGTGTTCACAGAACTATTCGGTGGGAGCGTAGAGTCAGACACGATCCCAACCCCACCCATCTGGGGGCCGGTATAGGAGGGAACCCGTTGAATATCAGTCCAGTTTGAGGATGTGAGGTTCTGCCGCTGCAGGGTCCAGTGGGTCTCAATGGTGGATTGATCCGTGAAACTGATAAACACAGTAACGTTCGTCTTGTTAACCGTGTCATTGACGTATCCTGCACCGGTGATAGCCGGTGACCCGATCGGTGCAACCGCAACTGCCATCGCACGCATCATGTCAAACTCTTCATGGCCCAGCAGGTGGCAGTGCCAGACATACTCCAGTCCGTAGTTGACGAGATGGTTGACAACCGGTGCCGGGTTATTGTTCGGATCAATATTGTGGAACTGCATTGACGTCGCTGAACCGAGTGGATTTGTCGGGTCGAGTGGACGGATGCTGTTGGGCAGTTGCCCCCAGCTTGCCGGGAGGTTGGGGTTTATTGGCCTCATCGCCACGATGATATCTTCAAGAGGTCTCATCTTGACGGTCTCCTTCCAGCCAAGCTCATACGCATAGGGAGGTTTCACCGCTCCATCCCAGCCGACCCGGTTGAGAACCTGAACATTGAACATATGCCAGTGTATAGCATGCGTGTCGACACCGTTATGCGTGATCTTCCAGATCTGGGTCCCGTCACCGAGCGTGCCGATCTGAGTCCCTGTGATCGAATTGTTGAAGATCTCAGTTGGCGGATCGACGTAGAAGTACGGGATCGATGTCTGGGTCTGGAGGGTAGTCCTCGGTACTTCGACACCGAGCATCGCATTCATCCGGCCGTAGTCAAGATCGAAGTCCTCGATGATTGACTTCGGTTGCAGTTCCATTGTTATGGAGGGATTCAACGTCGAGGGACTGATCTGATTGGCCGGTTGGAACGTTGTCTGAGTGTCCTGGATTTTCACGTACGGGTTCGCAGGATAACTGGCATTGAATGCCGTGTTGTAAGCTGCCTGAGGAATAATCGGTGGCGCCTGCGAGGCACTATAGGCAGCCGGTAATGCGGTATTGATCAGGCCGGGATTATAGAGATTCGTTGTTGTGATGGAACTATTGATCTGGATCTGCATAATCGTCCGTGTATTCGGGCCGTACCCTGCAACCGTAGTTGGAGCACCGCCTTCTGCGACCTGATCCGGATCATTGGTATAATAGTCGTACCGCGGATCGAATGCCGGGTTCGGTACCGGGGCGTCGTTGTAGAGGATAAGTTTCGTTCCGTCCGGGATGCCGGTAAAGTCGACGATGACATCGGCACGTTCGGCAGGTCCAAGGTAGAGGGAAGTGTTCAGGACGTCCAGAACGGTAATCGTCCGGCGGTTGTAGTCATAACTGACCGGTTGCGGAGAAAGAATTACCGGTGCTGGCAGGAAGCCCCCTTCAGTCCCGATCTGGATCCATGAGGGACCGGAGGATTTCGGATTGGGAACGCCTCCATCCCTGCCATCAGTCGGCCATGACGGTGGCAGACCTGCACCAGGGACTGCGGGTACCATGGGGACTTCACCGGCACTTCCGTTCAACAATGTCGTCCCGCTCCACATGGTCGCATTGGATCCCGCATAGTATAGCTGAAGGTTTAGATACCGGTCATTGCAGGCATTCAGGATGCGGAAGCGGTATGCATGCGGTCCAACCTGAATATACGGATAGACAGCACCATTGACGACCGGGGTATCCATGAATCCTTCGGGTACAATTGACGGGTTTGGCGTCCCGGGGATCTTTGGCGGTTCCCAGGGTGCGGAGGAGCTTGCGTACGGGTTCGTAACCGGCCCATTTATCAGGCCGGTAAACGGCGGCCAGAACCAGGGGCCGTAATCCCATCTGCCCATAGCATTCGCGCCTTCTATGTCGTACGGGTTCTGGTTGGGCATGTAGACGTGAGGCCACCAGAGATCACCGGTGTGGGGCCAGGGCGTTGATTTGTTTCCTCCCCAGTTCCAGGTTGGATCTTCAGCTGCAAGCTGGGTTGCGCTGGGAACGAATGTCTTGTCCTGGATGATCAGCGGAATTTGATCGCCGGG
>Ga0315295_10002462_pt1 | contig 15691 bp, 9 predicted proteins | sample YL17G14_0_MG_FD_204453 | JGI IMG/M metagenome (GOLD analysis project Ga0315295, IMG submission 204453) | Sediment microbial communities from Yellowstone Lake, YNP, Wyoming, USA - YL17G14_0 | ecosystem: Environmental > Aquatic > Freshwater > Lake > Sediment | place: USA: Wyoming | collected...
CGCTTCCGGCGCATCCTCATACGCTGGGAGAAGAAACCGGAAAACTATCTGGGTTTGCTTCATCTGGTTTGTGCTCTCATTACCTACCGTGCCACAGGTCTACTGGGATAAGCTCTAAGGCTCCACCCCGCGCCGTCACAGGATTCTTCTTGCCAGAGGCAGCTTACGAATCACGTTGGCCAGCGCAAAGCACAGCGGCACCGAAATCAGGACGGCCAGCGCAAATTTCAAAAGCGGGTACAGCGTGACGCTCCTGATGGCCAGCGCCACAAGGATGATGATCGGGCCGTGAATAATATAGGCCGTGTAGGCGCCGGCGGAGGCAGCCTGGGCCAGTTTTCCCTGGCGGTTGAGGTGCTTGCGGAATAAGACCAGCACAGTGATGATGATCGCCACGCCGGTGACCTGCTCCCAGATGGCGTAGGTAAAGCATTGCCAGTGGAGACCGCCCATAAACGGCATGAGGTCTCCGCTAAGTGCTCCTCCGGCCACGATTAGAGCGGGAAGGAGTACGACGACAAAGAGGATAGCGATGCAGAGCCAGAGTCTTCCCATCGAATCGGGAATCTGCACCAGCCAATCGCGCCGATAAGCAACTGCACCGACAATGAAAAGGCAGATGTACTGCGGGAAGAAAGGAAACTGGAGATTCAAAGGTCCGAACGCCCAGCCGATGGGCAGCCATATCCGCACGAGAAAGCTGACGATACCCAAAGCGACCGCGAAGGCCGCTATTGTCAGGTTGCCGGGCAGCCTGCTGTCGTGGATGATTTGACTTGCACCATCCCCAAAGCCTTCGGCTTTGAGGCTGCCACCCTTGGCAAGTACCCGCCAGAGGGCATAGCTGATCGCGAATATCAGCAAGGCCTCGGCGAACCACAAAGGGCCCGTGCCGATATGAAACCTGCTGTAATACCGGGCAAGGTAATTGAGATAAGAGCCGCTGGACTGCCAGACGCCGGTTTGGATGAGCGGATACGCTACCAGCGGGCCGATGACAAAATCGTAGGAGAGCATCGGGATGCCCAAACGCAAAAGGCGATCCTTGAGAAACTGCCCCGGTCCTTTGCGGTCATAAGAGCCGGGGGTAAAGTAGCCGGCGATCAGGAAGAACAGGCCCATCGAAAAGGACTGGACGGTCCCATTGTGCCAGGACAGTATGACGGATGAAAGCGTATCCGCCTGACCTTCTTTATAATACCAGGAACCTGCCCCTCCGTAGGTAATGGACAGGTGGATCATCGCGACCAGTGTAATCAGCAGGATTCTCAGGTTGTCGATGAAAAAAAGGCGGGCTTTTTCCATATCTTGTCGGCGGATGAGAGTCGGCTGATTTATTTTTTCGCCTTGGGCTTCTTGATCGGCCAGGGTTGCACGCCGCAGCGCTTCGCCCAGCTTTCATACAAGTTTTTGAGCTGCTCGACCTTCTCGGGGTACTTGTCGGCTAAGTTGTTCAGCTCCGTACGGTCCGCCTCCAGATCGTAGAGTTCCCACGGCTGGCCGTGGGCGGCGACGAGCTTCCACTTGCCCTGCCGGACTGCCCGGTTGCCTTCATGCTCCCAATAAATGGCCTCGTGTCCCTCTCGTTGTTTGCCCTCGAAGATTGGCAGCAGGCTCTTGCCTTCCAGCGGCGTAAGGTCCCGCCCTCCGTAAGTCTTTGGGTATTCGGTCCCGGCGACGTCCAGGCAGGTGGCCATGACGTCGATGAGATGGCCGCTCTGTTGGGTGAGCGAGCCGGGCTTCTTGATGATCCCGGGCCAGTATGCAATCAGCGGCGTCGAGATCCCGCCCTCGTGCACCCAGTGCTTGTATCGCCGAAACGGTGTATTGCTTGCGTTGGCCCATGAAAGGCCGTAGCTCATGAACGAATCGGCGCCGCCAGGGGGCAATCCGTTCTTTCGATTATCAAAGCCGACCGGCCCGCCCTCGGCACAGCCGCCGTTGTCGGCAAGGAACAAAACGAGCGTATTTTGCTCGGCGCCGATTTCCTTAATCTTGTCGAGCACCTTGCCAATGCCGTAATCCATCCGCTCAATTTGTGCCGCGTAAACCGCCATTTTCAAGTCCAGAAGCTCTTTGTTCTTCTCATCATCCCAGGGCCATGTGGTCGTATCTCGCGGCGAGAGCTTCCATTTATCGCTGATGATCCCCATCTTGACCATCCGCTCGTATCGTTCCTGCCGCAGGGCGTCCCAGCCCTCGAGATACTTTCCTTTGTACTTTGCGATGTCCTGCGGCCAGGCGTGCAGCGGCCAGTGCGGCGACGTGTACGGCAGATAAAGGAAGAACGGCTGCTCGCTCCGTCCATGCCCTGCGATGAATTCCACAGCGTGATCGGTGAGGGCATCAGTCATGTAAAAGCCTTCTTTGGGCGGCGTATAGGGCTGGTCGTCTATCGCCATCTGGCGCTTGACGCCCTGGGCCTTGTCCTGGGCAATATCGAAATAATTGGCCGCGCCGCTGATGAGGCCGAAGTATCTGTCGAATCCCCGGTCGGTCGGCCAATGGGGCCGGTCCTCGCCGACGTGCCACTTGCCGGACATGAAGGTTCGATACCCGGCCGGCTTCAACGCCTCGGCGATGGTCACGCAGCGCTCGTTCAGATAACCCTGATAGGCGGGATAGCCCGAATTGCCGACCATGTGCCCGATGCCCGCCTGGTGCGGATACAGACCCGTCAGCAGCGAGGCCCGCGTCGGGCAGCATCGGGCGGCGTTATAGAATTGTGTAAAGCGAAGCCCGCCCGCCGCGAGCTTATCCAGATTCGGCGTATGGATCTCGCCGCCATAACAGCCGATGTCCGAAAAGCCCATGTCATCAGCCATGATCAGAACGATGTTGGGCCGGCTCTTGAGCGCCCCGTCATTCGACGAATTCGCTGCCTTCTGTGACGCCGGAAGTGACAGAGATACCACACCGAATCCCGCCGCTCTCAAAAGATCGCGACGGGTAAACCTCGTTGGACTCATTTGGCTCCACCTCAATGCCGATGGTGTTACTTGTACATTTTGTCGAAGTGCTTCTGAGCACTGACAACGGCGGCTCGCATCATATCTTCGGCCTTGGCGGTTTCGCGTTTGGCCAGCACACTCATCAGGGCTTTGGTGTCCAGCTCTTTGGCGGCCTTTTCGCACGCCTCCCAGCTCAGCACGCTTCGCACCACGCGGTCGATGCCCTGCTCGGCGTTATCATACGCCCGCGTCTGCATGTCGTGGCCTTTCCATCGGGCATAACCTGCTTTTTGAATCAACCCGGCAATCGCAATATTCATGCCGTTGATCCTCGCGCCGTGGTCGATGTCGTACTTGCCCGGCCCGCCGAGAATGATGCCGTCGTTGTAGCCCTGGCTGTTGAGGTGCATGTGGACCATCGCGTCGTTGTCCAATTCTTCGACGGTGTCATAGACGTGGTCGAGACCGATCATCTCCGAATGCCCGAACTCTTTATTGACGCCTTTCTTGTCTCTTGAGACGCCGAACTCGTCCTCGATTTTTCTCCAGAACAGTAGCGCGCTGGCGACCGTCGGGATCAGCATGGCCGGGTGTCCCTCGTTGGGCTTCGGCTCGAAACCGATGTACAGGCTGCCGCCTTTCTTTTTCTCGTATTTGCACAGCCCGGCGATGCTTTCCTTGAGGTTCTGGTACATCCGCCTGATGCCGACCGTCGCAATGTCGTAGCCGAACGAGCCATTCCAGATGATCAGCGCCGGAGCCTTTGCGGCGTCCAGGTGCCAGGCTTTTTTCAGTGTGCCGTATGCCAGGTCCACCGTTTTTGTGCCTAATTCTTCCGCGGCCTTCCGCTCCTTCGGATCGAGGGACGCAACGCCGCCGTAGCCGAAGTGACAATGCGCGCCGGGCGTAATCATGGCCAGATAAAGCTTGCCATCCACCAGTGCATCAGCAACCGCGGCGGCGTTCTTGTCATCGACCTCCGCGTCGTAGTGCATCTCGATGCCTAACTCGACGTTGTCCGGCAGCTTCGCAGCGATTTTGTCGGCCACCAGCTTAATCATCTCCGGCGTGCCGAACTTGCCGCCCCATTGCGGCCGCATGTCGCCGGGTACGAACCCGCCCTTGCCAGGGTTGAACGTCCATCGGCATATACTATGTAAAGATTTCTCTGCCATCTTCGATTACTCCTTCAATTGTTTTTGTAAAACATCTTCCCATTTTTGATAGGCTTCCTGATAGCTGGAAGCGGATTTCTTATCAGGCTCGATTTTCCTGACGGGCTTCAAACCTGCGAACGCATCTTCGGGACTCTTGTAGATGCCCGCGCCGATACCGGCTCCGCGTGCGGCGCCTTGTGAGCCGTCGGTATTGTAAAGCTCCACCGTCGCCCCGGTGACGGTGGCGAACGCCTCGGCAAACAACGGGCTCAGGAACATATTGGCGTTGCCCGCCTTGACGGTTGAAAGCTGGATACCCATATCGCGCATGATGCCGAGGCCGTAGTTCAACGCGAAGACGATTCCCTCCTGTGCGGCCCGCAGAACGTGGGCTTTTTTGTGCACGTTGAAATTCCATCCGTGAACAGAGGCGCCAATATTCCTATTCTCCAGGGTCCTCTCGGCGCCGTTGCCGTACGGGAGAATGACGAGGCCGTCGGAACCGACCGGCGCCTGGGCTGCGAGCTTATTCATCTGCTCGTAATCCAGTCCCTCGCCGGCTACGAAATTATGCTTGAGCCAGCTATTGAGAATCCCGGTTCCATTGAGGCAAAGAAGCACGCCGTACCGGGGTTTTGCCGCCGAATGATTCACGTGCACAAATACGTTCACTCGCGAGAGCCGGTCGTACTTTTTCTGGTCACTGACGCCATAGACCACGCCGGAGGTGCCCGCCGTGACGGCGATTTCGCCCGGCTGCAAAACGCTCAGTGACAGCGCATTGTTCGGCTGGTCGCCCGCGCGGTAGCTCACTTTTGTCCCGGCGGAAAGTCCAAGCTCCTTGGCCGCCTCTTTCGTCAGCTCGCCCTGGACGCAAAACGTCGGCACTGTTTCGGAAATCAGCTCGCCGGAGATGCCGTAATTATCCAGTACGAAGCCGGCCAATTCATCCGCTTCAAAATCCCACATTATCCCCTCAGACAGGCCGGATGGCGTTGTCTTGATCTGGCCGGTCATCTTCATTGCGATGTAATCGCCGGGCAGCATGATCTTATGAATCTTGGCGTAAACGTCCGGCTCGTTTTCCATCACCCACTTCAATTTCGATGCCGTGAAGTTGCCCGGCAGGTTGAACAATCGCTTGAGGCACTTTTTTTCTCCAATGTCCTTTGCCGCCTGCTGGCCGATCTGCACCGCCCGGCTGTCGCACCAGATAATCGACGGTCTCAAGACGTTCTTGTTCTTGTCCACGCACACGAGCCCGTGCATCTGATACGAAATGCCTATCGCCTTCACATCGCCGGCGTTAAATTTGGCTTGAGACTTGATCTTCTGCGTAGCCGCCTTAACGTGCTCCCACCATGTTGTGGGATGCTGCTCAGCCCAACCCAACTGCTTTGCGATAATCTCGAGCTCCTTGTCCGGCGAAGTTGCGGCGGCCAGCACCTTGCCCGTTCCGGCATCCATCAACGTCGCCTTGATCGACGAGCTTCCGACGTCGTATCCTAATAACAGCGCCATTTACATTCCCCTGCCTACTTGATTTTTCTATTCTCCTACCCCGCGTGACCGGTGCGGGCAGCGTGCTCGAAGGACATCATAGCCGCCGCCGGCCGTCTGTCAAGCGCCGGGGAATCTTTCATTCGTAGTCCCATTTGAGCAGCCACGGGTCGTTTGTTCGCTTCTGGAACGCTTTGAGTTTGGCTTTGAGGTCGCTGAGCACTTTCTCGTACTTAGGGTCGTCGGCAAGGTTCTTCACCTCGTCCGGGTCGTTTTCCAGGTCGTACAGCTCGAATCTCGGCCGGTGCAGGTAGGCATCGACGGTGCGTTTGCCGTAAAGTTTGCGGTTGTTTTGTATCGTCGCCTGCCACGTCGAGGCGGCCCACAGGTCACTGGCGAACGGGTAATCCAGCCCGTGAGCGATGTTCCATATCAGCTTGTACTTCCTCTCGCGGACCACGCGCATTGGGTAATACATCGTGATCTCGTGGAATGTATGCGAGGCGCAGGTGACATCCCAGCCTTTCGGATGCTCCTGTTCGAGGATAGACTTGAACGAGCGGCCCTGGAACGTGTTCTGGCCGGATAGCACGCCGGCAAAGTCGAGAATCGTCGGCGCCAGGTCCGCCCAGTTGATCAGCGCATCGCACGTGATACCCTTCTTTTGCTGCCCCGGTTGGCGCATGATACACGGCAGTTTCATCCCCGGCTCATACAGCGTCGTCTTGGCCCCCGGGAAGGCCACGCCGTTATCGGAGATGTAAATGATCAGCGTGTTTTCGTACCGGCCGGCCTCTTTGAGAACATTGAGCAGCCGGCCCACGCCCTGGTCAACACGAGAAACCGACTGATAGTACTGCGCCAGCTCCGCACGGCATTCGGGGATGTCGGGCAGAAACGGCGGAACGACCACATCCTTCGGATCATACGCAACCTCTTTTACGCCGGGATAGCCTCCCTCGGCTTTATTGCCGAACCGGTCGGGTTTGCCGGGCAAATCCTCCGCTACGTTGCCGCTGCGGTGCGGGTCGTCCATGCAGAAATAAAGGAAGAACGGTTTATCGTCGCCGCCGACGAAATCCCGGCAGTTCTCGGCCATCTGGACGGGACTGCGGCCGCTGCCCGGCAGCGTGACATCGAATTTATAGACGCTGTCGGGCGCGACGTGGTATTTGCCGATTCGCGCCGTTCGGTATCCGGCTTCGCTCAGCAGTACCGGCAGCGTCCTGATGTTCTCGAACGAGATGAAGTGGTGATAGCTGTGCTGGTGGCCGTACTGGCCGTTAGCATGGTTGTACATGCCGGAGAGAATCACCGACCGGCTGGCGCTGCAACTGGCCGTCGTGCAAAAGGCGTTGGTAAATCGCACGCCCTCAGCCGCCAGATCGTCAAGGTTCGGCGTCTTGATAACGGGATTACCGTAGCAACCCAGCGCCTCACAGCCGTGGTCGTCGGCCACGATCAGGACGACGTTGGGTATCCCGCCCGCGCTCGCACTGCTTTTCGTCGACATCAAAGATGCGGCGGCAAACACCGAAACGCCTGCTGCTGAAGTCTTCAAGAGCTCTCGTCGAGTCATGGATTGTTGCGCCATATTGTCCCCAATTCTCTATCAGATCGCTGTGATGGGTGGCATCATCAAGTACAACGGTCGAACCATCGCCAAGGCGCCTTCGGCCTTGACGATGCCACCCGGAATCAAGCTATTTACGCTCCTGTTCTATTACTTGCACCAGGCCGACGTCGATGTATTGGCCGCCGCTGGTTTGGTGGCAGTGGACGGCGATGAGGTTCTCGCCCGGCTTGAGGGCGGCGCGGACCTCGGCGTTCAGCGGCAACGGCTCATATTGGGTCGTGAAGCCAGTGGCCGAAGCAGCCGGCACGCCGTTCAAATACACCTCGGCGTCTTCATCGTGATGGACGGATAGCTGCAAGTTGCTGAAGCTCTTATCCTCCAGATTGAAGGTGCTGCGCAGCCAAATGTCGCTGGTGTTCCACTCGGTGCGGACGGTGGCCCCGGGCGTGCCTTCGGTGCCGAAGCCGCTTTCGCCCTGCTTCCAGGCGCTTGCGTCGAAATCGGGCTGGAACCATCGGCGCCCGGGCCGCGTTGTGGTATAGCTCCACGAGGCGGCTTTTTCCCGGGCCGTCGGCACCACCGTTGTGAAAACGGGCGCCTTGGGCATAGGGGCCCAGTCGGCGGCTTTGGTCTTGTCGCGCCCCGCGTACTTCTTCCAGACGGCCTTGTCGTAGAGCATCTGCAGAAAGACGCCGCCGACGACCGGCCGGGCGGTGAAGCCCCGCTTGCGGGCGTCGTTCGTGAAGTACCAGTCCGTCATCGGCGAGCGGTCGGGCGTCTCATTGAGGAACAGGTACACCGGATCGACGATCGCCTCGAAGTCTTCGCGATTCTGCGTCAGTGTCGCCGTCCAGAGGATCCAGTCCAGCTTGGTGTAGAGCGAGCGGTTGTCCAGCGGCAGACCGTACTTGTTCTGGGTCTTCCTGTAGAAGTCCATCTCCTTGCGGGCGACCTCGGCGGGGAACAGGTTCAGGCCCAGAATGCGGTCCCAGACGAGATTGTACTTCTGGCTCCATGTGCCGGGCTTGTCGAAGGCCAGGCGGAAATGATCGCCTTCGGCGGCCTCCTTCACCCAACGGGCGGCAAACTCTTTTGCCAGCCTGGAATACTCCTGGGCCTTGGCCTTGTCGCCGCGCATGTCACACAGTTTGGCAAATGCCCCGAGGCCGCAGATTGCCTTGACGCTGAGGTTGACGTTATGGGCGAGGTGGCCGGCGAAATCGTCGGTGCAGAGCTGATCCTCCGGATCGAAGCCCTTGGCCTTGAGGTATTCGGCCCATTGTTCGAGCCGTGACCAGTACAGACCCGCGAAGTCGGCGTTGCCTTCCATCTGGGCGATGGCCGCCATGAGCAACAGCAGGTTGCCGCTCTCCTCGACGGGCATCTGGTTTTTTTCGGTCTGCTCGCCGCCGCCATAGCGCTGGCCGTTGGCGTGAGGATACTGGCCCAGATCGTGCGGAGCGAAGGGGAATTTCCAACGCTCGCTGGCGGCGTAGTTCATAAAGGGCACAAGGAAGGACTTGGCCACGGAGGGCCCAAAGAGCAGGAACTGCGGGGCCATCGGGTAGAACACGTCCGACGTACCAATGCAGCCGTTAGAATGATTTTCTTTACAGAACTGCAGCGGCTGCCCGTTCTCGTCAGCGACGAACTTGCCCGCCGCGAAGCACTGGCGATAGGCGAGGGCGCACAGCTTCGCGTATTTCTCGCCGCCGGCCCTGGTCAGGTCCGCCACCAACTCCTCGTCAAAGGCGGCGCATCGCTTCTTCAGTGACTCGTAGTCACGGTTAGCCATAGCCAGCAGAATGGCCGTTACCGAAGTCTCCGTGGCAGATTCCCTGTCTACCACAAATTGGAGGTACTTGTGGCGCCAGTAAGGCCGCAGGTTCTTCCTCATGTACTGAATGGAGTAAAGATCATCGTAGGCAAGCATGAGCCAGCATGAGGCGGATTGTCTGCTCACGTTTCCGACATTGAGAACCATTGCGGACACGGGCATCTCGTCACTGACGGCACGAGGCTGGCGGTTGTCTAATTCAGCAGGCAGTCTGCCTTGAGATACAAATGCCTGCTGGGCCTTCGAAGCCGACGAGACGCCCTGGCTGGCCACTTTGTCTCGGGGTGAAGCCACGTACAGGTAACCCCAATCGATTCGGATGTCGTCGCCCCTCTTGGCGAGAATCGGCTGGTCCTTGCTGCCCATCTGGATAACGGCACAAGGGAGCCCTCCTACGAAGGTACCGCTAGGGCCGTTTCGACCCCAAATCTCCCACGCGACTTCCTGACGAGGCTCGTTTACGACAAGCTCGGAAGCAGCATCGAAGTAGATTTCGACCTCGTGCGACTTCTCGTCGGTTGCGTGACAGTCATAGGTGAGATACGTGACCGGCCAGGATAACAGCGTGATATCCTCCGGCAGCATGGGGGTCATGAAGGTCAGCGTCAGAGCCACACCTGCGGCTTCGAAGGTGTAGATCGTTCGCGTCGGCAGGATGGTGAGGCTGGTTTGTTTCATCGGCGGGACCGTGCTCGGACTGGCGCCCATGACGCGATAGGGCTTGCCGTCGATGCGGACCATGCTCGTCAGGCGGTGGGGCTTGCCGGTCCAGTGGACCGTGTCGTCGTCGGTGAGCTTATCCGCCGCAGACCAGATGCTGAAGTAGGGGTCGCACGCCACCAGCGGAGTGGCGGGCGGAATCAGCTTGTCGCCGGCCTGTCGCGGCTCCGGCGGGCTGTAGAGGCTCTTGTTCGCGGCGGCCACCGCCTCGGCGTCCATCTTAATGATCTCGCGGTCGTAGGTCATCAGGCCGTTGACCTCGACCTCCACGTCGGTCGTCTGTGTGTACACGGCGGCGGACAAGCCCTGGGCGCCCGTCATCGGGTGGAGCTTGCGGATCAGGCCCAGATAGGCGTCGGTCAGCTCCTCACGCGTAGTGAAACTGCGGTAGCCCCAGTTTTTCTCGGCCTGCCAGGTGTGGCCGGGCAGGGGCAGGCCCAGGCCGCCGAACTCGCCCAGCACGACGGCTCGCTTGTCCTCAAGGCGCGGCACCGCCGGGCCGGGGTACTGGTGCACGTCCATCACGTCGCCGACGCCGCGATCCGTCCAGCCGCTGGCGTTGTCCACGAGCCGCGTCGGATCGAGCTTCCTGATCATTTCCACGACTCGCGGCGTGTCGAATTGGCCCCAGCCTTCGTTGAACGGTACCCACATCACAATCGAGGGATGATTGCGGAGCGCCTCGATGATGCGGGTCAGCTCCATATCGAACTGCTTCGCGGATTCCTCGGTCCGCGTGATGTCGGGGTCCCTGGTGCCGATGTACTTGTCGCCGCTGGGCATGTCCTGCCAGACCAGCAGCCCTAACTTGTCACACCAGTAGTACAGCCGGTCGGGCTCGACTTTGACGTGCTTGCGAAGCATGTTCATACCGAGCTTGTTGAGCACCTCGATATCATATTTGAGGGCCTCGTCCGTCGGGGCGGTATACAACCCATCAGGCCACCAGCCCTGGTCCAGCGGCCCAAACTGGAACAGAACCTCGTTGTTCAGACATAAGCGGTTAATTCCCGCTTTGTCCTTCTTGACCTCGATCTTTCTCATGCCGAAATAGCTGCTCACTTGATCAAGGTCATTTTCTTGTTTTGAAAGTGTGATTTTCAAGTCATACAGAAAAGGTGAGTCGGGCGACCAGAGCTTGGGCTTTTCAAGTTTGAGTTCAATGGGCGAGTCAATATAATGCACGCCAGAAGAAACTTTCTTCGTACCATCAAACGCCTCGGCTTGAACAGCGTACTTCTCAGCCATATGGGTTTCCATGTTAACGCCGCGTGCGTGTACAATGAGCTTCAACGTATTTGTATCGATGCTGGGAGTAATCTCGATACTTGCAATTGATGCAGGCGGCACCGGTTCAAGCCAGACGGTCTGCCAGATGCCGGTGACGGCGGTGTACCAGATACCGCCGGGCTTCAGGACCTGTTTGCCTCGCGGCTGGTAGCCGGTGTTGGTCGGGTCCCAGACACTCACGACAATTTCCTGCGGCCCGTCGTCTTTCAGCGCCGCGGTAATATCGAGAGTGAACGGGTCGTACCCGCCGCGATGGCTGCCGACCTCTTTGCCGTTGACCCACACGGTCGCGTCCCAGTCCACGGCGCCAAAGTGCAGCAATTTTCGCCGACCCAGCCATTTGCGGGGGACGTCAAACGTCCGGCGGTACCAGAGACGGCTATCCGGGCCAACCGCCTTCATCACGCCCGACAGCGCCGACTCAATCGGGAACGGCACGAGAATCTGGCCGTCGAATCCCTGCGGCTGGGCCTGGTCTTTCGGCCGAATGGCGTATTCCCACAAGCCGTTGAGGTTGTGCCAGTCCTCGCGAACCATCTGCGGTCGCGGATATTCCCGATGGGCATTGTCCGGCGAGACTTCCTTCGCCCAAGCCGTCTGCAGCGGCCCGTTGGCCGGCTCCCAGGCCGCCTGAGCAAGAGAACAGAACAACAAAAAAACAATGAATAATGAATAATGAATAGCGAATTTCGAAGTAAAAGCCTTTCCGCCGCCGGCAACAGCGCCCTTCACTTCATCATTGGACATTTGGTGTTTGGCCTTCGATATTCTTTCTTTAGTGTGATTTGAATCCATTTTTTCGTCTCCGATCTCCCGCAAGGGACACCTTACGGCGGAAAAACTCCTGTAAGGACTTGCCTAAGTGATTACCCAGCTTTCGCCCTTGGCCTGTCCGACTTGTCTGATCCGTCTGACAGGTCGGACGGACCAGGCCGCCATGGCCCAAGGTTGAAAAACGTAAGGTTAGATTATCTGCGTGAGGCTGACTTGGCAACGATAATTCGTGTCGAAGGCGTCCCGTCCTCGAATTGCGGGCAAGATGCCCGCGACACAAGATTTGCATCAGAAAGGGTTCCTACGTTGCCAAAACGCCATGGCTCAAGCATACGCATCGCCCGCACGGCTGGCACAAAGCAGATCCTTCGCTTCGCTCAGGACGCCTGCGCGCCGCGTCCCTAAGGGACTGGTGCTCGGCGGTTTTCAGTCCACAATATCGACCGTCGAATAGGCCGGGATGAGCAGGTTGTAGATCAATACGGCGTCGCCGTTGTGCATGCGAATGCACCCCTGCGAGCCCTGAGTGCCGATTTGTTCGGGTTCCTTGGTCCCGTGGATAGCAAAGCCGGTCCGTTCTTTGGCTTCCCCCGTGAGACCCTCCAGAGCGATCCATCTCGAACCCAAAGGATAGTCCGGGTCTTCAGGATGGTATGTTTTGCCGTCGATGGGATTTGTCCATATCGGCTGGACCAGCTTGCCGCCGGGCTTGACGCGCCACAGCCCCGTCGGCGTCTCCATGCCGGGCTTGCCCAGGCCGACCTTGAAACTGCGAACGTAGGTCGTCTGAAGATAGAGATCCATCGTGAAGGTCGAACGATAGACCTTGACGTGGAACGGGCCGTCGATGACCTTGACCGTCTCGCCCGCTTGAAGAGCCTGGGGATTACTGATCTTATTGATCTGCATGATGATCTCGTACGGCACCTTATACCGCTCGCCAATCATGGTCAGCAGGTCGCCCGACTTGACCAGATAACTCTCACAAAGCTGGTCACCGGGCACGACCGTCCTGCTGAACAGCCATTGCTCGGAGAGCTTGACGAGCTGGTCCTTCACGGAAGCACGCTGCGCAGCGGTCATCGGCAAGCGCAGCGCCTCGTTCAATTTCCCACGAGCGTCTATAATCCTGCTGGGCCTTTGTTCGATCAGCGCCGTCGCTTCGGCAATGAGGCGGGCGGCGTCGGGATTCGCTTCGAGACCGGGCTGTGGCGCCGGCACCGGCGTAAGTTTCACCGGTTCGGCTTTTGGCTCCGTCGCAGGTACCTGGTTCGGTTCCGGCGTGCTTGGTGCGACGGTCGTTGCCGGCTGCACGCTTGCCGGCGGCGGCACAGAGACTGGCTGCTCGACCTTGGGCGTCTGGGCCACGGTGTTCACCTCCGAAGGGAAACCTTCATCAATCGGTTCGGCCTCGTTCTTGCCGAATGGGCCGTAGTAGAAAGCAACCACCATGACAATAAGAAACCCAGCCAGAAGAAGAGTATATGTCCGATTTCGGGCTCCTCGGGCGGCTCCCGGGCCAAAAGGATGACGAGCCATGTTATTCTCCTTTCACGTTGGTAAAATGTACGATTCCCTCATCAGTGACCACCATATCGACCGGCTGGTCGTACTCCGTCACCGGTATGGACTCCACAAGCTGCTCGGAAAAGGCAAAGCCGCACCGCAGCGCTTTGAGCCGGCTGTTGGCGAAAAACCGGTCGTAGTATGCCCCGCCCCGGCCGAGCCGATGGCCCTTGTTGTCGAATCCAAGGGCCGGCGTCACAACCAGGTCGATGTCTTCGAACGGCACCGGAACGCCGGCGATGGGATTCCGCAGCCCGGAAGCGCTGACCGAAAAACCCGTCTCAAGCGAGTTGATCTGTACCGGTATCATGTGCCTCTGCTCCCACGAAATCTTCGGGACCGCAACGACTTTACCGAGCTGCCAGGCGTGCAATATCGCCTCGGAGGTATCCACCTCATGCGGAAGCGAGACGAACATCATCACCGTTGACGCCTTTTGAAACGGTTCTATCGAGACCAGATTCCGACATGCTTTTCGGCTTTTTTCATTCCTCTGCTCCGAAGGCATTGCATGCAGGCGCTTCAGCAACGTGCTGCGCAACTGGGCTTTGTCCATTTACCTATCCTTCCGGGCGGCACCGTCTTCGACAGGTATGCCCTTTTCTATCAGACTCTGGAGCTTTTGTAAATAACACTTCATATTTTTTTCGCGGCCTCTGTCCGTCGGCACGTAATATTTCTTTTTCGCCGCCGCCGGAAGATAATCCTGCGGCACAAAGCCCTCTTCATAATCGTGCGGATACTTGTAATCAACTCCGAAACCGGCCTTTTTCGTGGCCGGATAGTGGCTATCCTTCAAGTGTTTCGGCACACGCTGAGTCGTCTGTTCTTTCACATCGGCCATCGCCCGCCAAATCGCAGATGCCGCCGCATTTGACTTGGGTGCACACGCCACATAGAGCGCCGCCTGCGCCAGCGCCAACTGGGCTTCCGGCAGACCCACGAACTCGGATATCTCAACGGCGGCGGCCGCCAGCACGGTCGCCATCGGGTCGGCGTTGCCTACGTCCTCAGCCGCACAAACCGCGATCCGCCGGGCAATAAAACGCAAATCTTCACCGCCCGCCAACATCCGGGCGAGCCAATAAACAGTAGCATCCGGGTCGGAACCCCGCATGCTCTTCTGCAGAGCGCTCGCCAGGTCGTAGTGCGTGTCGCCCGTGCCGTCGTAGTCAATTGTCTTCTGCTGTATCGACTCCTTTGCAACATCAAGATTAAATTTTATTCGCGCCCCGGCACCGGAACGTCCCCCGTTCGTCCGCTTCGCATCGGGCGTTCGAGCCATTTGTGACAGCACTCCCACCTCAAGGGCCGTCAGAGCTTTTCGCGCATCGCCGTCGCTCATGACGGCTAAGAATTCCAGCGCCTTATCCTCCGCTTCAATATCAAACTTACCAAGCCCTCGTTCCGAATCGCTGATTGCAGCCTTGAGCAACTGCAGAATATCTTCCCGGCTGAGCGGCTCGAAATGAAATACAGTGCTCCGGGAGATTAACGGAGAGTTGACCGAAAAAAACGGGTTTTCAGTAGTGGCACCGATGAGAATCAAGATGCCGGCTTCGACGTCATCCAGCAGGACATCCTGCTGAGCGCGGTTGAAGCGATGGATCTCGTCGATGAAAAGCACGGTCCTCGTTCTCTGGGCGGCGAGTCTGTCCCGGGCCTGCCCAATGACCTGACGGATGTCGTTGACGTTAGCCGCCGGCGCGCTGAGATAGTGGAATTTGGCTTTGGTATGGTTTGCAATCACGGCCGCCAGCGACGTCTTGCCGACCCCGGGCGGGCCATAGAAGATCACACTGCTCAGTCTGTCTGCTTCGAGCATCCGCGTAAGAAGTTTATCGGACCCAAGAAAATGTTTCTGTCCGAAAAATTCGGATAGCTTTCTGGGTCTCATGCGAACCGCCAGCGGCGAGGCCGACTGTATGTTGGCCTGCTCGGGTCCTCTAAAAAGAGTTCTATTACCCTCGTTTTCACTCATGGGGGATATTATATGGCAAAAACGGAGGTCTGTCGAAAGTTTATTCGGCTTGGATCCAACGTCAATCTTCTGAAGTTTTTCCTCATTTTCAGTACTAAAAAAATTGGAAAAAATCTTATTTTTGTTTGATTTGTCGCGCGATGTGGCTAAACTTTCCAACTGGCGCATGGGTGGTTTAATCATATAGCTTTATCGATAGTTTTGTACGGATAGGAAGTTTAACAACGGATTTTTCAAAGGAGATGATTATGAAAAAGAGAATTTTGGGGATCGCTGTAGTTTTGTTGGCCACAGGAAGCCTGGCCCAGGCGCAGGATACAGCCCTGCACGGATACGCAG
>Ga0315295_10002463_pt1 | contig 15688 bp, 14 predicted proteins | sample YL17G14_0_MG_FD_204453 | JGI IMG/M metagenome (GOLD analysis project Ga0315295, IMG submission 204453) | Sediment microbial communities from Yellowstone Lake, YNP, Wyoming, USA - YL17G14_0 | ecosystem: Environmental > Aquatic > Freshwater > Lake > Sediment | place: USA: Wyoming | collected...
TGCTTGCCTTTGTTGGGATTCACATGGTAAAGAGCTTACTACATTGTTCATGGGTACGTACTCCTTGTCTTTCGGGGTGAAAACAAGACTACGTACCCAATTTTTTTGCCGCTGTCATCGGTCTTCCGCTTCGGCTCGCTACGCTCGCCTACGCTCCAGACCGATGACTCCCTTCCACTCAACCAAACTTACACACAAATAATTACACTAAGAAGCGAACGTTGGGAAATAATTCACAAGATTTTTATTGGTTATTAAGTTGCAGCCCCAAGACTAATCCTTGTTTCTCGTTTTTGAGAAACCAAGTTACAGGACGCTGTCAATTCGCGATCTTCGCCTCTTCGGACTCAGCGAAAACAACGGCCAAAGCTTTGCGATAAAATTCGACGGCTTTGTCCAATTGCCCACCAGCCTGATAAACCTTTCCCAGTTCAAACAAAGCACGTGTGGACTTCGGATCAAGTGATACGGCTTCGAGCAAAAGTTTCTCCGCCGGCTCAAGCTCATTCAGTTGACGTCTGGCCCAGCCGGATATCAAAAGCACTCTTGCCTTGTCGGTCCGTCCGGTGGCCTTGAGCTTCTCCGCCAATTCCAAAGCAGCTTTGGCGCGGCCGGCCCGGCAGTAAAGCTCGCCCAGCTCCAGGCCGGGCTCGATAGAGTTGGGATCGAGATCCGCTGCCTTCTGAATCTCGGCAGCGGCCGATTCGAGCCGGCCTTTCTGCTCAAGTACCTTTGCCATTTGAAGATGCCTCTGGAGGCGGTCTGAGACCGTGTCGTTCGTCAATGCCTTGATGTGATGGGCTTCCTCTGGAGTAGTTTCCTGGGCAATACCCAGGGCCTGATTCATATAAACACGTGCCACGGGAACAAAGTCGTAGCCGTATCCCGCCTTTATCCAAAGAATCTTGTCATCTTTTCCGACGATCAAAAACGTAGGGGCCGCGATGACACCCAATGTGCCCCACAAGTGATACTCACCATCAAGCACTATGGGAAAGCCGAGCTCCGAGGAAGGTTTGAGCGACTTCAGAAGGTCTTTTTCCACCGGCCCGCTGATCACACATGCGAAATGAAGCCGTTGGACCTGCTCCGGAAAGCTCTTTGCAAGCTCCTCAACGTCTGCTACGGCGCGTTCCAATCGGTCTTGAACCGTCGGCAGAAAAGCAAGCACCAGGACTTTGCCGCCCCCGTGCTTGTAGACGAATCCGGCGCTGCCGTCCACGCCCTGCAGGGAAAACTCCGGCATTGTGTCTGCGACGCTTACTTTCCGCAGCGCCGCTTCGCTCGGCGCGGTCGCAGGCAGCACCTGCAGCGCAAGGACAAACGTGACAACGCTTAAAAGACCTTGTTTACGTACCGGCCACATCATGAATTTGCCTTTCTGAAGCCGTCGGCTCCTTCCAATCCCGACTCATACGACGGATTACGGTTTTTCATAGACGACCGGGGACTGGCGATCGTAGGTATAGGGCAAATGGCAGCCCGGCCTGCAACCGCCACCCGTTGCGGTTTTCTCAAATTGTATAGGCAGGTTCCATACGCCGTAGGGCACGCTTTCGCGAATATGCTTGGGCAGGTTGCTGGCGTGCGTGGCGTGACAGGAGCGGCACGTCCGGCCTCTGTCCGGCTTGTTCACGTGAACATAATGCAGGTTCAGGTTGCCGTTTCTAAAGTCCGTCAGGTCGGACGTCTCGCGCGTCAGCACAACGCTCTCAGGGTGACAGCTAAAACAGAGTGCGTAATTCTCTTTGCTGAACGGGGCGTAAAACTGCGGGGGATACTCCTTCGCCAGCAGACGGTAGTGGTCGCTTCCATGTGTAATGTGACAGCCGCTGCAATTGTTCTCTGCGACGGGGCCGTGCAGATATTTCTTGTCTTTGATCTGATCCGTGAAAGCCGGAATAATTTCGTCTTTGCTGATTCCCACGGGTTTATCGTGGCACGTTATGCAAAGACTTGCGGCGTCCTTTTTCAGCAGAAATTTAACAGTTGACGCGTGCGGCGTATGGCAGTTCATGCAACCGCCGATATCCCCTACAACACTGTGCTGATACTTGGAGTTTTCGGCAATTTTCTGTATGTCCTTGTGGCACGTGTAACAAAGGAAGGGCGCGAGATTCTTGACCATCTTTGCGTTATCGGCTCCGTGTGGATCGTGACAGCCGATGCAGTCGTTCTTCGCGGGCTCGTGGATAAACTCAAATTTCTTCAATTCACTTTGCGTCACAACGTGGCAGGAAAAACAAAGCCCGGCGGGGTCGCTGACCAGCAGCTTCGGAAAGTCGGAGCTGTGAGACTGGTGACACACCGTGCACTCACCCACGGCGGTTGGGCCGTGAAGGAACGCGCGCCCCTCCGTGACTTTGTGACAGTTGACGCAAAGAGCGGCGACTGTTTTGGCTGGCAGCAGGAACTTGTTGTCACTGCTGTGAGGATCATGGCACTGTGTGCACTCGCCGGTTTTCAAAGGCTCATGAACGTTCTTCTTGGTCGCCTGCTCCAAATGACAGTACTCGCAAAGGTCTCTGCCTTTTCGGTCATACTCAAACGTATGCTCTTGCGGATTCAGTGACTTATGGCACGCTTTGCAGTCGCCAAGACTTACCGGCCCATGGACATAAGCCTTCTTGCTGTAGTCTGCGTGACATTCTTGCGTAACGCACGTTTGCTGGGGTGTTGTCGGCTTTTCCACGGCAAGAGCGGTTGAGACTAAGATCCACGCAAGGACAATGGCTGTTCGGCAAATTCTTTCTGACATTATTACACCCTCAAAAGCTCACTTACATTCATAACACACTCGTATCAATGGGCCGTCTTGTACTGCAAGTTTCATTCATGAACGCGCTCAGTTAACCGTTCTCGATCGGCGCGGGTCTGCGTCGATAGAGCAGCACTAACACGCCGGACTTTGTTTTGTGGTGAAGGGGCTTGTTCAACTCCAAAACAGCCTGTTCAGACGCACCGCTTTCCTCAATCGTTGCAACAATGGCCGGACACAGCAGCTTTTCGGAGTTGTTTTTCCACTCGGTCTTAATTATCGCCCCATCCATAATCTTTTCGATACTGAAAGAGTATTCCTTGTCGGCAAACGGATACGACTGCCCAAAAACCGCGTTTTCAGCGCGTTTTTCCCCTTTTTTAGACAAAAATAACCAGGGCCCGGTTCCACTTGCAACCGCAAGTATGTACGTGCCCTTATCATCGCCGCGAAGGTTAAAATCGGTAAATCTCATACGCAAGGGAAGTTTCGTTTTTTCGTGCGGAGACGACGGAAACTTTGCCCAAAGCCATTGTTCGGAGGTCTTCCGCCCGTCGCGGATGGCTAACTTGATCGCAGGATTAACGGGCTTGTCCGACTGGTTGAACACCTTCTTGGTTTTCGTGTCAATCGAATAGTGCGGCATATATTCCAAAACGGTCAGCTTATATCCGGACCCTGGTATAGTTATCGGCTCTGCCTTCTTCGCCACACACTCAAACGGCCGGTTGCTGTCCTCCAGCCAGACCGACAGAATGCCGACCGCTTTCGGATGCGTCAGCCCGCGCACGAGGTCTTCGACCGCGTCGGGGTTATAAAACCTCTTTATTGTGACGCCTCCAACGGCGGAAGATATCGATTGCCGTGCCGGGTCGTCCGGGTTCAGCCAGATATCCTGGCCCAGGTCCTTGCCTTTGACGGATAGTTTTGCGACGATTCCACCGCCCGGCTGCTCGACGGCAACGGTCTGCCACGCCAGGTCCGGGACGTATTGTTCGAGCTTCACCAGGATAGGGGTCCCCGTAACCGGTAGGACGGTATCGAATTTCTGAGGCTTACTTTCGTCGGACACAGCCAGCGGGAAGCGCAGCCCATCTCCCTCCAGCCCCATCTTAACGACAAGCTCCCATGGACCTCCAAGAAAAGAATGGTGCGGTCCGTCGGGCCCGGCCCAAACCAAATCCATCAGGACCGAGTTTATCAATGCCGCCGCGGCAACGGCCACGGCAACACGGCCAATACATCCTCTATGTGGTCTGAATTCCATCGGGATCAACCTATTTTGCCCCACTGACTATTTCATCGGCGCCCAGAAGCATGGCTTCCGTGTACTTGAAATTATGAACGCCCCAGCTACCGTCCGCCGCAACGGACTCCAGAATCAATCGGGCTTGCGTGACGCCGTCGCGCAGTCTCTGGGCCGTCTCCTGATTGGTCTCGACCCGCGACCGGGCCTCAAGATTATCGACCCTCAAGCGGACCTGCTCATACTTCGCTTTGATCTGTCCCTGCCAGAACGGTACGTACTTCTGCCCCGTCCCTTCCTCGTGACAGATATCGCAGGCCCGGGGGACCGCCTTGGCGACCGTTCCGAAACTATCCAGTACGCCCGATTTCCTCTGCACCCGTTCGATGTGGCACCCCGTGCATGCCACGTGTGTCAGAAACATCGGACTCAGAACGCGATCGGTTTTTTCGTCCTGCATCGGGTGTTCGGTCGCGTAAATCGTGCGCTGGGCCTGATGCGTATCACTGTGGCAGTTTTGACAATCCATCATGTCCGCAAGAGACGGCGCCGCCGTGCGGCCGTGCAGTACTTGCCCGTGACATCCGAAGCACTCTACTTTTTCATCGGCCGTGTGAGCGCTATGCAACTCTGCACTATCGGCGTTCGGGTCCTTGCTGAAGCTGTGGCAGCTCAGGCACGAGCGATCGTCCACCTTGCTTATCTTGCGCATCTCGTTCTTGTGACAGGACTCTTCACAACTTGCCTTATACGAAACGAACTCGGCGTGGTTGATCGTCACCATGCCACGTTTGACCACTTTGTTCGGAACTTCGTGACAGTTTTGACAGCTCGTTCGAACCAGCTTGCCATCGGTGTCGGCCCGGAGGAAGTGGCATGCAAAACAAGCATCGTTTCTGACACTGAAATGTTCATTCCCTTCGAAATGACTATGGCATGTGCCGCATGATATTTTTATTCCATCAACAACCTTTGACAGGTGCTTTTCATGCGTGAACTTGACGCCGTTGTAGTCGATCTTCGCGGATGAGATTTCGTCAACACTGTGACATTCGGACCTCAGACAGGAAGCGTCCTTCACCGTGGCGCTCGGGTTGGTGCCAACCCGGCCCACGATGCAGTCGACCGCCTGGGCAAGGCCGTTTATCTTGCCTTTCACGTAACCGGTAAAGCCCGGCTGCAAATGGCAATCAAGGCAATTGACGTGCGAATGGCCCGATTGTTTCCAGCTCGCATAATAGGAATTCATGATGTGACAGGAATTGCAGAAGCCCGGCTGACCGGTAACTTCAACGGCTCCGGCGACGAAAAAGGCCGCCAAGACAATCAACAGGAGAATCCTTGCAGACCACCTCATCTGTCTGATAACGTTAATCGCTGATGTAAATATCGTCTTATTCACGACTCTGCTTCTTACCTTAAAAATAGATTCAGTTCATGCACTTTGGGCTAAACCACGCCGGCCTATGAACGCTGGCCTTTCGGCAGCTCCAGTGTAAACCTCGTGCCGAAACCTTCCTTGCTTTCGACGTGTATCCGGCCGCCGTGTCTCTCTACAATAAGTCGGACAATCGACAATCCAAGACCTGTGCCGTCCCGTTCGACTTCTTTGGCGTTTGTTGCTCTGTAGAATTCGTCAAAAATCTTATCCAACTCCTTTTCGGGTATACCGATGCCCGTATCGGCGATTTCCAGGAGCACACAATCTTCCTCGTTGCTCGCGCTCATCTTGATGGTTCCTTTTTCGGGGGTGTACTTAACGGCGTTCAGCAGGAGATTCGTAATCATTTCTTCGATGGAAAACCGATCGCCGAAAATGTCATCCACGGATGATTCGACGGCGCAATCCAGGGTAATGGATTTCTCCTGCGCCTTGGCTTCGACCGCGCCGACCGCACTGCGTATGGCGTCGCGCAACGAAAAGACGTCCATTTCCGATTTGTCGCTCAGCCGCATCCTCGTCAGACGCAGCAGCGCCCTGACAAAGTCGGCAAGCTTGACGGATCGGGCGTACGCCCGCCTGATAAGGTCTGCTTCCTGGGCCCCGAGAGGCCCGCTCAGCTTACCGGCGACCACCGCCAGACAAGCCTGTATCGTGGCGAGATGGCCCTTGATATCATGCGTGACGCGCAGAACGTACTCATCCTTTACCCGGTCTTTCTCCTGGAGCATTATGTTCGCCTGCCTGTACGCATACTCGGTGTGCTTGAGCCTTATGGCGATGTAGTTGGCCATATACACGGCCAAATAAACCGCCGTCGTGAAAACGAAAAAGGTACCGAGCACGTACAGCTTCTCCCGGCCCAAACATTGGGGAACAAAGCCCGTGAGGCAATAGTGGGGTATAAACTGCTTGTATTCGAGCAGAACTAAAAGACCGAAAAGGCAAACGGCGAACGTCGCCTGCAGATAGCTCTCTCGCATCGAAAGCAGAATGCTCGCGATAATCATGTGAAAGATGAAGTAGAAAACGAGCGGATTTTCGATGCCGCCGGAAAAATGCAGCAGAACCGTCAGAAGAAGCAAATCCGTACATATCTGCAAGTTGATAATCCTGCTGACGGCTTTGCACGAGACCCTCGGATCGATTTTCGTGAAGCGATTCAACAACACCCACACAATGACGTGATACGCGGAAACGAGCTTGTTGATGGCCCTGCATGGAACCTGTTGATCGGCCTTCATCAGACGATTCAGCAATACCAGCACTGTAATATTGTACACCACAAGCAAACCTGCAATAACGTACAGGGCCGCGTCGTTCAGACCCACGCACAAAATCTCATGCGTGACGTAAGTACCCACAATAACATAAACAATGGCTATCCAGCGGAGTTTAGCCAGCCAGTAAGCACCTTTGAGCAGTCTGATATTCTCAGGTACCGGCTCCATTTCAAGCTTTCTGAGACAGGAGTCTGTTGACTTCATCCAGCAAGACTTGGGGCTCTACGGGTTTATCCAAAAAGCCATTCACGGGCAGCCACTCAGGGTCTCCGGCAGTGGATTTGAAACCGATGCCGGTTCTTTCTTCGACTCCGGTCAGCATGAGAATGGGAATATCTTCATACCGCGGGTCCTTTTTCAGCTCTCTGGACATTTCAAACCCGTCCGACCACGTGGACATCATGACGTCCATGATGATGAGGTCCGGCCTATCCGCCTGAATCCGCCTCATCCCTTCGACTTTATCCGGCGCCGCAGCCACGGCATAATGATCACCCTCCAGGATAACCTTCATAACCGCAACGAAATCAGGATCGTCATCCACAATCAGAATCCTGCCGTTTCCCATAGCTTGCCTCACTGCATCAAAAAAGTGCCTAAAGTGAACTAAAGTGAGCTAAAGTTTTGTAATGCCGCCGTTAACTTTAGGCACTTTAGTCACTCTTAACTTTAGTCACTCTCAACTGTTACCCTTAGAACTCGTCGTAGAAGATATCATCCGGACGTATGCCTTTTTCCTCGAGCACTCTGGTTACCGCGCTAATCATCAGGGGCGGCCCGCACAGAAAGGCCTGGCGTGCTATCCCGGCCTCCAAGTGCTTATCCACCGCCAGATGAATAAAACCGGTTTCGCCGTTCCATTTTTCCTCGGGTTTTAATTCGTCGGACAAGGCATAAATCACGTGGAAGTTGGAATGTTTGCGTTCAAGCTCCTTGAATTGGTCAAGGTAGAAGATGTCTTTCGTCGTCCGGCAGCCGAAGAACAACCAGCACGAGCGGTCGGGCCATTGGTTGTAAATGGTATAAATGATATTTTTCATCGGCGCCATCCCGCAGCCCCCGCCCACGCAGACAATTTCAACGGAGGGGTCTTCGTTGAGGTGAAATTCGCCGTAGGGACCCGTGAAGGCCACCGGATCATTCGCCTTCAGATTATGCAGATAGGTTGAGCCAATGCCCCCGGGCACCAGTCGAACAATCAGCTCCGTGACGTTTGGCTCATAAACCGGTGAGCTGATTGAATAGGCGCGAAAGACCGGGCCGTCAGGTGAGGGGGCCTGCACCTGGACATATTGGCCGGGCCGATGAGAAATCTCCGCGGGCTCTATCAACCTCATCCTGATTTCCTTGATATCGTGCGTCAACTCACGCGTGCTTTGTATTGTGGCCGAAAAGAGTCTGACGTTCAGGAAATCTTCAGGGATACGAACATAAATATCTTCACGAACTTTGACCTGGCAGGCCAGCCGGACGCCGGAGCGAACTTCCTTTCGCGACAAGTATGGCGTTTCGGTCGGAAGCACAGGGCCTCCGCCGGAAACGACCGTGATCTTGCAGTGCCCGCAGGAGCCTTTACCACCGCACGCCGAGGGTATGAAAATCTCGCTGGAATACAGACTTGAGAGCAGCGTCCGTCCGCCCTGCACCTCAAGCGGCTTCTCGCCGGCATTGATGTCCAGCTTGCAGATCCCGTAGTTGATCAGGTAGCGTTCGGCAACCATTAATCCGGCCGCCATAATAACGATCAGACCCGAAAAAGATAATATTGAATACAAGTAAACCGTGTAATCCATCGAACACTCCTATTGGATCGACACCATCCCGGCAAATCCCATAAACGTCATGGCCAGCACGCCCGTGATGACCATGGCGATGGGCACGCCCTGAAACGGCTCCGGGATATGGCTGTATCGCATTTTCTGTCTCAAACCGGCCAACAGCAAAATGGCCAGGGCCCAGCCGATGCCCGCTCCCACGCCATAGCCCACGGATTGCAGAAAATTGTAATTTCGGATGATCATGAACAAACAGGCGCCGAGGATGGCGCAATTGACCGTAATCAAAGGCAGAAAAATGCCCAGCGCGAAATAAAGCTTCGGGCTGAACCGTTCCACAAACATTTCGACCAACTGCACAAAGGCCGCGATGACCGCGATAAAGATGATAAATTGCAGATGACCGAGCCCCAAAGGCACCAGGACAAAATGGTAAATCACATAATTGAGGATGGTCGTCGTGAGCATGACGAAAGTCACCGCGGTCCCCAGGCCCAGCGCCGTCCGTATCTGGCTTGAGCACACGATAAACGAACACATGCCCAGAAAGTTCGCCAGCAGGATATTATTCGTAAATATCGCTGCGATAAATATTACCCATGCGGATGTCTGGCTCATTATTTCTTCTCCTGCGGTTTTGGGCCTTTAATCACATTGAAGATCGCGATGACAATCCCGAGCGCGAAAAACGCCCCCGGCGCCAGGATCATGATTTGGTTAGGCGTGTACCATTGCCCGCTCAACACCGGGTGTCCGAAGATTTCTCCGGTACCAAGCAGCTCCCTGAAAAAGCCGATGATCGCCAGCACGGCGGCGTAACCAAGACCATTGGCAAACCCATCAACCATAGACAGCAGCGGCGGGTTCTGAAGGGCAAAGGCCTCGGCCCGGCCCATCACGATGCAGTTGGTGATAATCAGGCCGACGTAGGGACCGAGCTGCTTCGACATGTCCCAGTAAAAGGCCTTGAGAAACTGGTCGAAAACAATGACAAAGGTGGAGATGATGGCCACTTCGGCGATCATTCGTATTCGATGCGGGGTGGATTTTCGAAGGAGCGAGACGATGAGATTGGACCCCACAGTGACAAAGATCAGCGCCGCACCCATGACGAGCGAGTTCTCCAGGCGATTCGTGACCGCCAGCGAGGAGCAAATACCCAAGACCTGGATAGCCAGCGGGTTGTTCGCCCACACGCCCTCTTTCAATGTCACTATGCCTTTGCCCTGGCATAATCCCCCGGGCTGGCAGGTTGCACATGCTAACTGTTGACCGGCTGCCATGGTGATTATTTCTCCTCAACAATGTTCTTGATGGCTTCGTTCAGCATGGCCTGGACCTTGTCGCAGGTCATGGTCGCGCCGCTTATGGCATCGACCTTGTTGGCCGCCTGTTCTCTGGGCTTGCCGATGATCATGCCGGGTTTGCCGTCCGGAGCCACAATAGATTTGCCCACAAATTGATCCCGAAACCAGGGCGCCGCAATTTCGCCGCCGAGGCCGGGCGTTTCTTCCTGCTCGTAGAACGTGATGCCGCGGATCGTTTTCATATCCGGCTCCAGGGCCAGGAATCCCTTGATCGGTCCCCATAATCCGGGACCGGAAAACCGCATGGCGACCGCGAGGACCTTGCCGGCCGTATCGGGCGGAGAATAAACATACGTTGCGATATCTCCCCTCTTCTTCTGCTGTACATTCTCCTCCAGAAGCTTGAGCACCTGTGTGGCGGATGCATTGGCGGGCAAAGGCGCCTTCAAGGCCAGAAGAATGTTCAAGGCTTCTTCGGCTTCGGCGTTGGCCTTTTTATACGGAGCCGTAAAGCTGGCCGCGGCCGTCAGCAACAAGGCGCAGATGGAGCCAAGCGCTGCGGCATAAAAAAGAGTGTAAACGTTACCCTTCACGTTTGAGTCTCCTGATGCGAAGCCCAATGATTATTTCATCGAGAATCGGTGCGACAATATTGCCTAACAGAATGGCAAATGTCACGCCCTCAACATATCCGGTAAAGTTCCGAATCAGAACCGTCGTCGAACCGATGATAATACCGTAGAACCACTTGCCTGCGTTTGTTGACGGACTTGTTACCGGGTCGGTTGCCATGAAAAACGCGCCAAAGAGCAATCCTCCGGCGAACAGGTGCCACATCACCGGGGCGAACACCCCGGGCATGGGGTAAGTTACCTTATGGCCCACCACGAGCGCGGCGGTCAGAACGACAAATGAGCCCAGAATACTGACAACCGTCCGCCAACTGGCGACCCGCGTAAACAGCAGGAACAGACCGCCGAGCATGATCAAGACCGCCGAGGTCTCCCCCGCGCTTCCCGATACGCTTCCCAAAAACATGTGTGAAACGGCCGTCATCTGGCCCTGCTTGGCGAGGGACAGCGGCGTAGCCGAAGTCAGGGCGTCCACATTCGAGGGGCCGACCCAGCTCAACAGCCGGCCCGCCAGCTCATGGCTGGGTGCCACCCAACTGGCGGACATCGCCTTCGGATAGGCAAGCGCCAGAAAGCAGCGGCTTACAAGGGCCGGATTGAACAGGTTGCGGCCCGTCCCCCCGAACAATTCCTTGCCCATGAACACGCCGAATGCCACGCCCAGCGCCACCATCCACAGAGGTAAATTCGGCGGCAAAATCAGCGGAAAGAGTATTCCCGTGACGAAAAAACCCTCGTTAATGCCTTCCTTGCGTATCATGGCAAAAAGGGCCTCTACCGTCAGGCCCGCCGCATAGGACACGATAATCACCGCCACAAGACGCAGACCGAAAAAGTAAAAAGCCGCCAGGACCGACGGAACCACCGCGAGGATCACCATTGACATGAATCGCTTCAGGTCCATCGCGTCCCGAACGTGAGGGGCGCCGATCGTTGTTGTCGAGGGTGCGAAGAAGAAATGCTCCAGCGCCCCGAACACGGGATTGAAAAGCCGCAGCTTGCCGCCTTCCTCGAAGTTGGGACGAACTGCATCAATGACCTTTAACAACCATTTCACTTGGTTTTCTCCTCTGACTGCTTGCGCGCTTCTTCCTGGCGCAACTGCTCCTGACGTAATTCTTCCTTTTCCTTCTCGATAAGGTCCTTGGCCTCGATGAGCTGTTTTCTCAGGTCTATTTTCGAGGGACAGACGAAAGAACACAAACCGCACTCGACGCACAGGTCCACGCGGGCCTGCTCGGCTTCTTCAAGCTGATTTGCATACAAGTGCTTATGGATGAGAGACGGCATAATTCCCGCCGGACAAACTTCCTCACAGAAGCTGCACGATACGCAAGGCCGCAGCTCGCCCCGCAGGCCCGTCGTAAATCGCTCGTTGAATCTCTTTCTCAGAGCGCTCAGAAAACATTCCGCGTAGCTGCTCCGGTCCCAGCCCGGGCGAATGAAGCCGAGAAATTCTCTCTCTTTCAATTCTGGGAGGACTGTGATACCCCTGCATTCCACGTCAATTCCCAGGGTCTCCGGCGTTAAGGTTTCCCCCGTCAGGATCCCGCCGTTGATTATTCTGGCCGCCGGCTCGAAGACGTACTCATCCGTGATTTTGTCGATCGGATAGCCCGGCATGACCTTCAAGTGCGCCGGCGAGTGAACCCCGATTCCGCCGACTGAAACGATCCTGACCGTACAAGGTCTGGTCAGCGTCAGGGCACGGTCAACCGCCAGGACCCCTTCAGTGCGAACCGCCCAGACGGGGCCGTCGGCGCGTCGCAGGTCCAGCCGTCGTGCAAGAATCGCAAAATGGTCATAGGGATACGTCAGCGGGATCTCCAGCATCTTGGCCCACGCATATCCGCGAATCTGGTTTCGAATCAGATTTGCGAATTCAGACTTGATGTCGGGCATAGCGAGATAAATAGGCTGATATTCCAGAAGCGACTGCAAGTGTTCCAAACCCCGCGTGAAGTTCAGGAGCCTCTTGTGAAGTAGCACGTCACCTCTGGTGACAAACGGCTCGAGACTCAGCGTGGAAACGATAATAGCCTGCGGCGTGCCGTGCGGGTCAGGTAAAGCTCCCGTGAAGGCGTCATAGAAGAATTGCCAGGCGCCAAGTGACAGCAGTTTATATCGCTTGATGCCCCCGACACCCATCTGTTGTTCTATATGAGACATCTCCTTTTGCGCGAGGCTGACGCGTTCGTCCAGACGAGCGACGTTTTCAAGCACGATATGGTTTGAGGCCGCCTTCAGGCGAACCGTCCCGGCTCGCGGGGCGAGCAGCGGAAGCCCGTAATTGCCGGGATCCCTGGCCAGGACGTCACCACCGCTGACTTGCTGGCCCTCCCTGACCACAGTCTCACTGAATCTGAAACGCTCACTGCGCAGGGGCAGATAAAGAACCTTCGGCTCCGGCATCACCTTCACGGTGCTCTCGGGTCTTCCTCTGAGCATGACGTTATAGCCGCCTCTGAATTTCACGTTGTTCACTTCCCAACAAAATGGTTCAAACTTCTATCCCGGCGTAACTGACGCAAGTCAAAATAGAGTCACGTACTCCAAGAGGTACGATACGACCGCCTGACGAGCATGTCACATTTTGCCCGACCTGCTCTTGTTTGTCCAATCCGCCGGCTACGCAGGACCATCACAAGAACAGCGCAGTCGGCAACCGTTGCTACCGCCCTGCAAACTGTAGCCTAAACCGAGCAATATTCGGATTATTGTATACGAACAATCCGTCTCATTCAACATACAAATCGAAGCCTAAGCCGCGTTCATTGGCTAATTTCGCGGCTTTTTCTCAGTTTTGAGATTCTTGGAACCCTGCTGGAGTCTCCAGGACCGAGAACCAAATCAGGGCTGGAAATGCTATGGTGGTAATATCGCTTCCTAATCATCAAGGACTATTCGAAACGCTGAATCGGGCATCCAGTTTAAATAGTCGCTTGACCGGCAAATTGAGCACCTTCGATTTTTCCAGAGACAGAGCACAACGGATTTGTTCGAGAATATCATCTATTCTCTTATCGTCAGCGGCAATGATCGTGAACCAGATGTTGAAGGCATCGTCGCGGAGATAGCTGTGCGTCACCTCGTGAAACTGACCGATGACTTCAGCCGCACGGTTTACAAGCTCAGGCCCAACACTCACGGCGGCCAGCGTGCTTCGAAAACCGAATTTCCTGGAGTCAACACTGGCCCCGATACGCCGAATCACTCCCTCGCGGAGCATCCGCTGGATTCGGTCCCAGAGTTCCTCTGTGGGTATCTTCAACCGCTCGGCCACAACGTCGTATGGCCTTTCCCTCAAAGGAAAATCATTCTGAAGCTCCTGGAGTATTCGGCGGTCGAGATTGTCCATAATAGTCCTTTCTACCACGTGTAAAGTCTTTCCCTTTGCCTGCACGGCCTCGGCAGCCCGGTGTTTTCGCTTGACTTTCACGTACCCCAACTATAGATATAGACGAAGAATGGGGAGAATATAGTGTAAAGATAGTAAAAAGTAAACCGGAAGCTTGCGGGAGACTGCTCTTCCCGGCGTTCATATACGGCTTGAGCCGTGATTTTCTTGCTTTTGAGAATGTAGAAAAAATCTTCATTTTTCTCAAGAAGCTTCTGATTTAGGACAATTAATGTCAAAGGGAAAAGTCTATCTCGTGGGTGCAGGCCCTGGCGACTTCGAGTTGATTACGCTGAAGGGCTATGAGTTGATCTGTCAGGCCGACGTCATCCTGCATGATCATCTGATTTCGGCCGAGCTGCTTCAACTGGCCAAAGCCGAAGCCGAAATAATAACGGTCGGCAAATTCGCCAGCCGGCATACGATGCCCCAGGAGCAAATCAACGCGCTGCTGATCGAAAAAGCCGCGGAACATTACGTCGTCGTTCGCCTCAAAGGGGGGGACCCGTTTCTGTTTGGCCGCGGCGGCGAGGAAGCCGAAGCGTGTGCCGAGGCAGGCGTGGATTTCGAAGTGGTGCCGGGTGTCACCAGCGCACTGGCGGCTCCCTCCTACGCCGGCATTCCGCCGACGCATCGCGATTTCACCCCCAACATCGCCATCGTGACGGGGCACCGAAAAGATGAAAAGGAAATCGAAATTCCAAACGCGGGCACCCTTATTTTTCTGATGGGCGTCAACAACATTCAGAAGATCGTTCATTCCCTGCTCAAAGCAAACTGGTCCCCGCAAACGAAGATCGCCGCCATTGAAAGAGGCACCTTTTACAACCAGAGAGTCATTACGGGAACTCTGGAGAACTTCGTTCAGACCGTCCGAGAAGCTGATTTATCGACTCCCGCCATTTTCATTGTCGGCAAAGTGGTGGAGCTTCACGAGAAACTGAACTGGTTCGGCAGGAAACCGAGAGTCCTTGTCCTCGGCACGCACCCGGAAAAATACACGCACCTTGGCACCATCGTGCATCGGCCCATCGTCAAGTGCGTGGGCCTGGATGACTACTCGAAGCTCGATGGTCTGCTCAAGGGGCTTGACCGATTTGGCTGGCTCATCTTTACAAGCGCCAACGGCGTGAGGTTCTTCTTTGAACGGTTACGGCTGAACGGTTTGGACGCCAGAGCGCTGTGCTCGCTAAGAGTGGCCGTCATTGGCAAGACGACGGCCCTGCGGCTGGCCGGCTTTGGCATTTCGGCGGACCTGGTTGCCGGTACGGAATCCAGTGCGGGTCTGCTGGAAGAATTCAAGAGGCTCGATATGAGAGACAAGAACGTCCTTCTGCCACAGGCATCGGCCGCCTCCGGCGAATTGGCCGAGGGCCTCACGGCGCTGGGCGCAACAGTTGAAGAGGTTTGCGTCTATCAGACCGTTGAAATGGAGCCGGCTGACGTGGACCTCGAATATATCGATAAAATCCTTTTTACGAGCGGTTCTACCGTCAGAGCCTTTGTGAAGAAATTCGGCCGGGTGCCGACTCGCATCAAGGCCTGTTGCCTTGGCGAGCCGACACAGACGGAAGCCAAAAAGCACGACATTGACGCCGAGATTCTGCCGCCGCGGAGAAACTGAAAGTAAAGGAAAGCAGATGACCGTATTTCAAAAAAGCAGGAAGCTGTTCCGGGACGCGATGAAGGTAATACCCGGCGGGGTAAACAGTCCCGTCCGCGCCTTTAAGGCCGTAGGGCCTCATCCCATATTCATCAAGAAGGCCAAAGGCGCATACCTGTATGACGTGGATGGCAATAAATACATTGATTACTGCCTGTCCTGGGGGCCGATGATCCTCGGCCACGC